>Ga0233425_10000513_pt1 | contig 99414 bp, 103 predicted proteins | sample Watercolumn_Towu_2_FD_181712 | JGI IMG/M metagenome (GOLD analysis project Ga0233425, IMG submission 181712) | Freshwater microbial communities from Lake Towuti, South Sulawesi, Indonesia - Watercolumn_Towuti2014_140_MG | ecosystem: Environmental > Aquatic > Freshwater > Lake | place...
GGCGGGTGCCGACGAGCTGGTCGTCGAGCAGGCGGCGGACGATCGCCTCGAACGCCTCCGCATACAGCCGGGGGCGGGCGATGCGGGCGCGGCGCTCGTCCTCGGCCTCGTCCCCGGTGGGCTGCAGGTCCTCGGGCAGGGAGCCGTCGCGGAAGCGGCGGTCGACCTCGGCGTCCAGGAGGGTCTTGAAGGCGGCGCCGGTGACGGCGTCGAGGACCATCGACACCCGCGCCTGACTGCCGACCGTGGCGATCCGGACCTCGCGCCGCTCCAGGGCTTCGAGGGCGCGGCGGGCGGCTGCTTGCGGGTCGAGGTAGAAGATCAGCGCCGCCGCGGCCTTCTCCACATCCATGACGGTGGCGGTCTCGGCGACCGGGACGATGATCGCCTCCCCCGCCGCACGCGCCTCGTCCCGCGCGGTGCCGCGGAGGTCCTGCACCGCGGTGTCGATCCCGCGGCCGGCGGCGAGGGCGGCGTCGGGGTGGATCCGCCCCGCCAGCACACCCGCGCGCAACCCCGGGTAGCGGTCCAGGACCGTGCCGAGGCGCTGGGCCTGCGACGCGGTGGCGCCGGAGACGCCGACGCCGTCGCGCAGGAAGGCCTTCACCGAGAAGAACCCCGACCCCTTCAGATCCCCCGCGTCCCGCGACGCCTTCGCCAGCACCGCGCTGCCCGCCTGCCCGAGCCCGGCCGCTGCGACCAGGTCCGCAGCCAGACCCGCCTGCGAGGACCGTCGAGCCGGAGGTGCTCGCCCGCGGCGAGGCGGGCACCCACCCGGGCGGACACCGCGAGCAGCTCGGCGACGTCGTCGCCGAGCGAGGTGCCTGCGGTGGTGGACATGCCAGGAACACTACGACCCACCTCCGACAGTCCACCCCGACCGAGACCCGTTGGGCCCCAACGGATCCCGGCCCCCGCTATCCACAGGTTCGGCGTCCCGGCGTGTCATCCACAGACGACCCTCGGGGGCAGGTGAGCGTCGGCCGGAGGCGTGGTAGGCGGCTCAATCGAGCGACTAGGTGGGGGTCGGATCGCGTCGTGGGGAGCGCGTTTCGACCCCCAGCTCGGGCTTGGGTCGACTCGAGCAAGATCGTCGCCTTGCGTCGTGGGCTCGCGATCTGGTGGTCGTTCGCTCGCCTTCGGCTCGCTACCTCCCCACCAGATCGCGGGGACTCACCGTGAAGCGGGCTCGGTGGAGGTCGGAATCGCGGGAGCTGCGGCCTACGAGGAGGTCGAAGTCGCCGGGCTCCACCACGCGGCGGCCGTCGGAGAGCACGAGGGTGCACGCCGACACCGGCAGCTCGAGGGCGACGACGACGGACTCGCCGGCCTCGACCGGCACCTGCCGCCAGGCCTTGAGCTCCTTGTCGGCCCACGTGACGCTCGTGACCAGGTCGCTCACGTACACCTGCACCGTCTCCAGCGACGGCCGGGATCCCTTGTTGTGCAACGTGATCTCGGCCCGCACCACCCCCTCGGCCCCGACCGAGGTGTCGAGCAGGCGCAGGTCGGAGTACTCGACCTCGGAGTACGAGAGGCCCTCGCCGAAGACGAACAGCGGCTCCTGGGTGAGGTCGGCGTAGCGGTTGCCGTGCTGGCCGCGCACCTGGTTGTAGTAGACGGGCTGCTGGCCCACGTGGCGCGGGATGGAGATCGGCAGCCGGCCCGTGGGCTCGACCAGCCCGAGCACCAGCTCGGCCACCGCCTGGCCGCCGCGCATGCCCGGGTTGAACGCTTCGATGATCGCGGCGGCTTTCAAGGCTGACGGCGGCAGCGTGGAGGGCTTGCCCTGCACCAGGACGACGACGGTCGGCGTGCCCGTGGCGACGACGGCGTCGAGCAGCGCGACCTGCGCGCCCTGGAGCTCGAGCGTCGCTGTCGACTTGTACTCGCCCGTGAGCTGGATGGTGTCGCCGAGGACGACGACGGCGTAATCGGCAGCGGTCGCGGCCCCGACGGCCTCGGCGAGCAGAGCGTCGTCGACGGGCGCCGGGCTGAACATGAGCGGGCGCGGCTCGCCGTCGGGGTAGTGCGACCCGGCCGGGTCCTCCACGAGCAGCTGGACGTCGCCGCCGCGCGCGTAGGTCACCGACCAGTCCGACGGGACGACGGCGCGGAAGCCGTCGAGCACGGTCTGCACGGTGTCGCGCGGGTGGCCGTCGGGCTGCATCCACGGCGCCTGGCCGGAGGCACCCGCCCAGTCGCCGAGGGTCACGTGCGGGTCGTCGGCGTTGGGGCCGATGACGGCGATCGTGCGTGCGGCGTCCGACGACGCGGCTCGGCCGTCGTCCGACGGCGTGAGGCCGCCGTCGAACGGCAGCGTGCCGTCGTTGGTGAGCAGCACGAGGCTGCGGCGGGCCACCTCAAGGTTGAGCTCGCGGTGCTCCGACGACGCGATCACCGCTGCCTGCCGCTCGAGGTCGGGGCCGCGCGGGTCCTCGAAGAGGCCGAGCTCGAACTTCAGCCGCAGGATGCGCCGCACGGCGGCGTCGATCAGCGACTCGTCGAGCAGGTCGCGGGCCACCGCCTCCTGCGCGCCCTCGAAGAACTGCGGCGTCGTCATGACGAGGTCGTTGCCGGCTCGGACGGCGACGGCGGCGGCCTCGACGTAATCGGCGCACACCTTCTGCTCGTAGACCATCCGGCCGACGTTGTCCCAGTCGGTGATGAGGGTGCCGGTGAAGCCCCACTCGCCCTTGAGCACCTCGTCGAGCAGCCAGCTGTTGGCGGTGATCGGGACGCCGTCCATCGACTGGTAGCCGAGCATGAAGGTGCGGCAGCCCTCGCGGGCGACGCGCTCGAACGGCGGGAGGAACCACGACCGGAGCTTGCGACGGCTGATGTCGGCCTCGCTCGCGTCACGGCCGCCCTGCGTCTCCGAGTACCCCGCGAAGTGCTTGGCGCAGGCCAGGATCGCCGTGGGGTCGAGCAGGCCGTCGCCCTGGTAGCCCCGGACCATCGCGGTCGCGAGCTCGCCGAGGACGACCGGGTCCTCGCCGAACGTCTCGTTCACGCGGCCCCACCGGAGGTCGCGCGCGATGCAGAGCACCGGCGAGAACGTCCAGTGGATGCCGGTCGCCGACACCTCGACGGCGGTCGCGCGGGCGGCACGCTCGACGAGGTCGGCGTCCCACGAGCACGCCATCGCCAGCTGGGTCGGGAAGATCGTGGCGCCCGGCCAGAACGAGTGCCCGCGGATGCAGTCGTCGGCGGTGAGCAGGGGGATGCCGAGACGGGTCTGCGACGCGAGCTCGATCGCCCGGGGCATCCGCTCCGGCGGGCAGTGCAGGATCGAGCCGACGCGCTTCTCCGACACGATGTCTTCGAGGTCGCCGCGCGCATCGAGCTGGAGCATCTGCCCGACCTTCTCGGGCAGCTCCATCCGCGCGATCAGGTCGTCGAGCCGCTCGTCGACGGACAGGGACGCGTCCTGGTAGGGCAGCACCGCGGGCTCCTCGCTCGACCCGCGCCGCGAGGTGCGGCGCGCCCCGCCACGCTACTGCTGCGGCGACGACCCGGCTCGGGTCAGCGGTCGACCCACGCGTCGGCGTCCTCGACCAGCTTCGACACCTTGCGCGGCAGCTGGCCCTCGACGAGGTGGGCGAGCGTCACTGTCTCGAGGACGCCGCGCAGGCTCGCGCGGACGGCCACCCACAGCGGCTGCAGCACCTGGGCCGCGCCCTCGTACTGCGTGTCCTGCGGCCGCACGCCCTGGACGGACGCCAACGGCCCATCGACAGCGCGGATGACGTCGGCGACCGCGATGTCGCGGGCCGGCCGCGCGAGCGAGTAGCCGCCCTGCGCGCCGCGGTGGCTGGTCACGATGCCGGCCTTGCGCAGGTCGATGAGGATCGTCCCCAGGAAGCGGGAGGGGATCTCCTGGGCGGCTGCGACGTCCTCGCTCGACACCGGGTCGCCCTCGCCCAGGGCGATCTCGATGAGGGCGCGGAGCGCGTAGTCGGACTTGGCGTTGATGCGCACCGGGGGATTATGCGCCTCGCGGTCAGCGCTGGAACGCGCGGCCGTTGCGCACTGCGGCCACCGTCTGCACGGCGAGCCTGGCCCACACCACCACCGCGACGACGAATCCCACGGCACCGGCGACCTGGAGGACCGGGGCGTCCCAGGTGCGGCCCAGCTCGACGGTCAGCGCGGTCATAGCGCCGGTGGGGAACGCGAAACCCCAGCTCCCCACGTGGAACGGCAGGCCCCCGGAGGCGCGGGACGTCGTCACGAGGACGCGTCCGGCGAACACCACCCACCAGGTGCCGAGCCCCCAGACGCCTGTCGCTGCAAGGAGACCGGCCCAGGGCAGCACCTCGGCCGCCGCACCTCCGACGGAGGCCGCGGCGAGCCGCGACGCCGCCAGGACGCCGAGTCCGCCCGCACCTGCCGGCGCCAGCCAGATCCACCACGTGGCGGCCTGGTGCGACGGGGGCGGCGGCGACGTGATCAGCCGCCACGCGAGGACGGGGGCGAGGATAAGGAACAGCAGGAAGCCGGCGCCGACCGACGCGGCAGCCAGCGCCGCCCAGGAGGTCGATCGCCACGACGGCTCCAGCGCGAGGAGCCGCACGACGACGCTGGGCACGAGGACGAGCACCACGATGGGGATGAACCAGGCGCCCGTCATGGCCTCGGCCGGCACCTGATCGCGTCCCACGACGCCGGCGAAGAAGATCACGCCGAGGGCCACGGCACCGAGCAGTCCCGCCGCGCCCAGGGAGACGACGATCCATGCGGTCCAGCCGGGCAGCCACCCGATGACGGCGAGCTGTGCCAGGGCCAGACCCGTTACGAGCAGCGCCGCAGGGACGGTGCCGTAGAGCGCCCCCAGGCCGGGGTGCGCCAGGTCGGCGCCCGCGGCGTCGCGGTGCCGGACGATGCGCCGACCATAGGGGACGAGCAGCACAGGCAGCAGGACGACGGCGACCAGCGCCAGCACAGCCCCGACAGCCTCGTCCACGCGCAGCGACGGCAGCGGATCCACCAGTCCGGCGACGGCGACGCCTGCCGTTCCGAGGACGGCGCCCATCCAGCCGGGGTGCCAGGTCCGAACCCGCGACGCAGCCTCCGAGCTCACCGCGGTCATGACGTGCACTCCTTCATGGCCGTGGCAGGTGCGCCGAACGGCAGCTCGGCACGCCCCGTGCTGTGGAGGAACCGCAGGTGCTCGCGGTCGCCGAGCAGCTCGAGCCGGCGCCACAGCGGGCTGCCCGGGACGGCCTGGCTGGGGTGCTGCTCGACGGCCTCGAGCTGGGCTGCACGATCGACGGCGACGGTCAGCTGGACGGCGTCGTCGGGCACGCCGGCGAACATCGTCATCCCCTCCGCCGCCATGGCCTCGGTGACCGACGTCGGCAGCGTCCACGCGACGACGTCGATGTCGTGACGACGGCCGACGGCGACGGCGGCACGGGTGGCCGCCTGGTGGTCGGGGTGGCCGGTGATGCCGTTGGGGTCGAAGACCAGCAGCACGTCCGGGTGGAAGGAGTCGACGGCGGCCGCCACGTCGGCGGTGACGCGTGCCTGGTCGTCGGCCACGGCGCCGTCGGGGTGGTCGAGGAGCCGGACCCAGCACAGCCCGAGCCGCTTCGCCGCCGAGCGCAGCTCCCCTTCGCGCACCACCCGGAGGTCGCCGTCGACGCCGTGCAGCGTCGACGCCTCGCCATGGGTGAGGCACAGGACGCCGGCACGCGCACCGGACCGGGACGCCGACGACAGCAGTGCGCCGAGGCCGAACGACTCGTCGTCGGGATGCGCGACGACGGCGAGGACGGAGGCGGGCATGGCGGGCTCCTCAGGAGGTGATGGCGAGGACTGCTGTCTCGTAGGCCGCGGCGAGCACGAGCAGCACCCCGAAGGCGCGTTGGAGGGCGAGGGTCGGGACCCGCGGCTGGAGCAGCGCACCGAGGACGGCACCGGCGGCGGCCGCCGCGGACACCGTCAGCGTGAGCGGCACGTCGAGATGGCCCGTGCCATGGGCGAGGAACGCGACCGTGACGTTGACGAGGATGACGACGAGCGCGGTGGCGCTGGCCCGCTTCATGGGCATGTGCAGCGCGAGGACGAGAGCAGGGACCGCGACGAAGCCGCCGCCGACCCCGAAGAACCCGGTGATGAGGCCGACACCGGTCGCGTAGAGCAGGACGCGGCCCCACTGGGGGTCGGGCAGCGGGGCATCGTCCGGTGCGGAGGCGGCAGGACGTCGCCGGAGCATCCCCCACGCGGCGACGAGCAGCAGGACGACGAAGCCGGCCAGCTGGACGCGGTCGTCGGCGGCGAAGGCGAGCCGTGAGCCCGCGATGGCGCCGGCCGACCCGAGCAGGCCGAAGATGAGACCGATGCGCCAGTCGACGTTGCCGGACCTGGCGTGCATCAGCAGGCCTGCCGCAGCGCCGATCCCCACGACCACGAGCGACGTGGTGGACGCGGCGTCCATGGACTGACCCAGCGCGAGAAGCAGGGGGACGGCGATGATGCCGCCGCCGCCGCCGAGCATGCCCAGGAGGAGTCCCAGGGCGAGCCCGACGACGAGCGGCAGCATCAGCGACATGGGGTTCTCAGGCCACGCGGCCGGCGGCGCCGGTGGAGGTCACGACGCGCCCGCCGACGGCCTGCCAGCCGTTCATGCCGCCGTCGACGGAGTAGGCGTCGCAGCCCCGCGCCACCAGCAGGGTGGTCGCCTGCTTGGAGCGGTTGCCGCTGCGGCAGATCGCGAGGACGCGACGGCCCCGGTAGTCCGGCAGGGAGGCGGCGGCCAGGCTGCCGAGGGGCACGTGGACCGCCTGCGGCGCGTGGCCGGCGTCCCACTCGTTCTGCTCGCGGACGTCCACGAGGACGGCGCCCTCCGAGACCCAGCGCAGCGCCTCTCCGGCGTCGACCGTCGGAACGGTGTTGGCATCCATGGGCTCTCCCCTAGTCGGCGTACGCCGCACCGATGGTGGCGGCGTCCACCTGCTCGGCCGGCGTCCAGGCGCGGATGGTGCGGGCGGTGGCGACGTCGGCGTCCACGTGGACGACAGGCACGCCGGCACGGTCGAGCAACGAGGCCGCCGCGGATGCGCGGAAGCCGGAGCCGCAGTAGATCCACACGGTCGCATCCCGGCCGGCGTGGGCCGCGGCCTTCGACCAGGTGGCGATCTCGTCGACGCGGGCGAGCAGCTCGTGCAGCGGCACCAGGCGGGCGCCGGTGACGTGGCCCTGGATCCACTCGGTGCGGCGACGCGAGTCGACGACGATCAGCTCCGGGTCCGCGGCGAGGGCCGCGTCGAGCTCGGCGAAGTCGGCACGGCGGTAGGACACCACGTCGCCCGCCTCGAGAGCCCACTGCTCGGGAGAGCCGTCGGCGTAGGCCGCGGGCCGGTCGACGCCGATGCGGACCAGCTCGCGCTGCATGGCCGTGACCTGCTCCGGGGTGTCGCCCAGCAGCGTGAGCGGCGTGCCCCACGGGATGATCCAGCCGAGGTAGGTGACCGCGTTGCCGTTGCCGTCGAAGGACAGCGTTCCGCGCAGGTGGCCGTCGGCGAACACCCGGCGGGAGCGCAGGTCGACCACCCACTCGCCGGCGTCGATGCGGCGACGGAGCTCGGCGGCCTCGGCGCGCTCGGGGAGCGAGAGATCGATCGGGCCGGGGCCGGCCTGGTTCGCCGGGCCCATGTGGGCGTAGTAGGCGGGGTAGGCGTCGAGACCGGCGATCAGCTCGGTGACGAACTCGTCCTCGTCGACGGTGCAGGCGGGGTTCGCCGCGGCCTGCTGGGCGATCGTGGATTCGAGGCCCACCGTCGCGGTAGCGGAACAGAACGAGCCGAAGCCGTGGGTCGGCATGACGGCCGCGTCGCCGGCGACCTCCTGCGCGAGCCGTCGCACCGAGTGCCACTGGGCGTGGGCCAGATCGTGGGTGTGGTCGGGCCCGATGAGGTCCGGGCGCCCTACGCTGCCGAAGAGCATCGAGCCGCCGGTGAAGGCTGCGGCGTCGACGCCGTCGACGGCGACCACGTAGGACAGATGCTGCGGCGTGTGCCCCGGGGTGTGGATCGCGCGCCACGCCATAGGGCCGCTCACGAACGTGTCGCCGTCGGCGAGCTGCTCCGCGTCGTACGCGAGCTCGTAGCCGGCCGGCACGACGTACACAGCGCCGAGCTGCTCGGCGAGCACCTTGCCGCCGGAGACGTAGTCGTTGTGGATGTGCGTCTCGATCACATGGGTGACGGTCAGGCCGTGCTCGGCGAGCACCGCCTCCACGCGGTCGATGTCGCGCTGCGGGTCGACGACGACGGCCGAGCCGTCGAGGTGCACGACGTAGGAGCGGTCGCCGAGGTTCGGCGTCTCGATCACGACGATGCCGGGGCTGGCGGCGGTGGTGCCCGCGGACGTGCTGGCGAGAGCGGTCATGGCTGTTCCTCCTGGTCCTCGTCAGCTCACTTGCAGGTGCAGCGCTGCTCGTTGGGCACGTGGGCCATGACCATGTCGACGTGCTGGCCGCAGCCGGCCCAGGTGGTCTTGCGGCAGGCGTCGCAGGCGACGGGACGGCACATGAGGGTTCCTCCGTGGTGGTGTCGAGCGGGTCGGACGACCCAGGGTCGCCGTGACTAACATATACCCCCGGGGGTATCATTCCCGACGTACGAGACGAGCACCACGGGGTGCCGTCCGCCGCTCCTGGTCCGACCGGCGACGGCTCCGCGAGCCCCGCCGCCCGTCCGTCGCCGACGCCGGCCCGGCGTGCCGCCCCCTGCGGTCCGGGCCGGCGCCTGACCGAGGAGGGACGCCGGTGCAGGAGCCCCGTCGAGCTCGGCGCTGGCTGGTGGTCGGGGCGACCCCGGAGGCGCGGCGCAGCTGCGCGTCCCTCGTGGCGGAGGGGGACGACGTCGTCCATCTCGCCGCCCCCACCGACTCCGAGCTCGCGCATGCCCTCGGCAGTCCGACGGACGGGGTGGCGGTCCTGCTGCACGACGACACCCAGGCGCTGCGCTACTGCCTCGCGGCCGAGCACCTGAGCCCTGGCCTGCCCATGGTCGTCGCGCTCTTCGACAAAACGGCGGCGTCCCAGCTCGTCTCGGTCATCCCCCACTGCCGGGTGACCTCGCCGGCCGAGGTCGCCCTTCCCTCGCTGGTGGCCGCCGCGCTGTCCGACGGACTGGCAGGCGTCGTGGACGACGGCAAGGGCTGGACGGGCTACCGCGCGTCGGACGCAGGGGCCATCCCGTTCGAGGTCCCCCGCAGCACCCGCTGGCGCTCCCGGCTCGGAATCGTGGCGGGCCAGCTGCGTCCGCACGACTCGGGATCGCTCATCCTGCTGACCGGCTTGGCCGGGATCCTGCTCCTCCTGATGGTCGACACCGTCGCGGGGCTCGCAGTCCTGCACGAGACGCCGATCGGCGCCTTCCATGCCGCCGTGCGCACCGTCGCCACGGTGGGGCCGGTGCCGGTCGAGGAGGACCATCCCGGCTACCTGCTCTTCGCAGCCCTCGCGATGCTCGCCACGATCGGGCTGACCGCGATGTTCACCGCCGGCATCGTCGAGCATCTGCTGTCCGGCCGCCTGATCGCGATCTGGGGGCGTCGGGTCCTGCCACGTCGCGGGCACGTCGTCGTCGTGGGCATGGGCCAGGTAGGCCTGCGGCTGGCGGAGGAGATCCGGCGGCACGGGCTCGGGGTCATCGGGATCGAGCGCTACCCCACCGCGCCTCACCTGCGCACGGCCCGCTCGCTCGACATCCCCGTGCTTGTCGGTGATGGCAGCCGCCGCCGCATCCTGGCGCGCGCCCGCGCCGATCACGCCGTGGCGCTGTGCGCCGTCGCCTCGGACGAGCTCGACAACGTCGCCGTCGCCGTCACTGCCCGCGCGGTGTCGCCGGACCTGCGCGTCGTGATGCGGGCCGGCAACCACGACGCCATCGCCGAGACCCAGTCGCTGTTCCGGATCGGGACCGTCGTCGACACGGCCGGCCTCACCGCCGCCTACGTCGTGCGGTGCCTCACCGACGCGCGCCCGCGAGTGGTGCTGTCCGTGGGCTCCGGGCCTGTGGTCGTCGACCGCGCGTCGGGCAGGTCCGAGCCGATGACCAACCCGGGCGACTGCCCGCACTGACAGCAGCTGCACGCATCGGAAGGCCCGGGAGGGCTCCCGGGCCGTCCGATGCGCAGTGTGGGCTCAGCCCCCGAAAGCCACGAGGTGCTGCTGCGACGCGCTGCGCAGATTGGTGTAGACGCGCGTGACGTCCGATGCCGTCAGGCCCGTCAGCGCCGACGTCAGGTCTGCGATGTCGGCCTTCTCCACGGCCACGCCGGCAGCGAGCGCGGTGGTGCTCGACGTCGCCCCAGCGAGCAGCGAGTCGTAGAGGGCCTGCATCTCGGGCGACGCGAACGAGCCGGCAGCCCTGCCCGACGTCGGGTCGGCCACGGAGTAGCGGGACATCAGCGTCTGCAGGGACGCGAGGTGCTGGGACTCGGAGCGAGCGATCCGCGCGAACTGCACCAGGTCGGGGTACTTGGCCGCGAGGGCGACGTAGAGGTCGTGGGCGAGCTTCTCCTCCTCGGCCATGCCGGCGAGGTCGGCCTTCTGCGCCGCCGTCAGGGAACCGATCACGACGGTGGAGGTGCCGGTGCGCGGCGCCGTGGACGTCGCGCCGTAGCGGCCGCCGCGCGCCTGCTGGCCGACGCCGAGACCGACCGCAGGGCCCTGCCCGGCAGCTGTGCCCCGGCCACCGCGGTAGGCGGTGGCGTAGCCCGTGCCGTCCTGCGTGCACGTGGTGGAGTCGGACGGGGCTGCAGTGGCCGCGCCCGCCGCGGGGACGGCGACCAGCGCCAGGCCGGCCGCGCCGGCTAGGACGGCAGCGGCGAGGGCGGTGGTGGTGCTCATGACGATCTCCTCTTCTCTGGCGCGGCCGCTCGGCTGCGCGAACACCACGACCATCGGCGGCCTCCATGGCAGCGCCGTGCAGCCGATGTGGAGACGGTGTGGAGATCGCTGCGAGCACGCCGGTCCTCGCGCATCGGCTCCCTGCTGGGCGCGAGGATGGGCGCATGCCGACGGTGCTGGTGGTCGAGGACGAGCGCGACATCCGCGACCTGCTCCGGCGCTACCTCGAGCGCGACGGCCACGCCGTCCTCACCGCTGCGAGCGGCGCCGAAGGTCTCCGCTACCTGGAGGAGGCGGCGGCCGACCTCCTGCTGCTCGACCTCGGACTCCCCGACGTCGACGGCACGGAGCTGCTGCGCTTCGCGGCGACGACGGGCGTGCCTACGATCGCGCTGACCGCGCGGAGCTCGGTAGAGGACCGCATCCACGGCCTCGAGCTCGGCGCGGACGACTACGTCACCAAGCCGTTCTCGCCGCGCGAAGTGGTGCTGCGCGTGGACGCGGTGCTCGCGCGACGACGCGCCGGCCTGGTCTCGACGTCGTCTGCGCCGTCGTACGGAAGCGGTCGCCTGCGGATCGACAGCACCCGGCACGAGGCCACATGGGACGACGCCGTGCTCGACCTGACACCGACCGAGTGGGGGATCCTCGTTGCGCTCGCGTCGACTCCGGGCCGCGTCTACTCGCGCGCGGAGCTGGTCAACCGCGTCCGCGGCTACGAGTTCGCGGGCTACGAGCGGACCATCGACTCGCACGTGAAGAACCTCCGGCACAAGCTCGGCGCCGACGGCGCGGACGTCGTCGAGACGGTGCTGGGCGCCGGTTACCGGCTGGGCCTGCGCCGTGACTGACCCCTCGCCGTCCTCGCGTCGCGGATCCTTGCAGCAGAGGCTGCTCGCCGCCTTCGTGCTGGTGGCCCTCACCGCCGTGGCCGTGATGACCGTCCTGGCACTCGTGGGTGCCCAGCGCGGGCTGAGCGCCCAGGAGCAGGCTGCCCGTGATGGCGCTGCGTCCGCAGCCGCGCAGAGCGCCGCGAACGCGTACCGCGCGGCCGGCGGGTGGGAGGGCGCGGACCTCGCGGAGGCGGAGGCGATCGCGGCGGACGCCGGGGGCCGGCTGGTCGTCCGGCCCTCTGCGTCGCAGGGCCACGGCGAGCCGCAGGGGGGCGCCGTCTCGACTGCGGACGTCACGGTCGACGGCGACGTCGTGGGCAGCGTCCGCCTTGTCTTCGGCGGCGACTCTGCGTCTGCTGCCCTGCGGGTCGCGGGCACCTGGATCGTGATCGCCGCCGTCATCGCCGTCATGGTCGCGATCGCGGCCGCGTGGCTCGTGAGCCGCCGCATCGCACTGCCGCTGCAGCGCCTTGCAGCCATGGCACGAGCCTTCGCGGCAGGCGACACCTCCGCGCGACCGGAGGCACGCGATCTCGACGCGATCGGGGAGGTAGGCGACGTCGCCCGTGCGCTCGACGAGACCGCCGACCAGCTGGCCCGATCGGACACCGCCCGACGTCGCATGGCCGCCGACCTCGCCCACGAGCTCCGGACTCCCCTCTCCGTGCTGCAGGCCGAGCTCGAGGAGCTGAGCGACGGGTACGCGGACCCGACACCTGAGCGCCTGTCCGCCCTGCACCAGCAGTCGCTCCGACTCGGCCGCGTGGTGGGCGATCTCGCGGAGCTGTCCGCGGCGGAGAGCGCCCGGATGGGCCTGCATCGTCAGCCGGTCGATCTCGCGGCGCTGGCACGGTCGGCGGTGGACGCGGTCGAGGCATCGTTCGCAGCGGCGGACATCACGATCGGCGCCCACGGACAGGCCCACGCCGTGGTCCTGGGCGACCAGGATCGGCTGCACCAGGTCGTAGGCAACCTGCTCGCCAACTGCCTGCGGTACTGCCGGCCCGGCGACTCCGTCGAGGTGTCGGTCGACATCGAGGGGCAGGATGCGGTCCTGCGGGTGGCCGACACCGGCCCCGGGATCCGGGCGGACGATCTCCCGCACGTGTTCGAGCGTCTGTGGCGCGGCCGCGCGGACGTGGAGCCGGGCGGCTCGGGCATCGGGCTCGCCGTCGTCGCGGAGCTCGTGCGGGCTCATGGGGGCACGGTGGAGGCCGCATCGCCTGCGGCAGGTGGGACCGTGATGACGGTGCGACTGCCCCTGGCCCCCGTCGCCGCCTGACGGTCTGGGAATATACCCCGGGGGGTATAGTGTCCTAGGTGGGCGACAGCGCCCCTGAGGAAGGACCACCCATGAGCACGATCACCCTGACCGCAGACACGTTCGAGGACACCGTCACCGCGGACGGCATCACCTTCGTCGACTTCTGGGCGTCGTGGTGCTCCCCCTGCCGGGCGTTCGCGCCGGTCTTCGAGAAGGCCTCGCAGAACCACCCCGACATCCGGTTCGGCAAGGTCGACACCGAGGCCGAGCAGGAGCTCGCCGCAGCCGCGCAGATCACCGCCATCCCGACGCTCATGGCCTTCAAGGACGGCGTCCTCGTCTACCGCGAGGCAGGTGCCCTGCGCGAGAAGGACTTCGAGGGCCTCATCGCCGCCGTCCGCGAGCTCGACCTCGAGGCCGCACTTGCGGACCACGACGGCGAGCACGACCACGACCACGCGCACGCCTGATCCGCGCCGTCCCAGGAGACATCCCGTGAAGAACCCGGTCCGCCTGCTCGTCCTGCTCGCCGTCACGCTCCTCGGAGCGCTCACCCTGTCGTCCTGCAGCTCGAGCAGCGTGCAGGCCGTGAGCCCCCAGGACTGGCTCACCAAGTCCCAGGAGCAGGGCGTCGTCGTCCTCGACGTGCGCACCGCGGGCGAGTACGCCCAGGGCCACGTGGACGGCGCCCTCAACATCGACGTCGAGGGCGGCGCGTTCGACCAGCAGATCGCCAAGCTCGACAAGAACGCGACGTACGTCGTGTACTGCCACAGCGGCCGCCGTTCGGGCCTCGCGACCGACGCGATGGCCAAGGCCGGCTTCGCCAACGTCTACAACCTGCAGGGCGGCATCGCCGATCTGCAGGCTGCCGGCGCGAGCATCGTCTCGGGCTGACGTGGGCCGCACCGCCTGGGCCGCCCTCGCCGGCTGGCCGCGACGCCGTTGGGCCGTCGCGGCCATCGCCGCCGTCGCCACTGTGCTGGTCGTCGGCGTCCCCACAGTCCTGATCCCGACGCCGGTGTTCGGCCGGGAGATCGCCGTGACGCCCTGGGCGTGGCCCGCGCTCGTGGTGACCGCCCTGCTCGCCGGGCTCGTGTCGGCGACGTACGTCCGCCTCTCCCCTGCCGCGCCACGCGACGAGGCGTCGCGGGCCGGGCTCGTGGGCGCGTTCCTGACCTACCTCGCCGTCGGCTGCCCCGTCTGCAACAAGGTGGCTCTGCTCGCCCTCGGCTATACCGGCGCCCTGCAGTGGTTCGCGCCGGTGCAGCCCGTACTCGCGGCCGCGGGCATCGCCCTGCTCGCCTTCGCGCTGCACAAGCGCCTGGTCGGCGAGATCGCCTGCGCGGTGCCGGCTCGCCAGGCTGCGGGCTGAGCGGCGTGACCAGCCCGTCGCGCACAACCGGCGCCGGCGCGCGCGGCGACGCCGAGCTGGAGCGGCTGCTCGAGCAGGCGGCTGCGGATCTGGCGCGGATCGCCGGAGGCGCTGCCGTCTGCACCTTCACGCGGGCTGGGCGGCCGGTGCCGGGCATCAAGTACGCGGAGGGCCGCTGGGCCGCGCTGCGCGAGGTGCATCGCCGTCGCTCGACGCCGTCGAGGGCGGTGCGTGAGACGCTCGCGGCCTGGCAGGAGCAGCTCGACGCCGTCGTCGCGCGCGATGCCGGCGCCGACTGGATCGCCTATCGCACAGGCGGCGTAGACGCTCTGACCGATCTGATCGGAACCGACGAAGGAGAACCGAGGTGACCGGCATGACGAGCGGGATGTGGGACGAGCGGTACGCCGGCAGGGACGCCGTGTGGTCGACCACGCCGAACATGTGGGTGGAGCAGGTCGCTGCCGATCTGCCTCCCGGCACGGCGCTCGACCTCGCGGCCGGCGAAGGGCGCAACGCGCTGTGGCTCGCCGAGCTGGGCTGGGAGTCGACCGCGGTCGACTTCTCCTCGGTGGCGCTCGACCGCGCCCGCAGCTGGGCCGAGGAGCGGCTGGGCGCCGACGCATCCCGCATGCGCACCGTCGTCGCCGACCTGGCGTCGTACGAGCCCGACCGCACCTACGACCTCGTCATGGTCGTGTACCTGCAGGTCCCCGAGGAGCTGCGCCGCCACGTCCTCCGTACCGCCGCCATGGCGGTCGCCCCCGGAGGCCGGCTGCTCGTGATCGCCCACGACACCGCCAACATCGGCGGCGGCTACGGCGGGCCGCAGGACCCCGCCGTCTGCTACTCGGCCGAGGACATCGTCGCCGACGTCGCCGGGCTCGGGCTGTCCCCGCTGCGCGTCGAGCTCGCCCGCCGGCCCGTCAGCACCCCCGACGGCGACGCCACCGCCCTCGACGCCCTCGCCCTCCTGGCGCGCTGACGGCACTCCAGGCGGGGTGTTCTCTACCCTCGCCGTGTGAGCGGCACTGGGCGCGACGGGCATCCGCGCAGGCGTACGAGCCCTGCGCTGGTGCTGGCGCTCGTCCTCGTGGCGCTGTTGACCTTGGTCGCGCTTGCCCTCGACTACGTATCGCTGTGGGGCCGGTTGCCGCTGCTCGACTCAGACCTCTGGGTCTTCCGTGAAGGCGGCCGTGCTTTCGCACAGGGCGGCGCGCTCTACTTCGTCACGGTGGGCAACAACGACTGGCTGTACCCGCCCTTCGGCGCCATGGTGATGGTCCCGCTGCAGTGGCTGCCCCTCGACGGCCTGCAAACGACGTGGTGGATTCTCAACATCGCGCTGCTGGCGAGCGTTGCTTCGATCGCCTTCCGGCCACTCCTGCAGCGCCTGGATGGGGCACCGCGCCGTGCCGCGGCCCTGGTCGGCATCACCGTCGTGTCAATCGCACTCGCTCCGACCGCCGACGCACTAGGGCTAGGCCAGGTCGGGATCGTTCTCATGTGGCTCTGCCTGGTCGACGTAGTCCTTCTCGAAGGCCGCCGGTCGCAGGGCGCCCTGGTCGGCGTTGCTGCGGCGATCAAGCTCACGCCGCTCGTCTTCATCGCCTACTTCCTCGTTGTGCGGCGATGGCGTTCGGCACTGGTATCGGCAGGGGTCCTAGCCGCTTGTTGGGCAATCGCGGCTGCGTTCCGCCCCGACCTCTGGCAGCAGTTCGTGGACGAGCGGATCGCACTTCGAACCACGTCGATGATCCAGGGGTTCGACAGAACGGACTTCAACCAGTCCCTGCGCGGCCTCCTCGACGGACTCGGGAGCAGCACGCCGATAACGCTTCTCTGGGTGACGCTCTCAGCCACGGTACTGGCTATCGCGCTGTTCGCGGCGAGACGCGAGCACCGGCAAGGTCAGCTCGTGGCAGCCGCGGCGATCATCGGCCTGGCAGGCGTGCTCGTGTCCCCGCTCTCTTGGCATCATCACGCCGTGTGGGTTGTACCGGCCCTCGGTGCACTCATCGGCGACGGGCTTCAGCGGTGGCGCATCTATGTCGCGGCTGCAGCCGCGCTCCTCATGGTCGTGCCGCCGCGAACAGGCGGCCTCATCGACCTCCCCGCGGACCGCTTCGTGATCGCCTACCTCGTACTCATGACAGGTCTTGTCGTCAGCGCCTGGCGGACGGCTGGCGTGGTAGCCGTGCAGCCGGAGCAGTCCCATGCCGCCTGACGCGCAAGCCGTGAGCGGCAACTCGAGGACCCGCCGTCCGATCGCCTACGCGTGGGTGGCCGTGCTGGTGCTGGCCGCGACCGTGGGCTGGATGTTCCAGACGCAGTTCATGTGGCGGTACCTCGCGCTGCAGGACTCCGACGTCCTGATCTTCCGGCAGGCGGCCGAGGCGGTGCGCAACGGGCTTCCGCTCTACGACCTGAGGTTCGGCGAGGTCGGTGGCTGGACGTGGCCGCCGTTCGGCGCGGTCGCGGTGCTGCCCACGCTGCTCGTGCCGCTCGACCTGCTGCTGCCGGCGTCGTACGCCGTCAGCATCGCCTGCCTCGTGGTCGTCGTCGCCCTCTGCGCGAGGCCGCTGCTCGACCGCGCGCCCGACCGCACCGGCAGGGCCCTCGCCCTGATCGGGCTCACGCTGCTGGCGATCCCGCTGACGCCGGTGGCAGACACCTTGGGCCTCGGGCAGATCGGGCTGGTGCTGCTGCTGCTCGTGACGCTCGACCTCGTGGTGGTCGCCCGCCGGGCGCCCCGCTGGCACGGCGTCCTCATCGGGGTCGCGACGGCGGTCAAGGTGACGCCAGGTCTGTTCGTGGTGCACCTGCTCGTCACGCGGCAGTGGCGCGCCGCGGCGACAGCCGTCGGGACGACGCTGGCCTGCTGGCTGCTCGCCGCCGCGGTGCTGTGGCGCGACTCCGCCGACTACTGGGGCCGCGGCCTGCTGCTCGCCGTCAACGACCGCGTCGACGGCTTCGGCAGCTGGGTCTACAACCAATCGTGGATGGGGCTGGTCGACGGGCTCCCCGCGCCGTGGCCGATCGTGCTGTGGCTGCTGCTGTCTGCCGCGACGGTCGTGGTGGCACTCATCGCGTCGGCGAGGGCGCACGCCGCAGGCGACCCCGTGATGGTGCTCGGGCTCGTCGGCCTCGCCAGCGTCCTCGTGACGCCGATCGCCTGGCACCACCACGCCGTCTGGGTCGTGCCCGCGCTCCTCGCCGTGGTCGGCGACGGGCGGACGAGGTGGCGCAACGCCGGTGCAGGGGTGGTGGCCGTGCTGCTCATGATCCCGTCGCGGCTTCCGACGCTTCCGCCCGACCGCTACGTGGTCGAGTACGTCGCGCTGCTGCTCCTGATGCTCGCCGTCGTACGCCGCGGATCCCGTGCGCCGGAGGGGATCAGCGCGTCGCCGTCGCCACGCGAAGACCGAGCAGCACCAGGACGGCCCCGCTGATGTAGTCGAGCCGGCGACGGATCTTCGTCTTGCTGAACCACGCGCTGGCACGGCCGACCGTGTGCGCCAGGCCGAGGTACAGCACGAGCTCCACCGCGACCTGGATGGTGGCGAGCACCATGGTCGTGAGCAGGACCGGGCCGTCCTTCGGGACGAACTGCGGGTAGAACGCGAACATGAACGCGGCGGCCTTCGGGTTGGCCAGCTGCACGATGAGGCCCTCGGCGAACGCGCCCTTCCCCGAGCGAGCAGCCGGCGGCTCCGGCAGCGCTTCGACGCCGCCGCGGTCGCGCAGCGCCCAGCCGGAGCGCAGCGACTTGATGCCGAGGTAGACCAGGAACACCGCGCCGACGACCTTGAGCACGATGAACGCCGTCTCCGACGCAGCGACGAGCGCAGCGAGACCGGCGCCGGCGGCGAGCGCCCAGATCCACAGACCCGCCTCGATGCCGAGCACCGTGGGCACGGCTGCGCGGAAGCCGTGCAGGCCGGCCCGCTGGAAGATCAGCGCCATGGCCGGGCCGGGGCTCGCCGCGATGACGAGCACGGCGACGAGGAACGCCGGCAGCACGCTGATGATGTCCACGAGCGGCAGCATGGCAGGCCGCGGCGTGCGATCGCGCTCCGGTTAGCCGAGAAGCGTCGCCAGCAGCGCGCCGACGTAGACCAGCACCATGCCTGCCAGCTCGATCAGCCCGATCGCCATGGGTTTCAGGGGACGGCGTCCGACGACGAACGCCCGCACGGCCAGGGCGACGAACGGCACGACGAGCCACCACCCCGACGGCAGTCCCCAGACGACCGCCAGCGCGGCCGCGGCCGCCACCGACGCGACGGCGAGGACGCGTGCCGCCCCGGCGAAGCGCCGGTCGCGGCGCTCCCTGATCAGCGACTTCACGTGCAAGGTCGAGCCCGCCAGCGCGAGGACGGTCACCGCCGACAGCACCCACACCCGGACGGGCACGTCGCCGAGCGGCGGCGGCTGCAGCGTCGAACCGCCGACGGCGACCGCCCAGGTCACCGGCACCATCGCCGCGCACTCGAACACGAACACGAGGTCGTTGGTGAGGGCGCGCTCGTCGTTGCGGCGGGCGTAGTACAGGTTCACCAGGAAGAACAGCGCGTAGACGGCGCCGACCCACACCAGCCACGGCCGCTGCCAGACCAGGACGGCCGCGGGCACGCCGGCGACGAGCGACCACACCAGCAGCGGTCGCCGGAACCGCTCGTTGCGCTTCGCGCGCACCATGCCGAACGCGGCGTACGACGCGGGGTAGACGGCGATCCACGCGACGGCCAGCAGCAGGATCAGCGGCGTCCACGGGCTGACGAGAGCGCCGAGCAGGACCGGGAGGGCGAGGAAGGCCCACGCGCCGTGCTGCGGCGGGACGTACGACGACATCAGTGCGCTCCGGACGAGCGGCCCCCACCGCGATCGACCCTAGTCCTGGGCGAAGGGGCATGCGGAGGCGGGCCGACGCGCGCTACTCCTCGGGCGCGACGATCGGCGACGACCGGCTGCGCTGGGCCCAGACGACGCAGGCGATGACGACGACGGCGGTCAGCAAGGTCAGTGCCGTCACCTCCTCGCCGAGCCACCACGCCGACCACACAAGGGTCAGCGGCGCCTGCAGCTGCTGAACCTGGCCGCCGTACGCCGTCCCGGCGCGGGCGAGGCCCGCGTACCAGGCGAAGAAGCCGAGGTACATCGACGAGACGCCGAGCCCGATCAGAGCTGCCCACTGGCCGGTCGTCGTCGCATAGTCGCCGCTCGTCGTCGACCACAGCCAGAGCGAGAGCGGGATCGTGAGCGGCAGCGCCATCACCACGACCCACGAGATGACCTGCCACCCCGGGAGCTCGCGGCTGACCGCCGCGCCCTCGACGTGGCACCACGACGACGACAGCACCGCGCCGATCACGAGCAGGTCGGCCACGAGGTCGCCGCCCTCGGCGCCGCCGCGCGCGAGCGCGAAGGCGACCAGAGCCGCCGTGCCCGCGCCGGCCGCGATCCAGAACTGCAGCGGCACCCGCTCCTTGCCGCGCAGCACCGCGAACAGCGCGGTGGTGAGCGGCATGAACGCGGCGATCACAGCCGCGTGCGCCGACGTCGTCCGCTCCAGCGCCAGCGCGAGCAGGATCGGCCAGCCGAAGACCGCGCCGAGCATCGTGAACAGCAGCGGCCGCAGGAACCGGCGCTCGGGCCAGGGCACCCGCCGCACGGCCAGCACCACCACGGCGAGAGCGCCCGCGATCACGGCGCGGCCGGTCGCGGTCAGATAGGGCGAGAAGCCGCCGACGGCCACCTTCGTCATCGGCACCGAGAACGAGAACAGCAGCACGCCGACGAACGCCCAGAGCAGGCCCGACCGCACGGTGGCGGAGCTGGTCCCGACGGCGGTGCTCACGGCCGCCGACCCTAGCCCCACCGGCGTCCAGGACGACGCGCGTAACGCCAGCATGTGCTGCAGAGGCAGCCACCTTCGCTGCGCATGCTGGTGCTGCACGCGGACGGAGGGGGGCGACGTAGGGTCGGGGCAGGATGAGCGACGTGGAGGTCGGAGTGCAGGCAGGGGCGACGGTCGTGGTGGCGGCAGCCGGGATGCTGCTGCTGGCGGCGTGCAACGGCGGCAGCAGTGACGCCGCCTCGACCAGCGCGGCGCCCTCGTCGTCGACGGCCTCGCCGTCCGCGTCGTCGGCCTCCCCGAGCCCGACGACGCCGTCGCCGAGCGCGACCCCGACCGAGTCGCCGTCCGGCCCCGGCGCGAAGGCCGCCGCGTTCCAGCTGTGCGGCACGGCGCTGGCGCTCTCGGCCGGATGGATCGGCCAGGTGTCGGCCGAGCAGCTCGCCGAGGGCCGCAACGCCTACGCCGACGCGCGCGACGCCTACACCGACGACGGCTCCGGGCTGCTGCAGAAGGCCGACGCCGTCGTGGCAGCAGTCGACGCGCAGGACACCCCGAAGGTCATCACGACGGCCAAGGAGCTCGGCACCGCGTGCCGGGCGTTCGACCCCGGCACCTGATCGATCAGGCGGACCCGGGGGCGGGCTGCTCCGCCGAGGCAGCTGCGTCCTTCGCCTGCTTCTCGGCGATCTCGCCCTTCACCCACTGCGTGACCTTGTGCTCGGCCACGAACGACACGAACGGGATCGTGCCGGCGAGGACGACGAACGCCATCCGCAGCACCGGCCAGCGCAGCCGCAGGCACAGGTCGAGCGCCACGATCACGTAGATCATGTAGAGCCAGCCGTGCGCGATCGCGATGGGCGCCGTGGTGTCGATGACCTTGAAGACGTAGCGGAGCAGCATGCCGGCCACGAGCAGCAGCAGCATGACGCCGACGATCCACGCCATGACGCGGTAGCGCGTGAGCGCCTTCTCGACGGGCGGGACGGCTCCGATGATCACGCTGCGACTCTCCTCGCGGTAGCTGCCGGGCGCTGCGCCTGCGCAGCGCCCGGCGTCTAGTAGACCTCAGGCGCGGAGCGGCCGCCTGCGGCGGGGGGCCCGGCCGCGGCCTCCGCCTCGGCGGCCTCCTGCGCCTCGAGGCGCAGCCAGCGCACCCACACGAAGACGACGAACGCCGCGAACACGACCCACTGCAGCGCATAGCCCGCGTTGCGCAGGCGGAAGTCCGACGTCCCCTGGCCGCCGAACGGCGGGTTGACCGGCTCGGCCGCCACGGCCGCGGCCGGCTCCTGCGAGGTCTCGGCGACCCAGCCCTGCACGTGGTCGTAGGGCAGCGCGAGGCCGGCTGCCGTGAGCCGCTCGGTCACGCCGTCGACCGGGGCACCGGTATCGCCCGGCTCGCCCTCGAACGGCTGCGCGAGCCCCTGCACGACGACGACGCCGGACGGCGGCGCCACAGCCGGGTCGGTCAGGCTGCGCACGGTCGCGCGGGCGACCGGCACCGCCGGCCCGTCGACGGGGATTACCGGCGTCACGATCCAGTAGCCGCCGTTGCCGTGGTCGATGACCACCTGGTGGTCGGGGTCCCACGTGCCGCGGACCACGACCGGCGTGCCGTACTGCGCCGGGTCGGGCGCCGACGACGCGGTGAGGACGTCGGACACCGGCACCGCGGCCGACGGCGCGGGCGCGTCCTGCTCGGTCGCGCGCTGCCACTGCCAGTACGACATGCCGCCGAAGGCCACGATCGCGAGGACGGCGACGGCGGTCAGCGCCAGCCAGCGCGGTGTCGCGAGCGTCCTCAGCACGCGACCACGGTAACCGCGACGCCCGCGGGCCTGCTCCCCGGGAAGATGGGGCCGTGCCCGGAGACCTGCGCGTCCGCGGCTCGGTCGTCATCCCGGAGGCCGAGCTCTCCTGGCGTTTCTCGAGGTCGTCGGGCCCAGGCGGCCAGGGTGTGAACACGACCGACTCGAGGGTGGAGCTGCGCTGGGCGCTGACGGCGTCGACGGCCCTCGGGCCCGCCCTCAAGCAGCGGGCGGTCGAGCGGCTCGGCGACCGGCTCGTCGACGGCGAGGTCGTGGTGACGGCGTCGGAGCAGCGCAGCCAGTGGCAGAACCGGCTCGCGGCCGAGCGCCGCCTGGTCGACGTCGTGGCCGAGGCGATCGCGCCTCCGCCCCGTCCGCGGCGCCCCACCCGCCCGACGGCGGGGTCGCGGGAGCGCCGGCTGGCGGCCAAGAAGCGGCGCGGCGACGTCAAGCGCCTGCGCCGGGCCGACCCGGACTAGCGCGCCTCGGGCGCGTCGGCCGGCGGGACGTCCGTGGGCACGGCGTCGTCGACCGGCGCGGGCTTCGGCTTCTTGCGGTCGGTCGCGGCCTCGTCGAAGTCGACCTTCTTCATCTGCTTGTTCATGCTGCGGATGAGCAGGACGACGGCGCCCGCCATGAACAGCACGGCGAGGAAGCCGAGGTAGCCGGGCGTGACGCGGTCGGGGTCGACGGCGGGCCCTGAGGGCGACGGCGACGGCGACCGGGTCGCGAGCAGGAGCAGCAGATCCGGGGCGCTCACGTCAGGCGCTCCTCTCCGGGAGGTCGAGCTCGTCGGCGACAGGCCGCAGGCCCGCGAACAGGTCGTCCTCGTAGGGGCCGGTGCGGACGTCGGGCACGAGCGTGCGCGCGAGCTGGAAGTCCTCGGTGGGCCACGCGCGGCGCTGCGCCTCGAGCGGCACGTGGAACCAGCGGCCGTCGGGGTCGATCTGCGTCGCGTGCGCCTTGAGGGCCTCGTCGCGGGTCTCGAACCAGTCGGCGCACTCGACGCGCGTGGTGAGGCGGGCAGCGTCCTCGGGCTTGTCCTCCCAGCCCTCGAGCCACTCGGCGTACGGCGACTCGATGCCCTCGGCGAGGCACTCCTCGTGCAGCGCGACGAGCCGGGCCTTGTGGAAGGTGAGGTGGTAGTAGAGCTTGGCCGGCTGCCACGGCTCGCCGGTGCCGGGGAACTGCTCGGGGTCGCCCGCCGCCTCGAACGCCCGCATCGACACCTCGTGGGTGCGGATGTGGTCGGGGTGGGGGTAGCCGCCGTTCTCGTCGTAGGTCGTGATGACGTGCGGCCGGAACTCGCGCACGAGCTCGACGAGCGGCGCGGTTGCCTCGTCGAGCGGCACGAGCGCGAAGCACCCCTCGGGCAGCGGGGGGACGTTGCCGTCCTCGTCGGGCTCGGGCAGGCCGGAGTCGTGGAAGCCGAGCCACCGGTGCTGCACACCGAGGATCTGGGCGGCGCGGGCCATCTCCTCGCGGCGGAACCCCGCGAGGTCGTCGAGCACGCGGGGGTCGTGGGCCAGCGCCGGGTTGAGCACGTCGCCGCGCTCGCCGCCCGTGCACGAGACGACCATCACCTCGACGCCCTCGCTGACGTAGCGGGCCGTGCTCGCGGCGCCCTTGCTCGACTCGTCGTCGGGGTGCGCGTGGACCGCCATGAGCCGCAGCGGCTCGCCCGGCTGGGGCAGGCCCGGTCGGGCGTGCACCATCGGATCGGTCACGGGTGCTCCTTCGGAGGGGCGCGTGCGGTTCGGCGTCGGACGGCGGGGTGCGGGCGCGGGCCCCCGCAGGCTGAGGGACACTGGTGGCCTCATCAAGCGCTGGGACGCGCCGGACCTCCCCGGTCCGCCGTACATCCTCCCAGACCCGACCGACCGCGCGAGGAGCCGAGGTGCCCGAGGCCCAGGGGCCCGTCGACGCCGCACCCGTACCGGAGGGTGCGGGCTCCGACGACGCCGCCAGCGGACGCCTCGTCCGCGAGCCGCGCACCGGCCTCATGCTGGACGAGCGGATGGCCGAGCGCTACGGCGTCCGGCCCGCCAACCCGTGGGCGGTCGGCGCGATCGGGGTGCTCGTGGTGGCCTTCGTCGCCGGGGTGCTCGGCCTCGGCTACAAGCTCGCGACGCCGTCCACGCTGCCGAAGCTGCTCACGTTCTCCGTGCAGTCGCCCACCGCCGTCGACGTCACCTTCGAGGTGCGCCGCGATGGCCGCGTCGAGACGTGGTGCGTGCTGCGAGCGCGTGCCGTCGACCACACCGACGTCGGCTACGCCACGGTGCGGATCACGCCCGGCGCCGACTACGTCCAGCGGACCTACACGATCGCGACCTACGCCGAGGCCACCACCGCCGAGGTGCTCGGCTGCGAGGCCGGCGGCCCGCCCGCCGTCGACGCGCCCGCCTTCCGGCCCGGCACGACCAACCCCGAGCAGGTCGAGGTGCTCGACGGCACGTGAGCGTGCCCGGGCCCGGCGCACGTAGGCTGGACCCCCGCGCGGACGCCGGCACCGGCGTCTGCGCATCCGACCGCGACAGACCGCACCACCCATCGCAAGCAGCGCCGCGCGACCACCGCGCGGCACCGTCGAAGCAGAGGCTGACCGTGACCGACGCACCCGAGACCTGGCTGACCCAGGAGGCCTTCGACCGGCTCCAGGAGGAGCTCGAGGACCGCTCGGGCCCGCGCCGCGACGTCATCGTCAAGCGCATCGAGGCCGCGCGCGAGGAGGGCGACCTCCGCGAGAACGGCGGCTACCACGCGGCCAAGGAGGAGCAGGGCAAGAACGAGGCCCGCATCCGCCAGCTGCGCCAGCTGCTCGAGAACGCGCGCATCGGCACGCCGCCCGCCGCCGACGGCGAGGTCGCGCAGGGCCAGGTCGTCACGGTGAAGCTGGTCGAGTTCGACGAGGAGGAGACCTTCCTGCTCGGCTCGCGCGAGGAGGCCGCGACGGCCTCCATCGCCGTCTACTCCCCCACGTCGCCGATCGGCGCCGCCGTGCTCGGCCAGAAGGTCGGCGAGACCGTGAGCTACCAGGCCCCCAACGGCAAGACCTTCCACGTCGAGATCCTCAAGACGGCCCCCAACGTCTGACCCCGCATCACGAAGGCCCCCCGCTTCGGCGGGGGGCCTTCGTCGCTTTGGATGGGTGAGCGACGGCTATAGGCGTCGCTCACCCCTCCAGATCGGGTCTGTCAGCCGGCGCTGCGGCGGTACTTGCGCACCGACAGGATGCTGAAGACGGCGATGACGACTGCGCAGCTGATGAGCGTGTAGGCCACCGGGTACTGCAGCGACCACGGCGCGCCCGAGAGGTCCTGCTGGATGCCGGTGGGGTTGCCGAACAGCTCGCGGCAGGCGAGCACGAGGCTCGACACCGGGTTCCACTCCGCGATGGTCTTGATAACCACCGGCATGCCGGCGAGCGGGACGAACGCATTGGACAGGAACGTCAGCGGGAACAGCCAGATGAGGCCCGCGGTGTTGGCGGTCTCGGGGTTGGGCATGTGCAGGCCGACCCACGACCCGACCCACGCGACGGTATAGGCGAACACCAGCAGGAGCAGGTAGGCGAGCACCGCGTTGCCGAAGCCGTTGTCGATGCGCCAGCCGACGATGAATCCGGTGATCGACAGCACCACGAGCACCAGCACCTGACGCGCCGCATCGGCCGCGGTGCGCCCGAAGAGCACGGCCGACGCCGCCATCGGCAGCGAGCGGAACCGGTCGACGATGCCCTTGTGCAGGTCCTCGGCGAGACCGACCGTCGACGACGCCGCGGCGAAGGCCACCGTCTGACCGAAGATGCCCGGGATGAGGTACTGCCGGTACGCGTCGGCGGCCGCGTCGCCTGGTACGAGGATCGCGCCGCCGAACACGTAGGCGAACATGAGCACGAAGATCACCGGCTGGATGAGCGAGAAGAAGATGCTCTCCGGCACGCGGATCGACTGGATCAGGTTGCGCTTGGCGACGACGAGGCCGTCGTGCAGGAACCAGCCGAAGGCCGGGCGGCGCATGGTCGGCGGGGCGGACGAGGTCGTGATCGCGGCCATGTCAGGCCTCCTTCGTGCGACGGCCGCGACCGCGGCTCTGGCCGGCGGCCTGGGGAGCGGGCTCCTCCTCGGCCGCATGGCCGGTGAGGGTGAGGAAGACGTCGTCGAGGGTGGGTCGGCGCAGTGCGAGGTCGTCGATCTTGACGCCTTGCGCGTCGAGCGCGCGGACCGCCTCGACCAGCACGGTGGAGCCGCCCGACACCGGCGCCCGCAGCAGGCGCGTGTCGGCGTCGACGGTGGGCTCGCCGTCGGCGACCGCGCGGATCGCGGCGGCGGCGTCCTCGAGCGAGAATCCCTGCTGCACGACGATCTCGATGCGGTCGCCGCCCACCCGGGTCTTGAGCTGGTCGCTCGTGCCCTCGGCGATGATCCGGCCCTTGTCGATGACGACGATCTGCTCGGCGAGCTGGTCGGCCTCCTCGAGGTACTGCGTGGTGAGCAGCACCGTGGTGCCGTCGGCGACGAGGTCGGCGATGACGTCCCACATCTGCAGGCGCGAGCGCGGGTCGAGGCCCGTCGTCGGCTCGTCCAGGAACAGGATGCGCGGCGTGGCCACGAGCGAGGCGGACAGGTCGAGGCGGCGGCGCATGCCGCCGGAGTAGGTCTTCACCGGGCGGTCGGCTGCATCGGTGAGGGCGAACCGCTCGAGGAGCTCGTCGGCCCGCTGCTTCACGTAGGCGCCGGGCAGGTGGTAGAGCCGGCCGATCATGTCGAGGTTCTCGCGGCCGGTGAGGTACTCGTCGACGGCGGCGTACTGGCCGGTGAGGCCGATCTGCCGGCGGACGGCGTCGGGGTCCTTCGCGAGGTCGATGCCGCCGACGGTGGCGCGGCCCGCGGTGGGGCGCAGCAGCGTGGCGAGCATGCGCACGGTGGTGGTCTTGCCGGCGCCGTTCGGGCCGAGCAGGCCGTAGACCGTGCCGTAGGGGACGGTGAGGTCGATGCCGTCGACGGCCTTGACGTCGCCGAAGTGCTTGACGAGCCCCTCGGCGCTGATGGCAGCCTCGGCCGCTCCGGAGGGCGGGGGCGGTGGAGTCATGCGGAGAGCCTTCCTGCGCGCAGGGGTGCGCGCACCTCGGTTGCGCCAGGAACGGACGCGTGGGGCGTGGCGGTGCTGGATCCGGCGACGACCCTGCGGGTTGACGCAGTGGCAGGGTCAAGCCCGGAAGGTGCTGGGGCCGAGGCGGTTCAGGACTCGGTGAGCAGCTTCTCGGCCTCGTCGACCGAGAGCCGGCCGGCAGCGAGGTCGGCGAGCACCTTGTCGCGGTCGGGGCCCTTGGCGGCACCGGGCTCCTCGAGCCCGAGCTTGGCCAGCAGATCGGCGAACCGCTGGCGGGTGGTCGGGTAGGAGACGCCGAGATGCTTCTCGAGCTCGCGCATGTTGCCGCGGCTGACGAGGAAGACGCGCAGCATCTCGTGCTCGTCGTCGGTGAGGGCGTCGTACGGGCTCATCCGGAACTGGCCGGTGATGCCGGTGCCGCACTCGGGGCAGCCGCACCCGGTGACGATCAGCTCGCTGGAGCAGACCGGGCACGACCTCGGAGGACGCCGCACGGTGTCAGCAGCAGCCATCACGCACCGGCCACAGACGCCGAGCCGAGGCGCACGGCCACGGTGAACGGATGCGTGCCGGCGCCGACGACGTAGGACTGCCGGGCGGACGCCTTCTCCGCGCCGTGCGCGCCGGGCAGCTTCACCTCGCCCAGATCGGACGTCGCCGCGACCGTGACGTCGGAACCCGGCATCAGCCGCAGGTCGAGGCTGCCGAGCTCGCAGGCCAGGTCGCTCGGGGCGTCGACGACCGCGACGACCTCGAGCGAGCCCATCGCGAGGCTGCCGTGGAGCGCGCCGGTGTGGTCCCCGACCTTGATCGACGACGCGCTGCCGCCGAGTGTGAGCGGCGCCCGCAGGCCCGAGATGTCGACCGAGCAGGCGGTCGCCTCCACGGTCAGCGGGAGCGCGGGGTTGACCCGCACGAGGACCTTCTGGCCGCGGCCGCCGGTCCAGACCGTGGGCACCCAGCCGAGGAACCGCGGCGGCGGGGTGGTGCGGAAGCCGTCCTCGCTCGGGGCGTCGAGGACGAGGACGGAGCCCTCGCGGCGCAGGGCGTGGGGGCCGTCGGCCACGGCGGTGTCGACCGTGGGGTCGGCGACGACGGTCAGCTTGACGCCGCCCGCGTGGATCGCGAGGGCCGAGACAGGGGCCTCGGCACGGACGTCGTCGCGGCGGTCGAGGGTGGGCGCCGAGGGGTCGGCGTCGAGGAGGCGGGCGGCCTCGCCGGGGTCGAGCTCGCCGGCGGCCACCTGCGCCAGCAGGTCGCGCAGGGAGGCAGGGCTGGAGGACGTGCTGGGAGAGGACGCGGTGTCGTTCATGGAGAGGACTGTAAAGGCATCTTTTCTACTTTGGCAACCCCGATTTACAGATCACTCCGAGACGACCACGTACCCCGCTTCGGCCAGGCGGTGCAGCATCTCCTCCCGATGGGACGGGCCCCGCGTCTCGACCTGCACCTCGATCTCCACCTCGTGCAGCGACAGCCGCGGGTCGATCCGGGCGTGCTCGACCTCGACGACGTTGGCGTCGGCCTCGGCCAGGGTGCGCAACAGGCCGGCGAGCGAGCCGGGCCGGTCGGGCACGCGCACGGTGAGGGTGCTGTAGCGGCCCGCGGCGGCGAGGCCGTGGCGGATCACGCGCAGCATGAGCAGCGGGTCGATGTTGCCGCCGGACACCACGACGACGACGGGCGGCTCGAACCGCTCGGGGTGGTCGAGCACCGCCGCGAGCCCCGCCGCCCCGGCCGGCTCCACGACGAGCTTCGCGCGCTCGAGCGCGAGGAGCAGCGCGCGTGCGATGGTCTCGTCGTCCACCACGACGACGTCGTCGACGAGGTCGTCGACGAGTGCGAACGGCACATCGCCGGGACGCCCCACCGCGATGCCGTCGGCCATCGTGGCCATCGACGGCAGCGCTACCGGGTGGTGGGCCTCGAGCGAGAGCGGGTACGCGGCAGCGCCCGCCGCCTGGACGCCGACGATGCGGACGTCGGGCCGAACGGCCTTGACCGCCACCGCGATCCCGGCGAGCAGGCCTCCCCCGCCGGTGCAGACGACGATCGTCCGCACGTCCGGGCGCTGCTCGAGGATCTCGAGGCCGACCGTGCCCTGCCCCGCCACGATGTCGGCGTGGTCGAACGGGTGGATCAGCACGGCGCCGGTCTCGTCGGCGAACTCGCGGGCGGCCACCAGCGCCTCGTCGATCACCGATCCGACGAACCGCACGTCGGCGCCGTACCCGCGCGTGGCCGACACCTTGGGGATCGGCGCCCCCACGGGCATGAAGACGGTGGCCGAGATGCCGAGCATCTGCGCGGCGAGGGCGACGCCCTGCGCGTGGTTGCCGGCGCTCGCCGCGACGACGCCGCGCGCCCGCTCCTCCTCGGACAGCCGCACCATCCGGGTGTACGCGCCGCGGATCTTGAACGAGCCGGCGCGCTGGAGGTTCTCGCACTTGAGCTCGACCGGGCCGCCCACCTTCTCGGCGAGCCAGCGCGCAGGGCGCAGCGGGGTCTCGCGGGCGACGCCGCGCAGCGCGGCCCGGGCGAGCTGGACGTCCTCGACGGTGACGGTGTCGACCACGGGCGCAGTCTGGCCCAGCGGCGGTGGCCGCGGGGCCGTTCGGGCCCGCGACATGTCCGGATCGGGTCAGGGACCCGTACGGTCCTGGCCGCCCGGGGTGACGCCGGGGCGCCCGAGGGATAGAACGGGACCATGAGCACCACGAGCCGACGCTCCACCCGCGAGGCGGTCGCGCAGGCGGCGGCCCGCGCGCGGCCGCGGCCGGACGCGCCCACCCCGGCGGAGAGCGGGGTCGGCCGGGTCGAGCGGCCCGACGGGCCGTGGGGCACCGGCGTCGTGCTCGGCCTCCTCAGCAGGCGCGAGCCGCCCAACCGCATGTTCGAGACCATCGCGCGCCGGCACGGGCCGGTGTCGCACTACAAGATGGCCGGCGAGCACGTGTACCTGCTCTCCGACCCCGAGCTCATCACCGACGTCTTCCTCACCCGGGCGCGCGATGTCATGAAGGGCCGCGGGCTGCAGGCCGCGCGGCCGCTGCTCGGCAACGGCCTGCTCACGAGCGAGGGCGAGTTCCACCTGCGCCAGCGCCGCCTCGCGCAGCCGGCGTTCCACCGCCAGCGCATCGCGTCGTACGCCGACCAGATGGTCGCCGAGGCGCTGCGCCACCAGCAGGCGTGGTCCGACGGCGAGCGCGTCGACATGGTCGACGAGATGACGTCGCTGACCTTCGCGATCGTCGGCCGCACGCTGTTCGGCACCGACCTCACCGGCGACGCCCGCACCTTCGCCGACGTGCTCGAGGAGCTGATGTCGGGCTTCGGGCAGCTCTCGGCCATCGGCAACGAGAAGGTGGTGCGGGCGCTGCCCAAGGGCCGCTACCTGCTCTCGCGCGTGCAGGACCTCGACGCCGTGGTGCAGCGGATCATCGACGAGCACCGCGAGCGGATCGCCGACGGCGACGCCCCGGACGACCTGCTCACCTGGATGATCCAGGCGCGCGACGAGGAGGGGGCCTCGCAGTTCGGCGCGGCGATGACCGACGACCAGCTGCGCGACGAGGTCATGACGATGGTGCTGGCCGGCCATGAGACGACGGCGATGGCGCTGTCATGGGCGTGGTGGCTGCTGTCGTCGCACCCGTTCGTCGCCGAGCGCATGCACGCCGAGGCCGTCGAGCTGCTCACCGACCCGTCGGCGCCCGACGGCCTGCGCGCGCCCGGGTTCGACGACATCGCCCGGCTGCCGTTCACCAACGCGGTGCTCGCGGAGACGATCCGCCTCTACCCGCCGGCGTGGATCATGGGCCGGCGCACCCTCACTGATCTGAGCGTCGGCGGGTGGGACGTGCCGTCCGGATCGATCGTGCTGGCCTCGCCGTGGATCCTGCACCGCGACCCCGACCTGTGGGCGCGGGCGACGTCGTTCCACCCGGACCGCTGGATCGCCGACGACGGCCGCTACGACGAGTCCGCGCCCGGCCAGCCGCGCGGCGCATGGATCCCGTTCGGCTTCGGCAACCGCCGCTGCATCGGCGAGCAGTTCGCCTGGACCGAGGCCGTCCTGCTGCTCGCCGTGCTCGGATCGCGCTGGGACCCGCGCCTGGTGCCCGGCTCCCCCGTCGACACCATGGCCGCGGTGACCCTGCGCCCCAAGCACGGCCTGCCCATGACCCTCCACCGCCGCCCGGCTCCCACCTCGTAGCGGGATCCGGCGCCTGGGCCGGTGCGTCTCAAGCGGTCGGAGGACCCGGCCGATATCCACAAGGCCGATCCCGGGCACCGCTTCGCGCTGCCTAGGATCGGCCGACCGCGGGACCGGACGAGGTGCTCGCGGCGGGCCCAGGGAGGGCCCGCACGAGGAGGGGCAGCACCATGACCGACAGCACGTCCGGCACGCCGGGTCCCGACCAGACGCCCGGGGCTCCCGGCGAGGGGGGCGCCTCCTGGCACGCTCCGAGCGCCGACGCCCGCATCCCGCTCGACGACGCGCCCGGTCTGTCGGCGTCCGAGACGCTCGACGCCGCCACTCCGCTCGGCGACATCCTGCCGGCGGAGCCCGAGCAGCAGCCGCGCCGCGGCCGCCGTTGGATCGCGATCACCGCCGTCGCCGCCGTCCTCGTGCTCGTCATGGGCGGCGTGGCCGCGGCCGTCCTGCTCAACCGGCCGGATGTGAAGCTGCAGCGAGCGCTCGACGCGATGACCTCCCAGCAGGTCGGCAGCATGACCGTCTCGGTGCAGGCCAGCGGCACCGGCGACGACGCGATGACCACGGCGGTGCTCGAGAGCGCCGGCCTGCGGTTCGCGTGGGACAAGGGCGCGGGCACGGCGCAGGTCACGGTGAAGGTCAAGGACGCCGAGCTCGTCGACCTCATCACCGCCAAGGACTACGTCATCGTCAGCCAGGACCTCGCCGCGCTCGGCGGCGACGAGGCGCTCGGCAGCACGCTGTCGGGCCTCGAGCAGTACGGCGCCTCCCTCGGCAGCAACGGCGACGCCATCGTCGCCTTCGCTCAGGGCAAGCCCGTCAAGGTCAACACCGGCGAGGGCTCGGCGCTGTCCGACCTCATGGCGCTCGCGCAGCAGCAGTCCGGCGCCACCGCGACCCCGGATCCGCAGCAGGCGCAGGAGTTCGCCGACCGGCTGCAGAAGTCGATCCGCGACAACGTCGAGGTGACCCAGGTCGGCTCCGACGACTCAGGCGACCACCTGCGGGCCGTCTTCCCGATCAAGCCCGTCCTTGCCGAGGTGGAGTCCTACATCAAGCAGGTCTCGGGCCAGGCGCTCCCCGCCGACCTCGTCTCGCAGGTGAAGGGCGACCCGAAGGTCACCGTCGACGTCTGGGTCAAGGACGGCACCGTGTCGAAGATGTCGCTGCCGCTCGGCCAGATCGTCGAGGACGCCACGGGCGACAGCTCGGCGCCCGACGTCACGATCACGATGACCATGAGCGGCGACGGCGTCACGATGCCGTCGGAGCAGGTCACCGAGCTCGACGACTCCGTGATCGAGGAGCTCGTCGGCGGCGCCCTCACCGGCGGCCTCGGCAGCTGAGCCCGGCACGCACGTCACCGCGCGGAGCGGGCAGGAGCCTCGCGGTTCCTGCCCGCTCCGGCGTCTGTGCGCGGCTCAGGATGCCGGCTCGGCGGCGGCCTTGATGCGGTTCAACGTCTCGGTCATCGTGCGGCGGTTGTGCTCGGCGCGGTCGGAGACCCCGGTCGCCGGGCGGGATGCGAACCGGATCAACGCGCCCCGCTCGTCGTCGGTCGACTCGGTGAGGATCGCTCCGCCCTCGCCGTCCGGCTCGACCCGGTAGGTCCAGCGCGCCACGGCCATGCCGTAGCTGCGCACCCGCCACGAGATCTCGCGCGGCGGGTCGAAGGCGACGACGGTGCAGGTGGTCGACCAGCGGCGGAAGCCGTTGCGGTTGGTGCCGCGGAACCGCGCACCGACGGCCGGGCCGGACGCGCCGTCGAGCCACTCGACCGCTGCCGCCTCGGGGTTCCACTCGGGCATGCGCGAGAGGTCCGCGACGAGCGCGAAGACCCGCTCCGGCGGTGCGGCGATGCGCTGCGACACCTCGACTGCCATGACGACGAGCCTCTCAGGCGATCTCGGGCAGCACGAGCGCGCCCGCGCCCGCGACGCCGGCCGTGGGCCCGAGCACCGGCTCGGTGATACGGCACGACGTCACGAACGGGTAGCCCGCGTGCTCGTGGAACGACGCGCGCAGCGGCGTCCAGAACACGTCGCCCGCCTGGGAGATCCCGCCTCCCACCACCGCGACGTCGAGGTCGAGGAGCGCTGCCGCCGACGCGATGGCGCGGCCCACGGCCCGCCCCGCGCGATCGAACGCCGCCACGCAGGCCGGGTCGCCCTGGCGTGCGCCCTCGGCGACGGCGACGCCGCTCTGCTCGCCGGTCCAGCCGTGCTCGACGGCGTACGCCGCGATCGCGGGGCCGCGCGCGATCGGCTCGAGGCAGCCGCGGGCCCCGCAGCGGCAGACCTCGCCGTCGGGGTCCACGATCGTGTGGCCGATGTGTCCGGCGTTGCCGGTCTTGCCGTCGATGCGGCGGCCGCCGAGGACGAGCCCGGCGCCCACACCGGTCGACACCACCATGCCGAGGACATGCCCGCGCCCGCGGCCGGCGCCCCAGCGGTGCTCGGCGACCGCGAGAGCGACGGCGTCGTTGTGGATCGCGACGGGGCGGTCGCCGGCATAGCGCTCGCGGACCCGCTCGAGCAGCGGGAAGTCGCGCCAGGCCGGCATGTTGCCCGGCGACACGACGCCCTGCGGCCACAGCATCGGCCCGCCGCAGCCGATGCCGACCGCGGTGTAGGCGTCGCCCTCCTCGTCGATGACGCGGTCGAGGACGTCGGTCACCGTGGCCCACACGGCCTCGGCCTCGGTGCCCTGCGGCGTCGGCTCGCGGACGTAGGAGAGCACCTCGCCGTCGCCGCGGACGATGCCCGCAGCGGTCTTGGTACCGCCGACGTCGAGTGCGAGGACGAGGCTCATGGCCACGATCCTGCCGCAGGGCGCTGCGGCGTCAGGCCTCGGACTCGAACGCGAGCAGGGTGGCCGTGAACGAGTGCAGATGGTTGCGGGTCTCGACCGGGCCGATCTCCCCGCCGGCGAAGAAGCCGCCCACGTGCTCGATCCCCAGCGCGCTGCGCACGGCGACGATGTCGTGCTCGGGGGTCGGGAACATCGCGCGCCCCCGGCCGCTGCAGGTGAACAGCAGCGCGCCGGCCAGCGGCACGGAGCCGAGCTCGTGGCGCGCCCGTGCCAGCACGTCGTCGAGCTCGTCGGCCGCCGACGACGAGTCGCGCAGCAGGAACTGCACCGTGGAGCCGACGGGCACCGAGTCGCCGACCGTGATGGTGCCGGCGTCGGAGTCGGCGTCGACGATGCCGCGAGCCAGGAAATCGGACGCCGTGTGCTCCTCGACGTACTCGTCCATCGCGATGCCGACGTGCAGGCCGCTCATCGCCAGCGCGCGCTCCTCCTCGCGGAGCTCGGCGATGGCCTCGTGCGCCTGCTCGAGCGCGGGCCGGCCGGCGAGCGTCCGCAGCAGCGCGCCGTCGGACGACGTGACCGTCATCGGCCGGCCGATGGGCCGGCAGCCCTGCGAGACGAGCGTGCGCACGGCGACGTCGCCGGAGAGGACGACGCCGACGGCGCCGCGGCCGTGGACCTTGCCGTCGACCATGAGCCGGGCGTCGCCGCGGACCTCGGCGCCGCTGACGAGCCCGCCGACGAGCGGCAGCCCGTCGAGCACGTCCGACGACTGCTCGACGAAGCCCTCCGCCGGGAACGACCACGGGTCGGCCAGCAGGATCCCGACGACGTCGGCGGCCCGGCGGTCGGGCATCCCGACGACGGCGAGCGACTCCGGGGTCTGCAGCACCTCGAGGTGGAACGAGCGGAGGGTGACGCCGGGCAGGCGGGCCAGCCAGACGCCGACGGCTCGGTCGGACTCGACCGCGTGCCCGGCGCCGACGACGCCGTGCGCGGTGCAGCCGAGGCTGGTCGCCGCCGAGGACGCCGACGCGGCGGCCTCGAGTGCGGCAGAGGTCTCGTCGGGGTCGCCACCCGCGACCCACACGACGGCGAGGTCGGGGTCCGGGCCCGGCCCGAGCTGGGCCAGCGCGGCACCGACGGCCTGGACCGCAGCGTCGACGAGATCGTCGCCGAGGGCGAGGCCGTCGCCCATGGCGACCGTCCCAGTCCTGGCGCGCGTCACGGCGCAGATCCTGGACCAGCCGCGCGCAGGATTCGCCCGTCGTTCACCCGGATCACCCATCCGGGAGGCAGCGTCCACCGGTCGGGTGGATGTCGGCGGCACTCGACCGGACGACACAGTCACCGGATGTCCGGATGCGGGCACAGCGCGTATTCCCGCGCGGGGTGCGCTGACGGCGTAGCACGCAGCCGGTGCGGCCGGGCGCGCCGCGACGTACCGTCGAGCGGTGACCGATCTGCGCACCCCCGACGCCCCTGCCGACCTGCCCCGCACGCTGGGCGCCCTGCGCGCCTCGGGGCACGAGCACCGCACCGTCAAGGACGAGCTGCGCGACAACCTCGTGAGCCGTCTCGCCGCCGGCGAGGACCCGTTCCCCGGCGTGGTCGGCATCGAGGACACGGTGCGCCCGCAGCTCGAGCGCGCGGTCCTCGCCGGCCACGACCTCGTCCTGCTCGGCGAGCGCGGCCAGGGCAAGACCCGCCTGCTGCGCACCCTGGTCGGCCTGCTCGACGAGTGGACGCCGGTGATCGAGGGCAGCGAGATCAACGAGCACCCGTACGAGCCCGTCTCGGTGTGGGGCCGCCGGGTCGTCGCCGAGCACGGCGACGCGACGCCGGTGGCGTGGCTGCACCGCAGCCAGCGCTACGGCGAGAAGCTCGCGACGCCCGACACCAGCGTCGGCGACCTCATCGGCGACGTCGACCCCGTGAAGGTGGCCGAGGGCCGAACCCTCGGCGACCCCGAGACCGTGCACTACGGCCTGGTCCCCCGCACCAACCGCGGCATCTTCGCCATCAACGAGCTGCCCGACCTCGCCGAGCGCATCCAGGTGTCGCTGCTCAACGTGCTCGAGGAGCGCGACATCCAGGTCCGCGGCTACGCGCTGCGCCTGCCCCTCGACCTCATGCTCGTCGCGAGCGCCAACCCCGAGGACTACACCAACCGCGGGCGCATCATCACGCCGCTCAAGGACAGGTTCGGCGCCGAGATCCGCACGCACTACCCGCTGCGCCTCGCCGACGAGGTGTCGCTGGTGCGCCAGGAGGCCGACCTCCGCGCCGTCGTCCCGAACCACCTGCTCGAGGTCGTCGCCCGGTTCACCCGGCTCGTCCGCGAGTCCAACGCCGTCGACCAGCGCTCGGGTGTCTCGGCGCGTTTCTCCGTGGCCGCGGCCGAGTCGCTGGCCGCCAGCGCGCTGCGCCGCGCGGCGATCACCGGCGAGAGCGTCGGCGTCGCGCGCGTCGGCGACCTGCCGGCTGTGGTGCCGACGCTGCGCGGCAAGGTCGAGTTCGAGGTCAGCGAGGAGGGCCGCGAGGAGGAGGTGCTCCAGCACCTGATGAAGCGCGCCGTCGCCGAGACCTTCCGGTCGCGGCTCGGCGGCGTCGACCTCGCGCCGCTCATCACGCGCTTCGACGAGGGCGAGTCCCTCGAGGTCGGCGACCTGGTCACCGGCGAGGAGCTGCTGCGCCGCGTCGGGCCGGTCGAGGGCCTCGGCCGCATCGTGTCGGCGCTCGCGGGCGAGTCCGGCGGCGAGTCGCCCGGCATCGCAGCGTCGTGCCTCGAGACCGCGCTCGAGGGCCTCTACCTCACCCGCCGCATCTCCAAGGACGAGGTGCCCGGCGGCGGCCGCGCGGTCTACGGCGGCTGAGCGTGCCTGCTGCCTCAGCCCTCGATGCGCTCGACCGTCACGGCCGTGCCGTAGGCCGCCACCTCGTTCATGAGGTCGGCGATCTCGCCGGTGTCGAAGCGCATGGCCACCACCGCGTTGCCGCCCACCTGCGCGGCCGCGTGGCGGAGCCGCTCGACCGCCTCGAGCCGGCTGTCGCTGAGCAGCGCGGTGTAGCCCTTGGCCTCGCCGCCGAAGACCGTGCGGAAGCTCGCTCCGAGGTTGGAGAAGGCGTTGCGCGCGCGCACGGTGATGCCGAAGACCTCGCCGTGCACCTCGGTGATGCGGTAGCCGGGCAGGTCGTTGGTCGTCACGACGATGATCGGCGGCCCGAGGTAGCGCGACGGCCCGGCGCCGAGCTCGGCGTCGGCCTGCGTCGTGATCGAGGCCTGCGTCTGCGCCGTCCAGGCGTTGCCGTCCCAGAAGCGCAGCTGCGAGGCGTTCTGCGGGTCGGGGTACCAGCCCTGCGGCGGCAGGTTCGTGTCGGTCATAGCCTCACCGTACGGCGGAGCAACGCCGCACTCCTGTCACCGGAGGGGGTGGCGTGAACCGCTACCGCTACGGCGCCTACGACGACGGCCCGGACCCGCTCGCGCCCCCGTACGACGCGGGCCGGGCGGTCGACGAGCTCGGCGACCGCGTGCTCGACGGGTCAGGCGTCCAGGACGCCCTGCGCGACCTCATGCAGCGCGGCGCCGACGGCGTGCGCGGTCTCGACGACCTGCTCCGCAAGGTGATGCAGCGGCGCCGCTCACTCGAGCGGTCGGGCCGGATGGACGGGATGCTCCAGCAGGCTCGCGAGATGCTCGACCGCGCCGTCGACCTCGAGCGCCAGGCGCTGTTCCCCGACCCCTCCGACGACGCGCGGTTCCGCGAGGCCCAGCTCGACGCGCTGCCCGACCAGACGGCGCGCGCGGTGCGCGAGCTCGCCGAGTACGACTGGCGCAGCCCCGAGGCGCGCCAGGCGTTCGAGGACCTCAAGGACATGCTGCGCCGCGACGTCCTCGACCAGCAGTTCCGCGGGATGAAGCAGGCGCTGCAGAGCCAGCCGGGGTCGGAGGAGCGCCAGGCCCTCAAGGACATGATGGCCGACCTCAACCAGCTGCTCGAGAAGCACGCGCGGGGCGAGGACACCCAGCAGGACTTCGACGACTTCATGGACAAGCACGGCCAGTTCTTCCCCGACCGGCCGGAGAACATCGAGCAGCTGCTCGACCAGCTCGCCCGTCAGGCCGCGGCGATGCAGCGGATGCTCGACTCGATGTCGCCCGAGCAGCGCCAGGAGCTCATGGAGCTGATGGAGGAGGCGCTCGGCGATCTCGACCTCGCCTCGGAGATGCAGCGCCTCACCGACAACCTGCGCGCGGCCCGGCCGGACCTGCCGTGGAGCGGCCAGCAGCGGCTGCGCGGCGACCAGCCGCTCGGCCTCGGCGACGCCACCGAGGCGCTCGCCGACCTCGCCGACCTCGACGCGCTCGCCGAGCAGCTCTCGCAGGACTACCCCGGCTCGTCGCTCGAGGACGTCGACGAGGAGGCCGTCGCCCGTGCGCTCGGCCGGCAGTCGCTCGACGACCTGCGGCGGCTGCAGGAGATCCAGCGCGAGCTCGAGCGCCAGGGCTACCTCACGCGCAAGGGCGGCGAGATCGAGCTGACCGCCAAGGCCATCAGGCGCATCGGGCAGACAGCGCTGCGCCGCGTGTTCGCATCGCTCGAGTCCGGCGCCCGCGGCGACCACGACGTGCGCGACGCCGGGTCGGCGGGCGAGCTCACCGGCACCACGCGCGAGTGGCGGTTCGGCGACGAGCAGCCCCTCGACGTCGTGCGGACCGTGTCCAACTCCGTGCGCCGCCGCATGATCGAGCCCGACAGCCCGCTGCTGCGGCCCGAGGACTTCGAGATCCGCGAGACCGAGCGGCGCACCCGCGCGGCCGTCGTCCTGCTGGTCGACCAGTCGTTCTCGATGGTCATGAACGACACCTGGCGCACGGCGAAGACCACGGCCATGGCGCTGCACGCGCTCGCCACGACGCAGTTCCCGCTCGACGCGGTAGAGATCATCGCGTTCGCCAACCTGGCCCGGCGGATCGCGCCGCACGAGCTGCCCGACCTCGACGCCAACCAGGTGCAGGGAACCAACCTGCAGCACGCGCTGATGCTGGCCGGCCGCTTCCTCGACAAGCACCCGGACGCCGAGCCCGTCGTCCTCGTCGTCACCGACGGCGAGCCCACCGCCCACCTCGACCGCGACGGCGAGTGGTGGTTCTCGTGGCCGCCCGGCCCCGACACGATCGAGCTCACGCTGGCCGAGGTCGACAAGATGACGCGCCGCGGCGTGCCGCTGTCGTTCTTCCGGCTGGGCGACGAGCCGCGGCTGGCCCGCTTCCTCGACGACGTGGCGCGGCGCAACGGCGGACGCGTGCTGGCCCCCGAGGGCGACCGCCTCGGCGACTACGTCGTCAGCGACTACCTCAAGCGCCGCCAGGGCCGCCGCCGCTCCGCCTGACCACCCCCGCCGCGGCAGAAGTGATGAAGGGTCCCACGGACCAATAGAGCCAGACACTTCTACCCTTCACCGCACGGCATCAGCCTCGGCACCAGTGGTCCGGCCCTGGCGTGTCCCATCCCGACCCCGGTGAGAGGATGCCCGTCGTGCCCGACGACCCCTCCGTGACGCCTGCGCGCCGCGGCCTCGGGTCGTGGATCCGCAGCACACCGTGGCTCAAGGACCTGCCGCGCGAGGTGGCGGTCCTCTCGGCCGTCGCGTTCTGCGTCGCGCTGGGCTTCGGCATCGTGGCCCCGGCGATCCCGATCTTCGCCCAGGACTTCGGCGTCACGCCGTTCTGGGCGACCGCCGTCGTCAGCGTCTTCGCGCTCATGCGCCTGGTCGGCGCGCTCCCTGCGGGCTGGCTCGTCGACCGGACGGGCGAGCGGACGACGCTCATCGTCGGCCTGACCATCGTCGCGGTGTCCTCCGCCGCCGCCGGCCTCGCCACGACCTTCCCCCTGCTGCTCGCGCTGCGCGGCGTCGGCGGGCTCGGCTCGGCCATGTTCACGGTGTCCGCACTCGCGCTGCTGCTCCGCGTGGCGGCACCCGAGCAGCGGGGCCGAGCGGCGGCCGCGTTCCAAGGCGGGTTCCTGCTCGGAGGCATCGTCGGGCCGGCCCTCGGGGGGATCGTGCTCGGGATCTCGATCCGCCTGCCGTTCTTCGTCTACGCCGCCACCCTCGGCGCCGCCGTGGTCGTCGTCATCGTGACGATGTCGCGCACGCATCTGCTGGACGCGCCCCAGAAGAGCGCCGACGGCGCCGCCGTCCCCGCAGCGGAAGGCGCTCGCTGGCAGCAGCTCCGGCAAGCGCTGCGTGATCGCGCGTACGTCACCGCACTGTCGGTCAACCTCGGCAACGGGTTCGCGTCCTTCGGCCTCCGCAGTGCGATCGTGCCGCTGTTCGTCGTCGGCCCGCTCATGCTCGACAAGGCCTGGGCCGGCTACGGCGCTCTCGCCTCGGCCCTCGTGCAGGCACCCCTGCTCTCCCGCGCCGGCCGCACCACCGACACCAAGGGCCGACGCATCGCGCTCATGATCGGCACCGGCGTCACCGGCGTCGGCTTCGTCGTGCTCGCCGCGTGGGAGACGCTGCCGGGCTACCTCGTCGCGATGGCGGTGCTCGGGGCCGGGGCGGCCTTCCTCGGCTCCGGCCCGTCAGCGGTCGTGGGCGACATCACCGGCGGGCGCCGCGAGGGACCCATCGTGGCGACGTTCCAGATGATGAGCGACGTCGGTGCGGTGGTCGGCCCGCTCATCGCCGGGGCGATCGTGACAGCCACGGACTCCTACACGCTGGGCTTCACCATCGGCGCCATCGTCCTCGGCATCACGTTCCTCATGTCTGCGACCATGCCCGAGACGCTGGGCCGCGCGAAGGCGCAGGCGGCGGCGACGCGGCACCTCGACGACGCCAGCGAGCCCGAGGCCCCGCCGCAGCCCTGAGCCGCAACTGCGTCGACGCGCGGGCTCAAGCGGGGCAGACTCCCGCCCCGTGACCGACGAGCAGACGACCCAGCCCGCGCGAGACGCCTCCACCTACGCCTACTGGGAGGGCGCCGCCGCCACCCATGGCACGACGGAGACCGACCGCTACTACAAGCTCGACGACGTCGTGGCGGGCGGCACGCTCATGACCGTGCTCGAGGAGCGGGCCCTCGCGGTCGCGACCGGCGCCTCCGCCGACGACCCGCTCGGGCGCCTCGCCGGCCTCGACGTCCTGCACCTGCAGAGCCACATCGGAGTCGACGGCGTCGTGATGGCCCGCGCCGGGGCCCGGGTGACCTGCGCCGACTACTCGGCCACCGCGCTGGGCCGCGCCCGCGAGCTGGCCGCGCGCATCGGCGTGACGATCGAGACGGTGGAGACCGACGCGCGGGCGCTGCCGGCGTCGCTGCACGGCCGGTTCGACCTCGTCTACGCCACCATCGGCGCGATCTGCTGGATCGACGACATCGACCTCTGGATGCGGCAGGTCGCGCTCGCGCTCCGGCCGGGCGGACGGCTGGTGATGGTGGAGCTGCACCCGATCTACCAGATGTTCGACGAGCTCTCGCCCGACATCGTGTGCGACTTCCCGTACGGCGGCGGGCAGCCGATGACCTACTCCGGCACCGGCTCCTACGCGGACCCGACGTCGACGGTGGAGAGCACCACGACCTGCTACGCGCACTCGATCGGCGAGGTCGTCATGGGCGGGCTGCGGGCCGGGCTCTCGACCGAGCTGCTCGAGGAGCACACGGAGATCGCGTTCAACCCGCGCGGCGACAGCGTGCTGGTGCAGGGCGAGGACGGGCAGCACCGCTTCCTGCTCGGCCGCGGGACCAGGCCCGGCGAGCCTGCACAGCCGCTGCCGGTCGCGTTCACGTTCATCGCGCGCAAGGCCTGAGCGGCGCCGTCCCTGCCGCGCCGGGCATGATGGGCCGACCGAGCAGGACGGGGCAGCCATGGCCGACGTGCCGTACGAGATCGAGCGCAAGTTCGTCATCGACGAGCCCGACGTCGGGGCGCTCGACGCCGCCGCCACGTCGGTGTCGGACATCGAGCAGACCTACCTCGTGAACGCCGACGGCCACGCCGAGCGGGTCCGCCGTCGGGTCGTGCGCGACGCCGACGGCGAGCGCACGCAGCTGACGCACACCCGCAAGGTGCCGGTCTCGCGCGGCGTCGTCGAGGAGTACGAGCGCGAGGTCGACGACGCGACGTACGCAGAGCTGCTGGCCACCGCGGACCCCGACCGCCGCCCGGTCATCAAGACGCGCTGGGTTGTGCCGCACGCCGGGCGCGTGTTCGAGATCGACCGGATCGTGGCCCCACGCCGGCTGTGGCTCATGGAGGTCGAGCTGCCGGGGGCCGACGACGTCGACGCCGACGTCGAGCTGCCGCCGTTCGCCGCCGGTGCGGTCGAGGTGACCGGCGACATCGCCTACTCCAACAAGAACCTCGCGCTGCCTCCCGGCGACTGACGCAGGTCGGGCAGGATGGGCGGATGGCCCGCCCGCTGTCCGAGCTCGTCGACCCTGGCTGGGCCGCCGCGCTCGCACCGGTCGAGGACACCATCGCCGCGATGGGCGAGTTCCTCCGTGCCGAGGTCTCGGCGGGCCGCGGCTACCTTCCTGCGGGCGACAAGGTGCTGCGCGCGTTCACCCGCCCGTTCGACGACGTGCGGGTGCTCATCGTCGGCCAGGACCCCTACCCCACCCCGGGCCACCCGGTCGGCCTGTCGTTCTCGGTCGACCCCGAGGTGCGCCCGGTGCCGCGCAGCCTGCAGAACATCTACACCGAGCTCGTCGACGACCTCGGCGTCGCACGGCCGTCGTCGGGCGATCTCTCGCCCTGGGCCGACCGCGGCGTCCTGCTGCTCAACCGGGTGCTCACGGTGTCGCCGGGGCGCCCGGGCTCGCACCGCGGCAGGGGCTGGGAAGCCGTGACGGAGCAGGCGATCCGGGCGCTCGTCGCCCGGCCGCAGCCGCTCGTCGCGATCCTGTGGGGCCGCGACGCCCAGAGCCTCACGCCGATGCTCGAAGCGACGCCGATCGTGGCGAGCGTGCACCCGAGCCCGCTGTCGGCGTCGGGCGGCTTCTTCGGCTCCAAGCCGTTCAGCCGCGTCAACGACCTGCTCGCGCGCCAGGGCGCCGAGCCGGTCAACTGGTCGCTGCCGTAGCGCGTCAGGCGTACGACGGCGCGACGCGCTGCCACGGGCGCAGCGCCTCGATGCGCGCCGCGAGCGACAGCAGCAGCCGCTCCTTGCCGGGGGCCGCGACCAGCTGCACGGCCATGGGCGTGCCGTGCTCGGGGTGGACGCCGGCCGGCACCGACATCGCCGGGAACGAGGCCACGTTCCACGGCGCCGCGAACGGCGCGTAGCGCACGTTGGCCGCCATGCTCGTCGCCCAGTTCAGGTCGCTCCAGCGCTTGGCCTCGATGGGCGGCGTCGCGAGCACCGGGGTCATGAGGACGTCGTAGGTCTCGAAGATCTCGGCGGCCTTCTGCTTCCAGTCGTCGCGCGGCTTCTCCGAGAGCAGGCCGCGCTCGACGATCCGGCGCCCGATCGCGGCATGGGTGCGGTTGCGCGGCTCGAGCAGCGCCGGGTCGAGGTGCTGTGCGTCGGACCAGGTGCCGGCGAACCACCGCGCGAGGCCGGCGATCGCCGCGCCGTTGGGGTACGCCGGGTCGAACCGCTCCACCGCGTGCCCCTCCGCCTTGAGGGCGCCGGCGGTCTGGAACAGGGCGCGGACGTGCTCGAGGTCGACCGAGACCCCCTGCACCGGGGGCTTGGTCGACACGGCGATGCAGAGGGGGCCGAGGTCGGCGTCGAGGTCGGCGAGCGACGCGTCGTCGGCCATAACCGACAGGAGCAGCGCGGCATCTCCGACGGTGGTCGCGAGGGCGCCGTTCTCCGACAGCCCGTACCAGTCGGTGTCGCCGAGGTCGCAGGGCACGACGCCGATGCCGGGCTTGATCCCCACGAGGCCCGTGCAGGCCGCGGGGATACGCACCGAGCCCATGCCGTCGTTGCCGTGGGCCACCGGCACCTGGCCCGAGGCGACGGCCGCGGCGGACCCTCCGGACGAGCCGCCGGGCGTGCGCGACGGGTCCCACGGGTTGCGCGTCACGCCGTACACGGAGTCGGTGGCGCCCCATACGCAGAGCTCGGGCACCCGCGTGAGCCCTACGACCACGCCGCCCGCGGCCCGGATCCGGCGCACGACCTCGTGGTCGGCCTCCTGCGGCCAGCCCTCCGTCGCAGCCGAGCCGTCGCGCATGGGCTCGCCCTCGACCGGGATGTTGTCCTTGATGGCCACGGGCACGCCGGCCAGCGGGAGCGCGCTGCCCTTGGCATCGAGCGCCGCGGCCTCGCGCACGGCGGCGTCGCGGCGCACGACCTGGAACGCGCCGAGGTCGACGTCGCGCTCCTCGATGCGCCGCAGCGCCTCGCGCGCGGCGTCGAGCGGAGTGGCCGAGCCGTCGCGCACGGCGGCGGAGACGGCGGCAGCGGTCCAGGGCGAGAGGGCGTCGGCGGTCACACCGCGATCCAACCAACAGATCGGCGCGCGAGCCCGTGGGTTCGCGAGTAACAGTGCGAATGTCCGGTTTCGAGCGCTCCAAACCGAACACTCGCACTGTTACTCGTCACCCGCGGGCCCGGGTCCTGCCCGGGACGCGGGACATCCTCAGCGGGTCGTCGGCGTCAGGCCTGGTGCTCGGTCCACTGGGCGCCGTCCCAGTAGCGCTGGCCGCCGGGCCTGGACGGGTCGGGGTACCAGCCCGCGGGCGGCAGCTGCTGGGCCGCCGGCTGTGCAGGCTGTGCAGGCTGCGCGGGCTGAACCGGCTGAACCGGCTCGGGCTGCTGGTACGCCGGCTGCACCGGCTCAACCGGCTGCTCGTACGGCTGCTGGACCGGCTGGCCGTACTGCTGCTGCCCGTAGACCTGGCCGTACTGCTGCTGGCCGTACTGCTGGGGCACCGCGCCGTAGCCGCCGGCGAGGGCCGCCTGCTTCTTGGACTTCGAGCGCTGCACGAGGCCGACGATGAGCAGGATCAGACCGACGAGGCCGACGAAGAACGCGCCGAGCAGGGCGATGAGGCCGATACCGAGGCCGGCGAGCTGGCCGAAGCCCGGGCCGACGGCGAACACGACGCCGTCGGACGCGACGGTGACGGTGTAGTTGCCGGTGCGCACCGCATCGAACTGCGCGACCGCGGTGAACGACTGCGCGGTGCCGTCGTCGATGGTCTGGTCGGGGAATGCAGGCTCCGACACCGGCACCTCGCTGGCGTCCGGCCCGAGCACCGTGATGTCGGACGGCCCGATGCTGGTCAGCGACGACGTGCGCGCGAGCTCGTACACCTGGTAGGTGCCTCCGCCGTCCAGCGCGACGACGATCGGCTCCGGCGCCGTCGCCGGACGCGCGAAGCTGTCGAAGGAGTTCACGACGCCGCCGATGCCGCGGCCGAAGCCGATGGCGCCGACGACCGCGAGCACCAGGCCCAGGACCAGCAGCACGATGCCCGAGATGATGAGCCCCTTGCCGCGCAGCTTCACGGGCTGCGCCTGCGGGGTCAGCGACCACTCCTGAGCCATGACGTCCCTCCTCCGCGCGAGCCCCCTCGCGCATGAGCCATCCTGCCGCACGCGCGTTGCGGCGAGGACGTCCGTTCAGCCGAGCGGCGCGTTGACGTCGACCAGGGCCTGCTGGAGCAGAGCCGCTGCGGCGTCGGCGTGGTCGGGTGCGAGCAGGCCGGCCGCAGCGACGACGTACTGGCGGTCGACGACGATGCGCGGCGCGGCCGGGACGCGCCAGCCGCCGGCGTGGTCGGTGGTGACGGGCCCGAGCATCGGGCCGAGCAGGTCCTCGGGCGCGTGGCGGAACACCCCGCCGCTCGCGACCACCAGGGCGACGTGCGAGAGGTCGCGGCCCGGAGTGCGCCCCTGCGCGCTCTCAGCCGGACGGGCATGCCGGCGCAGCGCGATGGTGAGAGCCAGGCGCGCGAGCTCGGCGTCGGTGGCGCGGTCGGCGTCGGTCGCCGGCAGCCACGACGGGTCGTCGTGCCGCAGCTGCGCCTGCGCCCGCAGCGCGTCCACGTCGTGCAGTGCCACGAGCTTCTCGGCGACGGCGGCGTCGACGACTCCGGTGGCCGACCAGCGCATGCCGAGGTCGCCCTCCACCGTGCGCCCGCGCCACATCACCTCGACGACCTCGCGGTGCAGCTCGCTCTCCTCGGCGTCGGGCGTGAGGGCCGAGTACACGTCGGTCGTGGCTCCGCCGACGTCCACCAGCAGGACGTCCCCGGTGCCGGAGTCCGCGAGGAGCTCGACGCCGGCGAGAACGAGGTCGGGCGTCGCGCCGCGCACCAGGCGGCCGAACCGCGGGCCGCGCGTGAGCCCCTTGCCGCCGATCACGTGCCGCACGAACACGTCGCGGATCGCTGACCGCGCGGGCAGTGGGTCGAGCACACCGATCCTCGGCAGCACGTTGGCGCAGGCGACGACCGTGCGCCTCCGGCCTTCCAGCAGTGCGACGGCGTCGCCGCGTGCATCGGCGTTGCCGGCGACGACGTACGGCACGCGCGGCCCGGATGCCGCGAGCCTCGCGGCGTTGTGCAGCAGCACCTCGGCGTCGCCGCCGTCGGTGCCGCCGACGAGCAGCACGACGTCGGGCCGGTCGGCCTTGAGCGCATCGAGGCCGGCGCGGTCGAGGCGCCCGCTGGAGACGTGAACGACCTTGGCGCCGGCCGAGAGCCCCACGCGCGCACCGGCTTCGGCGGTCACGACCCGCTCGTGCCCGACGACGGCGAGGCGCAGGCCGCCGCCTGCCGACGAGCAGGCACGGATCTCCGCGGGCTCGCTGCCGGCCTCCGCGACGAGCGCCGCCACGGCGTCGTCGAGACCGCTGAGGACGTCGAGGCCGGGGCCAACCGTGGTGGGCACGGACGCCGTCGCGAGCAGCCGGCCCGCGTCGGCGCCGTCGACCGCGACCGCCGCCGCCTTGGTGAACGTCGAGCCGGTGTCGACGCACGCGACCCAGCGGGGCGTCACCCCAGGGCCTGCACCAGGTCGGCGACGAGGTCGTCGACGTGCTCGAGGCCCACGGACAGGCGGACGAGGTCGGCGGGCACCTCGAGCGGCGAGCCGGCTGCCGACGCGTGCGTCATGCGGCCGGGGTGCTCGATGAGCGACTCGACGCCGCCGAGCGACTCGCCGAGGGTGAACAGCCGGGCGCGGTTGCAGACCTCGACCGCGGCGTCCTCGCCGCCGGCGACGCGGAAGCTCACCATGCCGCCGAAGTCGCGCATCTGCTTCACGGCGACGTGGTGGCCGTCGTGGCCCTCGAGTCCGGGGTAGAGCACCTCGACGACCTTCGGGTGCTCGCGCAGGACGTCGACCACCGTGCGCGCGTTGGCGCAGTGGCGGTCCATGCGCACCGCGAGGGTCTTGGCGCCGCGCAGCACAAGCCACGCGTCGAACGGGCCGGCCACCGCGCCCATCGCGTTCTGGTGGTAGGCGAGGCGCTCGGCGAGCTCGGGGTCGCGCGCGATGAGGGCGCCACCGACGACGTCGCTGTGGCCGCCGAGGTACTTCGTCGTCGAGTGCACGACGACGTCGGCGCCGAGCAGCAGCGGCTGCTGCAGGTAGGGCGAGGCGAAGGTGTTGTCGACGACGAGCAGGGCACCGGCGGAGTGCGCGACGTCGGCGAGGGCCGAGATGTCGGCGACGCGCAGCAGCGGGTTGGTCGGCGTCTCGACCCAGACGACCTTCGTGCGGCCCGGCTGCACCGCGGCCGCGACGGCCTCGACGTCGGTGAGGCGGGCCGGCGTGTAGTCGACGCCCCAGCGCTCGAGCACCTTGGCGAAGAGGCGGAACGTGCCGCCGTAGGCGTCGTCGGGGATGACCACGTGGTCGCCGGGAGCGGTGACCGTGCGCAGGAAGGTGTCCTCGGCCGCCAGGCCCGACGCGAACGCCATGCCCTTCGTCGTCCCGGCCGCAGCTCCGGCCGGGTCCTCGAGCGCCGCCAGGCAGGCCTGCAGGGCATCGCGGGTGGGGTTGGCGGAGCGGCTGTACTCGTAGCCGCCGCGCAGGCCCCCGACGCCGTCCTGTGCGTAGGTGGAGGTCTGGTAGATCGGCGGGACGACCGAGCCGGTGAGGGCGTCGGGCTCCTGGCCGGCGTGCAGCGCGACGGTCTCGAGACGGGTCCAGGCGGGGTGCTCGCTCATGCGCGAGAGCCTACGGCGTCGGCCGCCTCCGCCGTCCCGGCCGCCGTAGCACGCTCGGACGCCACGGGCCGGGGCCCGCCGCCGTCGGCTGGGGACGGCCCGCGCTCCGCAGGTCCGGCTGTGGATCGCCTGGGGCGGATTCCTTGCTTCTATGCGTAGCAGGGGCACCTTCACCCGGAAACAGGGGCTTGACCGACTGTGGGACCAAAACGGGGTGGGGGGTTGTTGAGGGTCGTGCGGGGCCGCTCCGGGGTCCTGGGAACCGGCTGATGAGGCCGGCTCGGCTGGCTCATGAGGCCGGTCCGGACGGCTCACGAGGCTGGCCCGGACGGCCCATGAGGCTGGCTGGGCTGGTTCATGGGGCCGACCCGGTTGCCGGAGGCCCGGCCCTGCTCGACGCTGGTACGGAGAGGTTGGTGCACATGTTCCTGTTCGGATCGTCCGCCAAGACCCGCATGGTCACGCCGGAGGACGCCCTGCCGGGCCGCAGCTCGCGCCCGTTCGTGGTGCCGCAGCTGCACGAGGTGCTCGGCACGCCGCTCGAGGGCCCCTACCCCGAGGGCTTCCAGACGCTCTACGTCGGCCTCGGCTGCTTCTGGGGCGCGGAGAAGCGCTTCTGGCGCGTGCCCGGCGTCTACACGACGGCCGTGGGCTACCAGGGCGGCATCACGCCGAACCCGACGTACGAGGAGGTCTGCACCGGCCGCACCGGCCACGCGGAGAACGTCCTCGTCGTCTACGACCCCGAGAAGGTCTCCACCTACGACCTGCTCAAGGTGTTCTGGGAGAACCACGACCCGACCCAGGGCTACCGGCAGGGCAACGACGTCGGCACGCAGTACCGGTCGGCGCTCTACTGGACGACGGAGGAGCAGGCCGACATCGCGCAGCGCACGCGCGACGCCTACGAGAAGGAGCTGCTCGCCCGCGGGTTCGACCCCATCACCACCGAGGTCGGGCCGGCCGAGGGCCTGCCGTTCTACTTCGCCGAGGACTACCACCAGCAGTACCTCTACAAGATCCCGCACGGTTACGACTGCCACGCCGAGACCGGCATCGCGCTCCCGCCGCTGTAGATCGCACCGCACGACGGCCCCGCTGCTCCGGCAGCGGGGCCGTTCGCCTAGGCGGGCGTCGAGCTCGACGAACGGCGGGTGGTCCGGCGGCGCAGGAGGAGCGAGACCGCGGAGACGGCGAGGACGAGGGCGATCCCGGCTGCGGCGCCCACCGCGATCTGCACGCCGTCCGAGGCCGCGCCGGCGACGGCGTCCCAGAGACCGGCGGGTCGTGCGCCCGCGAGGAGATCAGCGGTCATCGCGGCCGCGCCCCTCGGCGTCGTCGCGCGGATCGTCCGACGGGCGGGGCGCCGGCACGACGACGAGCGTCACCGCGCCCATCGGCAGCCGCGACCACGCCTGCGCGTACATCGAGGTGAGTCCGTCCATGCCGCCGACGCTAGGAGTGCGTATACGGCCCGCGGATCGGGGAGCGACCCCCACCCGTCCCCCAGCCGACCCCGACGACCCTCATGCCATGAGGCCTTCAGGTGCGGCGCCGACAGGTCGATCACCTCTGAGATCGATCAAGGACGGCGCACCGACGACCACCCGGTGCAAAGTCCAGTGCTGCAAGGCATATAGACTCCTACCTTCACGCCGCGGCGAGAGCCGCCCGCACGAGAGAGCGAGGGATCAACCATGACTCGCATGCACCGTCGCCGCTTGGCGCGCACCGGAGGGGTTGCAGCCCTTCTCCTCAGCACGTCGAGCAAGCGCAGCTGACGCAGATCAGCAGCCACGAGGCCGCCGACCCCGCAGGGGGACGGCGGCCTCGTGGCGTTGCAGGGTGCGTCAGCCGACGACGCGCAGCCGCTGCGCACGCAGCGACATCACCAGCGCGATGATCCAGCCGATGATCGTCCAGCCGAGCAGCAGGTTGAGCCAGAAGACGCCCCAGTGCTTGACGTCGCGCACCGCGGCGATCGCCCACGGGAGCATGTAGCCCGCGCTGAGGATCGCGACGACAACGGCCACGACCTTGGTGGCGGTCCAGGAACGGTCGGCGGGCTCGACCCGCACGTTGCTGCTCATGCTCCGACCCTAGCCAACGCACCGCGGGCCGCATCCGGGCCGGCATCCCCCTCATGACGGAAGGCGGTCGCCCCGAGGGGCGACCGCCTTCCGATCAGGTCCGGGCTCAGACGCTTGCGCCGGCCAGCTCCTGCAGGTGGGTCGTCGCCTCCGCGTCGCCGAAGCGCTCGGCGCGGCGCAGCCACTCGCCGGCACGCTCCGGCTGGCCCTTCTGCACATAGATGACGCCGATGCGGGTCATCGAGGTCGGCTCGTTGAGGAACGCGGCACGGCCGTACCACTCCTCCGCCGTCTTGAGGTCGTCGCGCGAGCGGGCCAGGTCGCCGAGAGCGCGCATCGCGAGCGCGTGGTCGGCGCCCTCGGCAGCCTCGGCCCAGGACTTCGCCGCACCGCGCAGGTCGCCGGCGGCGGCCAGCATGTTGCCCTCGGCGAACAGCCGGTCGCCGTCGATCGCGGGCGGCTCCGGCTCCTCGCCCTCGGCGAGCTCGGAGACGATGGGCGCGGGCGCCGCCTGCTCCTGGAAGTACAGCTCGTCGGGCCACGCGATCGCGCGGCCGAGCGCCTGCGCATGCTCGAGGGCGGCACGCCCGTGGGCGGCGACGGCGTCGACGTCCCACTCGGGGTTGGTCACCGCGATCGCCCACAGCAGCACGGCGCCGCGGACGTCCTCGGGCAGCCTGCGCAGCATGTCGTCGAGCGCGTCGAGCGCGACGAGCGGGCGCGCGACCGGCTTGTCGAAGCCGCGCGCGGCATCGGCGAACAGGTCGGCCGCCTGGCGCGCGAGCGCCACGCCATCGCCGTCGCGCCAGGTCGCCCAGCCGCCCGGGTGGCGCACCGCGCCGACCTCGGCGTGGACATGCCCCGACATCGTGCTCGGCCAGTGCCAGGCGCACGACCATGCGACGCCGGCCGGCGACTGCCAGACGACCTCGGCCGGGACGGCGCAGACATCGTCGCGGTCGTGGGCGCTGCACGCGGGCGTCGGGCCCGCGACGACGAGGCCGACCCCGGCCCACGCGGCGTCGCGCGGGTCGACGACGGGCTCCTCGACGACCGGCTCCTCGCCCACCGTGTCGACAGCGTCGACGGCCTCGACGGCCTCGACGGCGTCGGTCTCGGCCACCTCGGCGTCGGCCCCCTCGACCACAGCGTCGACAACCTCGGCCTCGGCTGCGGGCTCATCGACGACGTCGATGACGGGCTCGACTGCCTCCACGGCCTCGGGCACCTCGACGTCGGCATCCACGACAGACTCGACGATCTCCGGCTCGGGCAGGACGTCGACGACGTCGTCCTCGACCGCCTCGACAGCGGACTCGTCAGCCTCGAGCGGGAACGCGTGCTCGGCCGGCAGCGCGAACGGGTCGACCGACTCCAGCGGTGCGACCTCCCAGATCTCCTCGGCCTCCACGACGTCGAGCGGGGCGCGCTCCTCGACCGCCGAGACCTCCTCGACCGCCTCGACCTGCGCAACCTCGGGCTCGTCGGCCGCGAGCTCGGAGAGGACCGCCAGCTCGGCGAGCACCGGCACGTCCTCGGCCGGGGCGAGGGCGGGCACGTCGTCGACCAGGTCCTCGACCACTGCCTCGTCAACGGGCTCGGCGACCGGCTCGAGCACGACCGGCTCGACCACGACGTCGTCTACCGGCGCAAGCACCGGGACCTCATCGACGGTGTCCATGCTGTCGACGACATCGTCGACGGGCGCGAGCAGCGGCACGACGTCAGCGTCGGGCACCGGCTCGTCGTCGACCGGGGCGAGGAGGGGCACGTCCTCGACGGGGGCGACGTCCTCGAGCGGCTCGGGCAGGAACATCTCGTGCTGCAGCGCCTCGGGCAGCACCGGCTCGTCGCCGTGCGGCACGACCGCGAGCACGGGCGCGAGCAGGTGGTGCTCCTCGGCGACGGGCTCCTCGACGACCGGCAGGGCGACGACGTCGGCGAGCGGCGCGTCGTCCTCCACCAGGGCGAGCGGTGCCGCGTCCTCGACGACGGCGAGCGGCTCGTCCTCAGCGGCCACGGCCTCGACGGCCTCGGCTGCGGCAGGCTCGACGACAGGCTCGGCTGCCGCCTCGACGACCGCGAGCGCGGCTGCGGCGCCGGCGAGGCGGTCGAGCAGGGCGGGCAGCTCGTCGAAGCCGCCGGTGGCGGGGTCGTCGACGGGCAGCGCGAGGCGCCACGCGAGCAGGCCGTCGGCAACGTCGCTGCCGTCGCCGGGCTCGATGAGAAGGAAGACGCGGATGTCGCGCACGAGCTGGCCGGGGAGCTCGCGCACGGCGGCCTCGGCGTCCTCGTCGTCGCGCAGGTAGAGCCGCACGCGCGCCGTGTCGACCGCGATGCGCTCGTGCACGGCGTAGGTGTCGCCGCCGATCGCGACGGCCAGGAGCTCCTGCTCCGGGTTGTCGGTCCAGTGCTCGGCGCCGACCATCCGGACGCGGCGCGTCCCGGTGACGTCTGCCATCACAGGCCCCCAAAAGGCTGTCGTGACCCGCGGGCGCGGGTTCTCACATGACAGGGGGGTCGTCGGAACGGGGCTCGGTCTTGATGCAGCGGACGGGTGGCGCCCCCGCACGGCCTGACGACCGGGGGCGCACGAGGTGTCACCCGTTCGGAGCAGTGGCGGCCTCTCGGGGAGCCGACCGGGTGCCTCCTGGTTGCGGAGCGTGACAGTCAGGGCACCTGCGCGGGCGGCACGGCGCGCCCGTAGAGCCATCCCTGGGCGTGCACCCAGCCGAGGCTCGCCAGCAGGTCCGCCTGGCTGCGGGTCTCGACGCCCTCGGCGACGGTGTCGAGCTCGAGGCCGCGGGCGAGGCCGGCGAGCGCCTGCGCGATCCGCTCGCTGGTGACGTCGCCGCTGCCGAGGCCGGAGGTGAAGGAGCGGTCGAGCTTGAGGCCCGACACCGGCAGGTCGCGCAGGTGCGTGATCGACGAGTACCCCGTGCCGAAGTCGTCGACGTACCAGCCGACACCGCAGGCCGCGACGGCGCGCATGCCTGCCTTCACATCGTCGGTGACATGGACCAGCGCGGTCTCGGTGATCTCGAGGTGCAGGCGCGCCGCAGCGATGCGCGAGCGCTCGAGCGCGGCAAGGACGTGCTCGGCCATGTCGGGCGCCGAGAGCGACTGCGCGGAGACGTTCACCGACACCGAGATGCCCGGGTCGGTGCGCGCCAGCACGGCGAGCGAGTCGGCGAGCACCACGCGGTCGAGCGCGACGACGAGGTCCGTGCGCTCCGCCGTCGGCACGAAGGCACCCGGCTCGACGACGCTGCCGTCGGGCCGGACCCAGCGCACGAGCGCCTCGTAGCCCGAGACCCGCCCCCCCGGCAGCTCGACGACCGGCTGGAACCACGCGCGGATCTCGCCGTTGGCCAGCGCCTCGCGCAGCTGCGTCTGCACGAGGATCCGCTGCCGTGCGTGGTGCGACGCCGCCGGGTCGACGAACTCCCACCGCCCGCGTCCGCGGCCCTTGGCCTGGTGCAGCGCGAGCGACGCGTCGGCGAGCAGGCTCTCGGCGTCGCGGTGGTCGGAGCGCGCGATGCCGATGCTCGTGCTGACGTCCAGCTCGTGCACGCCGAGCCGCACAGGATCGCTGGCGGCGTCGAGGATCTGCGACGCGGTGTGCGCCGCCTCGTCCTCGTCGCAGCGCCCGAGCACCACGGCGAACTCGTTGCCGGCCACGCGCGAGACCGACCCGCGCGCGCCGACGACCTTCACGAGCCGCTCGGCGACGGCGACGAGCACACGGTCGCCGGCGGTGTAGGTGAGCGACTCGTTGACCGACTTGAGGTCGTCGAGGCCTACTGCGAGGACGGCGACCGAGCCGATGGGCGCGCCCTCGAGCGCGAGATCGATGTGGCGGACGGCGGATGCGCGGTTGCCGAGGCCGGTGAGCGGGTCGTGGTGCGCCTCGTGGGCCAGCCGCTCCCGTACGTCGACCTCGCGCTGGATGTCCTGAAGGACGTCGACTCCGCCGACGAGCCGGCCCTGGGCGTCGCGCAACGGCTTGCCGCGCACGCGCATCCAGCGCCAGGCGCCGCTCTTCGTGGCGAAGCGGACCTCCACCTCGCCCATGGCCTCCCCGCGGTCGAGCACGCGGGCCCGCACCGCCTGCGCGGCTTTGAGGTCGTCGGGGTGTGCGACGTCGAGGACGCGCATGCCTTTGAACTCCTCAGGCGACCAGCCGAGCACCTCGAGGACGCTCGGCGACACCCAGGTGATCTTCATGTTGCTCGATGCGCGGTACACGACGTCGAGGGAGTTCTCGGCGATGAGCCGGTAGAGCTCCTCGGTCTCCGCGAGCGACTTCTCGGCGTCCTTGAACGCGGTGATGTCGCGCGCGGACCCGTAGAGGACGACCGCGCCGTCCTCGCGCACCTGCTTGCGCAGCCGCTCCTGCATCCACACGGTGCGCCCGTCGCGGTGCTGCCAGCGCACCTCGAAGTCGTAGTTCTCGCCGACCGGCAGGTCGTCGGCCGCCTGCAGGATGTGCAGGTCGTCGGGGTGCACGAGGCGGGCGATCAGGGTGGGGTCGGCCTGGCACTCCGCGGCGGTCCAGCCCATGTGCCGCTCGACCGACGGCGACATGAACTCGCACGCCATCGTGGGTGCGATCCGGAAGACGAAGAGGATGTCGGCGGTCTCGGCAGCTACTTGGGCGGCGAGGTCGACCGAGTCCGGCATCGCTGCCCTCCCGCGGTCGACGTCCTCCCCTGCAGGGTCACGCTAAGGCGCTCCCCGGCGGGAGTCGCGACGAGACCGGAGCAGGGGACGGACGACGCTAGTGCGCGAGGTAGGCGAGCAGGTCCTGGCGGGTGATGACGCCCTCGGGCAGGCCGTCGTCGACCACGATCGCGGCGTCGGCGTCCTGCAGCGCGGCCACGGCCTCGGCCACGGCCTCGCCGGCGCCGATCATCGGCAGCGCCGGGCTCATGTGCTTCTCGACCGGGTCGGCCAGCTCGGCCTTCCCCGCGAAGAGCGCGTCGAGCAGGTCGCGCTCGACGACCGAGCCCACGACCTCCGCCGCCTTGACGGGCGGCTCGGCCTTGACGACGGGCAGCTGCGAGACGCCGTACGTGCGCAGGATGTCGATCGCCTCGCGGACGGTCTCCTGCGGGTGCGTGTGCACCAGCTGCGGCAGCTCGCCGCTCTTCGAGCGCAGGACGTCGCCGACCGTGCGGCCCTCGGAGGTCTGCAGGAAGCCGTAGTCGGCCATCCACTCGTCGTTGAACACCTTCGACAGGTAGCCGCGGCCGCCGTCGGGCAGGAGCACCACGATGACGTCATCCTTCGACGCCCGCGACGCGACCTCGAGCGCGGCCTGCACCGCCATGCCGCAGGAGCCGCCGACGAGCAGGCCCTCCTCGCGCGCGAGCCGGCGGGTGACGAGGAAGGAGTCGCGGTCGGACACGGCGACGATCTCGTCGCAGACCTCGCGGTCGTAGGCGCTGGGCCAGAAGTCCTCGCCCACGCCCTCGACGAGGTAGGGCCGGCCGGTGCCGCCGGAGTAGACGGAGCCCACGGGGTCGGCGCCGATGACGCGCACGGCTCCGCCGCTGACCTCCTTGAGGTAGCGGCCGGTGCCGCTGATCGTGCCGCCAGTACCCACACCCGCCACGAAATGCGTGATGCGGCCGTCGGTCTGCGCCCACAGCTCGGGGCCGGTCGTCTCGTAGTGCGAGCGCGGGTTGTTGGGGTTGGAGTACTGGTCGGGCTTCCAGGCACCGGGCGTCTCCCGCACGAGGCGGTCGCTCACCGAGTAGTAGGAGCGCGGGTCCTCGGGGTCGACGGCGGTCGGGCAGACCACCACCTCGGCGCCGTAGGCCTTGAGGACGTTCTGCTTGTCGGCGCTCACCTTGTCGGGGCACACGAAGATGCAGCGGTAGCCCTTCTGCTGGGCCACAAGCGCGAGGCCCACGCCGGTGTTGCCCGACGTCGGCTCCACGATGACGCCGCCCGGGCGCAGCTCGCCGCTCTGCTCGGCCGCCTCCACCATGCGGGTGGCGATGCGGTCCTTCACCGAGCCGCCGGGGTTGAGGTACTCCACCTTGGCGAGCACGAGCGGGGCATCGGGGCCGAGGTGGGCCGTGACCGACCTCAGCCGCACGAGCGGCGTGTTGCCGATGAGGTCCACCACGTTGTCCACGTACTGCATGGGCCGACCCTAACCCTCATCCGGATCGCGGATGTGCGCCCGCCCGACGTGGGCGATCATGGACGCATGGTCAGTGTCCCGAGCCTGCCCATCCGCGACGAGCGGGTGCGCCAGATCGCCGTCGCGGCCGCCAAGGGCGGCGGCGGGCTGCTCGGCGTGGGCACGGCCGTGGTCGGGGCCGGCGTCGGCGTCCTCGCGGTCCAGGCGCGGATGGCCCGCAACGCGATCGGGCCGCGCACGACCGTGCCGCCCTACGCCGACGGGCGCTACCTCCCGCCGGGCATGGACGCCGCCCGGGGCACGTCGCTGCGCCTCGCCGTCCTCGGCGACTCCGGCGCGGCCGGGCTCGGCGCCGACGACGCCGCCACGACGCCCGGAGGCGCGCTCGCCACCGACCTCGCGGCCGCGACCGGCCGGCCTGTGCTCCTCACCAACGTCGCCGTCGTCGGGGCCCGCAGCCGCGACCTCGAGGCCCAGGTCGACCGCGTGCTGGCGATCCGGCCGCACGTCGCGGTGATCATGATCGGCGCCAACGACGTGACGCACTCCGTGCGCCCGCAGCGCTCGGTGGCCCTGTTGGGCGACGCCGTGCGCCGGCTGCGCGAAGCGGGCAGCGAGGTCGTCGTCGGCACCTGCCCCGACCTCGGCACGGTCAAGCCGCTCGCGTGGACGCTGAAGAAGTGGGCGCGACGGATGAGCCGCGAGCTTGCCGCCGCCCAGACCATCGTGGTCGAGGCCGAGGGCGGGCGCGCCGTCGCCCTCGGCGAGAAGCTCGGGGCCCTGTTCGACGGCAACCCGGAGCTCTACTTCTCGGCCGACCGCTTCCACCCGTCGGCGCTGGGCTACCAGGCCTGCGCCGAGGCGATGCTGCCCGAGGTGCTCGAGGCGGTCGCGGTCGTCTCCGGCACCTCGGCGGGCCCCGGCCCCCAGCGCCCGGCACTGCCCGCCTCGCCCTGATCCGTCCTCCGGACCAGGCGTTCAGACCCGGCGGCGGAGATCGAGCAGGAGGTCCGCTGCCGCGATGAGGCGCGGCGCCACGTCGTCGTCGGCCTCCCGCCCCGACGCCGCCGCGAGCAGGTCGTGCCCGCACACGGCGACCTGGTCGCCGGCGGCCGCATCCGCCAGAACCGGCAGCGCGCGCCGCGGCTCCCCCTCGAGATCCGCGGCGTCGTCGGCCAGCCGCTGCGCCACGGCCCGGGCCGCCGCGGCGCGGCTCGGCTCGGGCTCGAAGGAGGCCGACAGCCGGGCGATCCCGAGCGCGCGCAGGCGGTCGACGGTGCGCTCGAGCTGGACGGCGAGGAGGCGGCCGGGATCGGCGTCCGACGGCTCGGGCAGGGGCGGTCCCACGCTGTGAGCCTAGGCACTGCACAAATGAACGCGAAGCCTTGCATCGGCCCGGGGCAGCGGGACTACGGTGGCTCCACCAGCACACCGGACGCCGAGGAGTCGCCATGATCCGTCACTCCGAGCAGACCCACCAGCAGCTCGTCGAGCGCCTCCCCTCCGCCACCGGCCGTGACGTGAAGGACTGGATGCGCGCCCTCGAGGACGGCCCTGCGTTCTCCCGCTTCGAGGAGAAGGTGAACTGGCTGCGCGACGAGCACGGGCTCTCGCACGGCTTCGCCACGGCGATCGTCCACGAGGCCGATCTCGCCCGGGCCCACCGCAAGCTCGGCTGACCGAGCCGCCCCTGGCATGACGAGGCCCCGCACTCCCCTGGAGTGCGGGGCCTCGCGGCCTTCGGCCGCGGTGGACGGCGTCGGGCTGGGCCCGGCCCGGCCCGCCGGCGTCAGCCGGCCGGCGGGCGGGTCGGACGTGCGGTTCGGAGCCCGGTCCTAGAACCGGAACGAGCCGACGAGGCCCTCGAGGTCCGAGGCCATCTTGGCCAGCTCGCGCGCGGCGCCGCGGGTCTGCTCGGCCCCCGACGACGCGGCCTGCGCGGCGTCGGTCACCTCGCCGACGGTCTCCTGGATCTGGCCGGAGCCCATCGCGACCTCGGACATCGACCGCGCGATCTCGTTGATCGCCGCCGTCTGCTCCTCGACCGCCGAGGCGATCGAGTGCTGGATCTCGCTGATCTGCGCGATGGTCTCGGAGATCTGGCCGATGGCCGAGATCGCGTCGTCGGTGTCGACCGTGATGGTCTGGATCCGCTGGGTGATGTCGGTCGTCGCGGTCGCGGTCGCCCGGCTGAGGTCCTTGACCTCGGAGGCGACGACGGCGAAGCCCTTGCCCGCCTCGCCGGCGCGGGCCGACTCGATGGTGGCGTTGAGGGCCAGCAGGTTGGTCTGGTCGGCGACGCCCTTGATCTCCTTGATGACCTTGTCGATGTCGGCGCTGGACTGGCCGAGCTTGTCCATGATCAGCGACGTCGACTGGGCGACCTCGACGGCGGTCGAGGCGACGCGCGCGGCGTCCCAGGCGGCCGAGGAGATCTGGGCGATCGAGGCGGTGAGCTGGTCGGTCGCGGTGGCCGCGGTCTGCACCGACTCGTTGACCGTCTCCGACCGGCCCGCGACGACCTGCGCCTGCTGCGACGTGGTGTCGGCCGACGACGACATGAGGTGCGAGGTGGCAGTGAGCTCCTCGGCGGCCGCGGCCACCGTCTGCGCGGACTGCGCGACCTGGCCGATGACCCCGGCGATCTGCTGCACGAAGCGGTTGAAGAGGCCGGAGACCTCGGTGATCTCGTCCTTGCCGTCCTCGGCGACGCGCTGGGTGAGGTCGCCCTCGCCGTCGGCGATGTCGGCGAGGCGGTCGCGCAGCGAGAACAGCGGCGAGGTGATCGAGCGGATGACGGCCCACACGCCGAGGCCCACGACGAGGATGCCGAGCAGCACCACGAGGATCATCTCGATCTTGCTGGTGTTGGCGAGGTCGGCGGCGCCCTGGATGTCGGCGGCGGCCTCGGCCTGCGTCACCTCCGCGAGCTTGCCGAACGCGGCGGCGGCGGCGTTGTAGTTCTCGATCTCGGTGACGATGATCGCCTCGTCGGCGCGGGCCTTGCCCTCGGCGGTGCCCGACTTGTAGTCGGCGATGAGCTGGCGGTCGACGGCGATGAACGCGTCGACCGACTTCCTGGCCTCGGCGAGGATCGCCTGCTGCTCGGCCGTCATGTCGGGGTTGGCGGCGAGCGCGTCGAGCTGATCGACCAGCGACTTCTCCGACGCGAGATAGGCCTTGCGGCTGTCGCCGGAGTCGTCCGTGGCGTTCTCCACACCGCGGTTGATGTCGAAGGCGTACGCCGTCTGCCAGCCGTTCCAGTCGGCCGCCTGGTACTTCAGCTCCTTGGCCGCCAGCGCCTTGTCGGCGCTCAGCTGGGCCGACTGGGCGGCGGAGATGGACGCGTTGAACCCGATGATCGCCACGACGGCGACGATCGCCGCGAGCACCAGCGGCACGACGCCGAGCGCGATGAGGCGTCCGCGGATCTGGAAGCGGCGCAGGAAGTCGACCATGGGTTCCTCCGGGCTGCAGCCGGCGGACCGGCTGAACGTATGGGTGTCCGGCTGCCTGATCGGAGCCGGGCCCGGCCACCTGAGACTTCCCTGACCGCGTGCGGCCGCGCGCTCCCTGCGCGTGAGGTGCCCGAGAGGAACAGGTGCGCTGCGTGGCGGATCCCCGCCTCACGGTCACCGTCGGTGATCCGCTGCACCGTCCGGGCCCCGCACGCGGACGAGCCCCCTCCCGCATCGCGGGAGGGGGCTCGTCGTGGAGCCGGTGGCTACCTGTTGTTGGACAGGATCGCCAGCAGGCGCAGCAGCTCGAGGTACAGCCAGATGAGCGTGACCATGAGGCCGAAGGCCAGGCGCCACGACTCGCGCTCAGGGACGCCGTAGCGCACGGACTGGTTGATCGCCTCGAAGTCCAGGGCGAGGCTGAACGCAGCCAGACCGACGCCGACGACGCAGAGCAGGATGCCCAGCGGACCGACGCCGTAGAAGCCCCAGCCGCCGCCGACGCCGAAGAGCGCGGCGATGAGGCTGGCGATGGCGATGACGGCGTAGCTGACCAGCGCCACCATCATCATCTTCTGGAAGGTGCCGTTCACCTTGATGATGCGGGTCTTGTACATGACCAGCATGACCGCGAAGGCGACGAACGTGCCGAGCACCGCCTGCTGGACGATCCCCGAGTAGTCGTTGGCCAGCGCGGTCAGGTTGTAGGCGTAGGAGATGCCGCCCAGGAACACGCCCTGGACCAGCGAGTAGGCCAGCACGAGCGCCGGCGACACCTGCTTCTTGAAGATGTTGACGAAGGCCAGCACCATGCCGAGGATCGCGGCGCCCCAGACGACGAACGGCATCGTCGTGTAGAGGTTCCACCCGGCGACCGCGCCGATGATCACCGCGACCAGGCAGATGCCGGTCTTGATGATGACGTCGTCGAGGGTCAGCCGGCCCGTGCCGGGGCCGGGGGTGTCGTACATGCCCTGCAGCTGCTCGGCTGTGGGTGCGGACGCGGCGTCGGCGGCCGCGGCAGCGGTGTAGGCGCTGCGGCCCTCGTCGTAGGCGAAGCCGGCACCGCCCTGCTTCTCCTGCTCGGTCATCCGCCGCAGCACGGGGTTGCGGGACTCCATGGTGTTCCTCCTCGTGGCGCGCCCCGGACGGGGCGCGTCGCTAGGACAACGCTAACCGGGGAACGCCTGTTCCGGTATCCGTGCAGATCAGCCCCATGTCGCAGGAATGTCTCAGCCTGCTCCGGGCTCATTGGGGGCGCCGGGCCAGGACGCCGTCGGGCATGCGGCCCACCGGCTGGCGCAGGGCCGAGCGCGGCAGGGTGCGGGTCTCGGTCGACAGCCAGGTGGAGTGCCCGACGCCGTCGAGGCCGCAGGCCCGCTGGTCGGCGACGTCGAGCTCGACATAGTCGTGGCGGCGCGACTTGTCCTGGCTGGTGATCCACCGGACGTCGACGCTGCCGCCGGCGTCGCCCACGACCACGACCGGCCGCACCTTGGCCGTGCGGCCGCCGTCCTCGTCGTTGGGCACCTCGGCCCAGAGCACCGTGCCGCGCTCGAGCCGGGTGCCGCCTCGGCCGACGAGCAGGGCGACGACGCCGGCCAGGGCGGCCGGGGCGCTCAGCAGCAGCGCGCCGAGCACCTTCCACCACGGGGCCCGGCCGGGCCGGATCCGGTCGAGCAGCACGAAGGCCACCAGTGCCCCGAACGGGAGCCCGACGCCGAGCACGACGGCCAGCAGCGACGTCGCCACGGAGGGCCTCGCCAGCAGGATCCAGGCGACGGCGATCAGCGGTCCGAGCACGCACAGCGCGAACAGCGCGAGCGCCGCGAGCCGGTACTCGCGGCGGCGGCGCGTGCCCTGCGGGTACCACCGCCCGCGCGCGGCCGCACCGAGCGACGCCAGCCGCACCCGCACCGACCCCATCGGTCCCCTCCTCAGCCGCACCCCTCAGAGGACGCGAGTAACAGTGCGAATGTTCGGTTTCGAGGCCTCGAAACCGAACATTCGCACTGTTACTCGCGCCCCGGGGGCGGTGCCCCCGGCAGGGTTCGAACCTGCACTGGTCCCGGTTTAAGCGGGATGCCTCTGCCAGTTGGGCTACGGGGGCGCCCGGCCTAGAAGGCTAGAGGTAGGTCTGGCGCGGGAACACCGCGTGCGGGCCGACGACGCGGTCGAGGAACAGGAAGCCCGCGAGGTGGTCGAGCTCGTGCTGCAGGGCGCGGGCCTCGAAGGCGTCGGTCTCGATCACGACCTCCTCCCCCGTGCCGGGGAGCAGGCCGCGCACGACGAGGCGGGAGGCGCGCTTCACGTCGCCGGTGAAGTCCGGCACCGACATGCAGCCCTCGCGCGACTTCTCGTTGCGCGACGCCGACTCCACGACGGCGTTGACGAGCACGTACTCGCCGTGCGTCGTGCGCGCCTTGGGATGGGCGCTCACGTCGAGGGAGAACACCCGCCAGCCGATGCCCACCTGGTTGGCCGCGAGGCCCACGCAGCCGGGCGAGACGCGTTGGGTGGCGAGCAGGTCGGCGGCGAGCTGGACGACGGCGGGGTCGGCGGGATCCACCTCGGCGCACGGCGTCGACAGCACGGGGTCGGGTGCGGTCACCACCGGCAGCACACGGCCCTCAGGCAGGAGCGGCATGACGATCCGCCCGTCGACGATCCCCACGACGGCTACAGCTCGTCCACGTCGGCCGGCTGCAACGTCGCGTGGACGCCGAGCTCCGCGGCAGCCGCGGCGATGCGGCCCTGCAGCGCCTCGACGTCGGCGTCGGAGGGCAGGGCCACCTCAGCGACGAGCAGGTACAGACCCGTGCCGAGGCGGGTGGTGAGGTCGGTGATGTTGCCGCCAGCCGCGGCGACGACGCCGGTGAGGCCCGACACGATGCCCGGCCGGTCGGCGCCATGGACGGTCAGCAACCACGGGCTGCCCGCAGTGCGCCCGGCGTCGGCGTCGGGCACGGGCAGCACGGAGACGACGAGGCCCTCGTCGGTGAGGTGGCGCAGCCGTGCCTCGATCTCGGCGGGGTCGGCGTCGGCCGCCACGACGAGGGTCCAGGCGAAGTGGCCGCGCAGCAGCGTCATCGAGGAGTCCTCGAGGTTGCCGCCGAGCTCGGCGAGCACGCCGGTGACGTCGGCGATGATCCCGGGCCGGTCGTGCCCGAGGACGGTGACGGCGAGGCTGCGGCTCATGCGCCGAGCCTAGGCAACCGTCACCGCCGGCCCACCGGCAGGGGACGGCGCCGCGGGGCTAGATCGAGTGCCGGCGCGGGCCCGGCTGCGCCAGCGACGACGCCGTACGCAGGTCCTGGTGCGTGCCCCACAGGCTGGTGACGTCGCGCTTGAACAGGAACGCGATGGTCCAGTCGGTGACGACGGCGACCTTGCGGCGCAGGGTCGGCACCTTGCTCATGTGGTAGGTCCGGTGCAGGAACCAGGCCGGGAACCCCTTGATGCGGATGCCCTTCACCTGGGCCACGCCCTTGTAGAGGCCGAGCGAGGCGACCGAGCCGTTGTGCTTGTGGCGGTAGTCGACCGGCTCGAAGCCGCGCATCACGGCGATGACGTTGTCGGCGAGCACCTTCGCCTGCCGCACCGCGTGCTGCGCCGACGGCGAGCAGTAGGCGCCGGGGTTGGTGAGGTCGGGCACCGCGGTGCAGTCGCCCGCGCCCCAGGCGTCGTCGACGCCGACCACGCGCAGGTCCGCGTGGCACACGAGCCGGCCGCGCTCGTCGAGGGGGAGATCGGTCTGCTCGAGCAACGGGCTCGGCTTCACGCCGGCGGTCCACACGACCGTGTCGGAGAGCATCTGCGTGCCGTCGGAGAGGACGACCTCGCCGTTCACCGTCGACTCGAGCCGGGTCTCGAGCCGGATCTCGATGCCGCGCTCGCGCAGCTGCTCCGCCGTCCAGACGCCGAGCTCGTCGCCCACCTCGGGCAGGATCCGGCCGGTGGCCTCGACGAGCACGAAGCGCAGGTCGTCGGGCGTGACGTTGCGCAGGTAGCGGGTCGCGTAGCGGGCGAGGTCCTCGATCTCGGCGAGCGCCTCGACGCCGGCGTAGCCGCCGCCGACGAAGACGAAGGTGAGGTTGCGCTCGCGGATCTCGGGGTCGGTCGCCGTCTCGGCGATGTCGAGGCACTCGAGCACGTGGTTGCGCAGCGCGATGGCCTCCTCGACGTTCTTGAAGCCGATGGCCCAGTCGGCCAGGCCCGGGATGGGCAGCGTGCGCGGGACGGCGCCGACCGCCATCACGAGGGTGTCGTAGGGCAGCTCGTAGGCCTCGCCCTCGAGCGGGACGATCGTGGCGACCTTGCGCTCGTGCTCCACCCGGGCCACGGAGCCGGTGATGATCTCGGCGTCCGGAAGGGTCTGGCGCAGCGGCACGACCGTGTGGCGCGGCTGGATGGAGCCGGCGCCCGCCTCGGGCAGGAACGGCTGGTAGGTCATGTAGGAGCGCGGATCGACGACGGTGACGACCGCCTCGTCGCGCTGCAGCTTCGCGGTCAGGCGCAGTGCGGTGTAGAGGCCGACGTAGCCGCCGCCCACGACGAGGATGCGGGGAGGCTGCTGTGTCATACCTCCACGTTAGGCCTGCCTCACCTTCCCCGCCGCTGGGAACAGTGTCTCGTCCGGCACATCCGCTACGCGGCGGGCGGCGGCGGCGCGAACAACGTCGGCGGGTCGCCGAGCACGACGTCGAGGCGCCAGACCCCGACGTCCTGGCGCAGCAGCACCGACCAGGCGGCGGAGTCGGGCACGCCGTTCTCCCCCGGGGAGCCGGCCACGACGAGCCAGCGGCCGCGCTGCTGCACCTCGTCGGCGCAGGCGCCGGCGTCGAGAGCGGTGGGCTCGCCCAGGCCCGAGCGGCCCTGCGCATCCACCAGCTGCGGCTGCGACACCGCCCAGGCGGACACGCTCGCGCAGGCCTCCTCGAGCGAGCCCTCGCGCGTGAGCGCGACGCCGGCCGTGGCCTCGCCGCAGTCGAGGTTGACGGAGATGCACGCCGATCGGGGCGGGCCGTCGGGCTCCCAGCCCTCAGGGAGCTCCACGGACGCGACCTGGGCCTGCATCGCCGCGAGCACGGAGGCGTCGGCGCACGCGGACGTCAGGAGCAGGACGGCCGTAGCGGTCGCCGCTGCTGCAGCGACGCGCCCGGTCCGGCGTCGTCGGTCCCCCACACCTCGGAGGATCCCAGCCCACGCCGACGCCGGCCAGCACTCGTTCGAGGGCCCCTCAGCGCCCCCGAGGTACGCGAGTAACCGGCGACGTTGTCGTGAACCGGGCCGGGTTTACGACCGCTCGGGCGGTTACTCGGATGCTTCGGCGAGGCCGAAGGCGATCCCGTCGAGGATGTCGTGCTCGGAGACGAGGACGTCGGGGAGGCCGGTGCGGTCGAGGATGCGGCGCAGTACCAGCACCCCGGCGTTGATGACGTCGACGCGGCCCGGGTGCATGACGCCGATCGCGGAGCGGGCCTCGTGGTCGAGCCCGAGCAGCTCGTCGGACACCCGGGCGATGTCCGACGCCGGGATGCGCGAGCCGTGGATGGCGTCGGAGTCGTACTCCGGCAGGTCGAGGGCGATACCGGCGGCCGTGGTGACGGAGCCGGCCAGGCCCACGAGCGTGTGGGCCTGGTCGAGCGGGACCGCCTGCGCCGCAAGGGAGATGGCCGCGTCGACGTCGGCCACGATGCCCTCGACCTCGTCGGACGACGGCGGGTCGTGGCGCACGTGCCGCTCGGTCATCCGCACGCAGCCGACGTCGACGCTGCGCGCGGCGACCGGCTCGGTGGCGCCGAGGACAAACTCGGTCGAGCCGCCGCCGATGTCGACGACGAGGTAGGGCGGCTCGCCGCCGGACAGACCGCGCGTGGCGCCCACGAACGACAGCAGCGCCTCCTCGTCGCCGGTGATCACCTCGGGCTCGACGCCGATCCGCTCGCGGACGCCGTCGACGAACACCTGCCGGTTGGCGGCGTCGCGCGACGCCGACGTCGCGACGAAGCGCACGCGCCCGGCGCCCAGCGAGGCGATCGCCTCGGCGTAGCGCTCGCACGCCGCGAACGTGCGCTCGAGGGCGCCGTCGGAGAACCGGCCCGTGGCGTCGACGCCCTCGCCGAGCCGGACGATCTCCATCCGCCGGTCGAGGTCGACGAGCGTGCCGGACTCCGTGTCGACGTCGGCGACGAGCAGCCGGATGGCGTTGGTACCGCAGTCGATCGCGGCCACGCGGACGACCGGCACGTCAGCCCTCCTCGGGACGCGTGCAGGGACCGGCGGCGCCCCAGTCGGGCAGCATCGCGAGCGCCTCGTCGCCGAACGGGTTGACGCCGGGGCCGGCCGCGAGGGAATGGCCCACCAGCACGTGCAGGCACTTCACCCGGTTCGGCATGCCGCCGGCGGTGATGCCCGAGATCTCCTCGACGTGGGCGATCGCCTCGCGGCGGGCGAGGTAGTCCTCGTGGGCCCGGAGGTACGCGGCCGCCAGCTCGGGGTCGTCGGCGAGGCGGTCCTGCATCTCGCGCATCGTGCCCTCGGCCTCGAGGGTGCCGATGAGGCCGGCCGCCCGGGGGCAGGTCAGGTAGTACATCGTCGGGAACGGCGTGCCGTCGGGCAGCCGCGGCTCGGTCTCGACGACGTCGGGGTCGCCGCAGGAGCAGCGGTGCGCGATCCGGCGGACGCCGCGGGGCACGCGGCCGAGCTGGCGCTCGACGGCGGCGAGATCGGCCTCGCTGGGGGCGTCGGGCGCGGTGGGATCCGGGTCGGTCACGAGGACAAGCCTGCCGTGCGTCAGCGGGACGCGGCGCCGGGGGCCGCGGCAGAGCCCGATCCGGCGGTGTCGGCGTCCTCGACGGCCTGCCAGAGCTTGTCGTACCAGGCGCCCGGCGCCGCCGCGGCCGCGGCCTTCTCCGGCGCCGGCGCCTCGTCGGGGTCGAGCACGACGTAGCCGACCTCGCCCGGCATCACGTAGTGCAGGCGCGAGCGGATGAGCGACTGGATGTAGGTCGGGTCCTCGAGGCGGCGCTTCTGCGCCTCGAGCTGGTCGACCCGCGCCTGGGCGGAGTCGTTGGCCGACCTCAGCGCGTTGATCTCTGCCCGCTGCGCGACCAGCTCGCGCAGCGGCACCACGAGGGTGAGCACGAGCATGCCGAGGACGACGGCGAGGATGACCGCGCGCCCGGTGAGCGTCGGCCGCTCACGGACGGAGGCCGCGGCCGAGCGGACCCGGCTGCGGGTGGCCCTGCCGGGGGACGTCGCAGCACCGCGGCGCGCCGCACGACGCTCCGCGGCCCGCTGCGACGGCCCCGACATGGCTCCTAGTGTCGCCCGCTCAGCCCTGGAAACGCGGGAAGGCGCCGCGACCGGCGTAGCGCGCCGCGTCGTCGAGCTCCTCCTCGATGCGCAGGAGCTGGTTGTACTTGGCGACGCGCTCCGAGCGCGCGGGGGCGCCGGTCTTGATCTGGCCGGCGTCGGTGGCGACGGCGAGGTCGGCGATCGTGACGTCCTCGGTCTCGCCCGAGCGGTGGCTCATCATGCAGCGGTAGCCGTTGCGGTGGGCCAGGGCGACGGCGTCGAGGGTCTCGGTGAGCGAGCCGATCTGGTTGACCTTGACCAGCAGCGCGTTGGCGGTGCCGGACTCCACGCCGCGGGCGAGGCGCTCGGGGTTGGTGACGAACAGGTCGTCGCCGACGAGCTGCACCTTGTCGCCGATGGCGTCGGTGAGGGTCTTCCAGCCGTCCCAGTCGTCCTCGTTGAGCGGGTCCTCGATCGAGACCAGCGGGTAGTCGGCGACGAGCGAGGCGTAGTAGGCCGACATCTCCGCGGCGGTCTTGGTGCCGCCCTCGAAGTGGTAGACGCCGTCCTTGTAGAACTCGCTCGCGGCGACGTCGAGGGCGAGCGCGACGTCGGTGCCCACCTGGTAGCCGGCGATCTCGATGGCCTTGGCGATGAGGTCGAGCGCGGTGCGGTTGCTGGGCAGGTTGGGGGCGAAGCCGCCCTCGTCGCCGAGGCCGGTCGCGAGGCCCTCCTTCTTCAGCACCGACTTCAGCGCGTGGTAGACCTCGGCGCCGGTGCGCAGCGCCTCGCGGAAGCTCTCCGCGCCGATCGGCGCGATCATGAACTCCTGGATGTCGACGTCGGAGTCGGCGTGGGCGCCGCCGTTGAGGATGTTCATCATCGGCACGGGCAGCATGTGGGCGTTGGGGCCGCCGACGTAGCGGAAGAGCGGGAGGCCGGCCGAGTCGGCGGCGGCCTTCGCCACCGCGAGCGAGACGCCGAGGATCGCGTTGGCGCCGAGGCGCTCCTTGTTGGGGGTGCCGTCGAGGTCGATCATCACCTGGTCGATGAGGCGCTGCTCGGCGGCGTCGAAGCCGAGGATCTCCGGCGCGATCTCGTCCTCGACCGCGAGGACGGCCTTCTCCACACCCTTGCCGCCGTAGCGCTCGCCGCCGTCGCGGAGCTCGACGGCCTCGAAGGCGCCGGTCGACGCGCCCGAGGGCACCGCGGCGCGCGCGACGGTGCCGTCGTCGAGACCCACCTCCACCTCGACGGTCGGGTTGCCGCGGGAGTCGAGGATCTCGCGGGCGATGACGGCGTCGATGCTGGCCATGAAGGGCTCCTGTGTCGCTGGTCCGGCTGTGCTCCGCAGGCGGCCTGCGGACGGTCGTATGCCGTCGACGCGGCGCCGGGTTCGTCTCGGCGGCATTGCCGGGACGGGCACCACGGGGGCGGCTGCCAGGCGGGCCCGGAGGGCCCGGCGAGGCACTTCGACCCTATCGGCCCCGCCCGGTCGTCGGGGCACCGCCGTGCGGGACCGCCCCGCAGGGGGCACCCTGGGAGGGCTATGACGACGAGCACACTCCCCCGCAGCGGCGGCACCCCCGGTGACGAGCCGCGCCCGCGCACGGGCATCCGCAGCGGGTTCACGTCGATGGACAGCCTCGACCAGACGACGCCGGACCCCGGCTACTTCGGGCCCGACAGCGTCTCGTGGCGGGTGCACCACGACCCCTCGACGATCGTCGGCGGCATCCGGGCGCTCATGCTCCAGGCGCTGCACCCCGAGGTGATGCTCGCCTTCTACGGCATCACCTCCACCCGCGAGGACCCGTGGGGCCGGCTGTCGCGCACCGGCGCCTACGTCAACGCCATCACCTACGGCACGCGCGCGGAGGCCGACGCCGCCGCCGCCCGCGTGCGACGCGTGCACGGGGCCCTGCGCCTCGACCGCCCCGACTGGCTGCTCTGGGTGCACGTCGGCGCCGTCGACTCCTGGCTCGACGGCTACCGCCGGTCCGGCGCCCCGATGAACGACGCCGAGGCCGACCGCTACGTCGCCGAGCAGGTCGAGGCCGCGCGGCTCATCGGCTGCGTCGTCGACGACGTGCCGTCGAGCGTCTCGGAGATGGCGCAGTACCTCCAGGACGTGCGCCCGCGCCTCGACGTCACGCCCGAGACCCGCGAGTCGGTGCGCGACCTGCTGTGGCCGCCGATGGAGCGCCGCATCGAGCTGCTCACCCCGGCCCGCCCGGCGTGGACGACGTTCGCGCTCACCGCGTTCGGGCTGCTCCCCCGCTGGTCGCGGCGGATGTTCGCGCTCCCCGGGCTGCCCACCACCGACCTGCAGGCCTCGCTCGCGGCACGCGCGCTGCGGACGACGCTGCTCGCGGTGCCGGAGGAGCGGCGCACCAACCCGCACCTCGCCGCCGCGCGCATCCGCCTGCAGCACGACCTCCGCGCCGCCTGACCGACGATCTGGTAGTCAGTTCGCGCGCTCTGCCGCGCGATACGACTACCAGATCGGCGTGCGTTCAGAGCCGGGACGGCACCCGGAGGTCGAACCGGCAGCCGCCTCCGACGTCCACCGCTCGCACCGATCCCTGCATCGCGTCGAGCAGTCCGCGCACCACGCTGAGACCGAGCCCGGCGCCCGTCGCGGCGCCCGGGGTCCGGGCGGCGCTGCCCCGCCAGCCCGCCTCGAAGAGCCGGTCGACGTCCTCGTCCCCCAGCCCGCCGCAGGTGTCCCACACGCTCACCGTCGTGACGCCGTCCGCGGTGGCTGCGGTGACCCGCACCGAGCCGCCGGGCGGCGAGTACAGCGCGGCGTTCACCACCACATTGCCCAGAGCACGCGAGAAGGCGGCCTCGTCGACGACACCCACGACGCCCTCGCCGCACTCGCCGCTGAGCTCTACCCCGCGTTCCAGCGCGAGCGGCTCGACCGAGGCCAGGGTGTCGGAGACCAGGTCTCGCAGCGGGACCTGCGCCAGCCGCAGCGAGAGCTGCCCCGCCTGCAGACGGGACAGTGCCAGCAGATCGTCGACCATCGCCGAGAGGCGGCCCGCCTCCTGGCGGATGCGAGCGAGGTAGAGGTCGGGATCAGGGGCGACGCCGTCCTCGAGCGCCTCGGTCATCGCGCTGATGCCGGCCAGCGGTGTGCGCAGGTCGTGCGACACCCAGGCGACCAGCTCGCGACGCTGCTGCTCCACCTCGGCCGCCGCCTCCCGCGCCGCGGCTTCTGCCTCGGCCCGACGCTGCAGTGCCGTGGTCCGCCGTGCGAGCGCTGCGCCGAGCACGAGGGCGACCGGCACGACGGCGAGCAGGACGGTCCACACCACAGCGAGATCGGCGCCCTCGAGCACCATGCTGCGCGCCGTCGCCACGAACCCGGCGGCGAGGGCGAGGACCACGACGGCGGGGGTGAGCACGGCCGCAGCAGCGGGCCTCCGGCGAGCGACCATCCCCACAGCGATCGCACCGAGGAGCCCCACCGTCGACGCCGCAAGGGCCGCCTGCGCGGCGAGTCCCCAGTCGACGGTCACGGCCGGGTCCCGCCGTAGGTGCGGGCGAGCGCATCGCCGGTCGACTCGGGCGCCGGGTCCCAGCGGTACCCGACACCCCACACAGTCGCGAGCCGCACGGGAGCGGCCGGGTCGGCCTCGATCTTCTCCCGGAGCCGGCGCACGTGGACCGTCACCGTCGACAGGTCACCCACGTCCCAGCCCCACACATCGCGCATGAGGGCGTCGCGCCGGAGCGCTCGGCCCGGGTTCGCGACGAGGTGGGCGAGCAGGTCGAACTCACGCACGGTCAGCGGCAGCACCTCGCCGGCGAGGCTCGCGGTGCGGGCCCTCGTGTCGACGACGAGGTCTCCGTCGACGAGCACCCGGGACGGCGGATCGGACGGCTGGCGACCCGCGCGACGCAGGACCGACCTCACCCGCAGAGCGAGCTCGCGAGGGCTGAAGGGCTTGACGACGTAGTCGTCGGCGCCGACCTCGAGGCCGGCGATGCGGTCCTCCTCCTCGGCGCGGGCGGTCAGCATCACCACCGGGAGCTCCGGCCGCGCTGCTCGCAGTCGGCGGCACACTTCGAGCCCGTCGATCCCGGGGAGCATGACGTCGAGCACCACGAGATCGGGCGGTGCCTGCTCGGCGATGGCCAGCGCCGCGAGACCGTCGGCCGCATGGGCGGCGTCGATCCCGTCGCGGCGCAGATACGCCAGGACGACATCGGCGACGGTGGGGTCGTCGTCGACCACGAGCACTCGGGGCACTGCTCCAGGGTGTCACTCCGCGCCGGGCTGCCGACAACCCCACGGCCAGCCGTCACGGGTTCGTAAGCCATTCACGCTCCGAACCGGAGCTCCGAGTCGTTGGACTGGCAGCCGTCCACCACGACAAGGAGCCACCATGACGACGTCCTTCGCAGCCCGGATCGGCGCCGCCGCCGGCCTGACCCTGATGCTGGCCGCCTGCGGGAGCACCGCAGCTCCAGAACGCGGGGCGCAGGGCGCGGCCTCCTCGGCCACCGCCACCAGCAGCGCGGCTTCAGAGGCGTCCCCGACGTCGTCGGCGTCCGGCAGCGCTGCGGCGACGACCCCGGCGCGGAGCGGCTACGTGACGCTCGCGGACTACCGGGCCGACCAGGACGCCTTCGCCGGCAGCGACGTCGTGCTGTTCTTCCACGCCGGATGGTGCCCGAAGTGCCGGGAGACCAAGGAGAACCTGCTGGCCGATCCCGGCTCGCTGCCGGCGGGGCTCGCGGTGGTGGAGGTGGACTTCGACGCCGAGCAGGAGCTCCGCAGCCGCTACGGCGTCACGGTGCAGCACACGTTCGTCCAGGTCGACGCCGCAGGCGAGCAGCTGGCCGTCTGGACGGGGACCTTCACCGGCCAGGACATCGCCGCGAAGGTGGTCTGACCGTGGACCTGGTCCTCATCCTGGGTGCACTCGCCGCCGGGGCTCTCACGACGTTGGCACCGTGCGTCCTGCCGCTGCTCCCCGTCATCGTGGGCGGCTCCGTCGTGGCACCGGAGCCGGCAGCGGCCCCGGGCGAGGGCTCGGTAGCCGTCCGGACGGCGCGTTCGGCGGGTGTGCGCCGCGCCATCACGGTGGCGGGCTCGCTGGCCGTCTCGGTGCTCGTCTTCACGTTGCTGCTGCGGGGTTCGGCCGCACTGCTCGGGGTGCCGGCCGAGGTCTGGTCCTGGCTGTCCGGGGCCATCCTGGTGATGCTCGGGGCGGCCATGCTGTTCCCGCAGGCGTGGGACGCCGTCTCGGCCCGGTTCGGGCTCCAGCGGCGCAGCGCCGAGCGGCTGCAGCGGGCAGCGAGCACCGACGGCACCCTGGGGGCGGTGCTCACCGGTGCCGCGCTCGGACCGGTGTTCACCTCCTGCTCGCCCCTGTACGCCTATGTCCTCGTCGTGGTGCTGCCCGCATCCCCGGTCGACGCATTGATCCAGCTGACCGCGTACGTCGTCGGCCTCGCCGGCGCGCTCCTGGCGGTGGCGCTGCTCGGCCAGCGCGCGGTCGCCCGTCTCGGCTGGGCCGCAGATCCGCACGGCCGGCTACGACGGGTCCTGGGCGGCGTGTTCATCGCGGTCGGCATCGCGGTCGCCCTGGGCTGGGACCGCGACCTGCAGGAGTGGATCCTCGAGAACTCGCCGATCCAGCCGTGGAACCTCGACTCCGGCTTCCTGCCCGACGGCGCCTGACGATCTGGTAGTCGTTTCGCGCGCTCTGCCGCGCGGTTCGACTACCGGATCAGGCGTGCGACCAGGTCTGCAGGAGCAGTGCGTTGAAGCGCTGGGGGTCGGTGAGCTGCAGGGTGTGGCCGGACTCCTCGAAGACGACGAGCTCCACGCCGAGGCGCTCGGCGATGACGCGCGCGGTGTCCTGGAACGACAGCGCCGCACGTGCCCCGCGGGGCCGCTGCTCGGCGCGGCGGTGCTCCGCCGGCCAGCCGCCCGAGACGACGACCCGCGGGCCGGCGACGTCGAGGACGCCGTCCCAGCGGACCGGCGGCAGCAGCGGCATCGCCTCGACGCGCGTGGCATCCGCGGCGATGCGGTCGAGGTCGGTCCACTCGTTGATCCGGAAGCGCACGACGCGCGGGTGCAGGCCCAGCACGATGTCGGCCCAGCCCGCGAAGAACTGCTCGCCATCCATGTCGGGCGCGAGCACGGCCAGCTCGTCGAGCTCGCGGCAGAGCTCCACGACGTCGGGGTGCTCGCTCACGCCGTACATCGGCGGCTCGACGACGACGAGCGAGCGCACGAGGTCGGGCCGGTCGCCCGCGACGAGCAGCGCGTCGACACCGCCGTAGGAGTGGCCGACGAGGTGCGCACCCCCGAGCTCCTCGAGCAGCGCGACGAGGTCGGGCACGTCGACCGGCCAGCCGACGCCGTCGGGCGCCGACGATGCGCCGTAGCCACGACGGTCGACGACGTGCAGCCGGCAGGCCTGCTCGGCGAGGGCGTACTGCTCGGCGAAGGTCTGCCGGCCCCAGCCGAAGGCGCCGTGCACGAGGACGACGTCGGGCCCGTCGCCCAGCGTCTCGACGTGCAGCCCGTCCACCACGCGCAGCATCATCGCGGGCCCGCCAACGCGGCCGGGCAGCGGGACGCCCAACGGCGTTGCGCGCCCGGACCGGCGCCGACGACGATCGCGGCATGTACGTGCCCGCGCACTTCGCCGCCGACGACGCCACCACCCGCGATCTCCTGCGCGGCATCGCCTCCGGGCACCTGGTCACTCACGGCGCCGCCGGGCTGCAGTCGACGCTGCTGCCGCTGCTCGTGCACGAGGGTCCCGACGGCGTCGCCCTGCAGGGGCATCTCGCGCGCAACAACCCGCAGTGGCAGGACGCGGGGCCCGCGCTGGTGATCGTGCCAGGGGCGCAGGCCTACATCACGCCGTCCTGGTACGCCGCCAAGCGCGAGCACGGCCGCGTGGTGCCGACCTGGGACTACACCGTGCTGCACGTCTACGGGCGCCTGGTGGCGCACGACGACGCCGCCTGGACCGAGGACGTCGTACGACGGCTCACCGACCACCACGAGGCCGACCGCGACGAGCCGTGGTCGGTCGACGACGCGCCCGCGCAGTTCGTCGCGGGACAGCTGCGCGCGATCGTCGGCGTCGAGCTCGTCGTCGAGCGGGTCGAGGCCAAGCTCAAGTGGAGCCAGAACCGCAGCGCCGACGACATCGACGGCGTCGTCGCGGGGCTCGCGTCGAACGGGGACGGCGAGGCAGCGGCACTGGTGGAGCGCTACCGCCCCTAGCCGAGGTCGAGCGCCTTCTTGCGGACGAGCTTCGCGAAGTACGGCTTGCCCTTGGCCGTGAGGTGCAGGCCGTCCTCGAACCACGACGGCTTCCCCGCGGAGAACGCGGCCCAGTCGGCGAGGGTGACGTTCGCGTGGCGCGACGCGACGTCGGCCAGCACGGCGTTGCTCGGCTTCACCCACGGGAACCGGGCTGTGGAGGTGACGAGCACGATGCGCCGGGTGTCGGCGAGCTTGGCGATCGTCGACTCCAGCGCCCCCTCGTCGACCGGCCCGGCGGTGCCGAGGTGCATGACGACGATGTCGCCGAGCGTCCCGCGCGACCGGCTCGCCAGGACCGCGCCCTCGATGTTGGCGGGCGACCGGTTGATGGCGGCGTCGAGCTTCACGCCGGGGAGGTACTTCCGCAGCACGGGTGCGGACCACAGGGTGACCGAGTCGCCGTACCAGGAGATGTCGGCGGTCGACAGGCCGGTGACCGGCGCCTTGCCCTGGGGCGCCGGCTTCGTCGCCGACGGCAGCGGCGTCGGGCGCGCCGACGGCTCCGACCGGTCGCCCGACGACGGGCGCGCGGAAGGACGGCCCGGCTTCGCCGGCGCGGACGTGTCGTCGCTGATGGCGGTGGTGGATCCGTAGGTGCCGATCGCGGCCGACTCGGCGTCGGGCACGGGCTGCGTGAAGCCGGCGAGCATCACCGCGGCGAGGGCCGACGCCGTCGCCAGCAGCACCCACGTGCGGCGGCGGGTGGGGACGGCGGCCTCCACCGGCCCGACCTCCCGGGCCCGCTCGCGCGCCCGCGACCACGCGCGCCCGAGGGCGCCGCGGCGCACCGGCGTCTCGACGTACCGGTAGCTCAGCTCGGCGACGCCGACGACGAGCGCGATGCGCACCGCGTCGAACCACGCGCCCTGCCAGGGCACGTCGATGCCCGGCCGGGTCACGAGGAACACCGGGTAGTGCCACAGGTAGATGCCGTAGGAGCGCTCGCCGATCCAGCGCATCGGCGGGTTGTCGAGCACGCGGCCGAGCGGCGCGCCCGGGTGAGACGCCGCGGCGATCACCACGGCGAAGACGAGCGCCGCGAGCAGGAAGCCGCCGCGGTAGAGCCACGGCGTGTACTCGGTGACCTGGGCGAACAGCCAGACGGACGCCGCGAGGCCGACGGCGCCGACCGCGGTCAGCGTCGTCCGCGCGCCCGGCGCGATGCTGCGGGCGTAGTGGCTCGGGCGCCACACCGCGGCGAGCGCGGCGCCGACGAGGATCGACATCGCATGGGTGTCGGTGCCGAAGTAGACGCGGGTGGGGTCGGCGTCGATCGGGTAGCCGCGGCTGGTCGCGAGCGCGGCCATCCAGAGCGTGCTGAGCACCGCGCCGCCGCCGGCGACGGCGAGGACGACGGGCCGTCGGGCCCAGCCGCGCCGGGCCGCGAACCACGCGATGCCAGTGAGCATGAGCGGCCACAGCAGGTAGAACTGCTCCTCGACCGCCAGCGACCACAGGTGGCCGAGCATGGTGCCGCGGCCGATGAGCTCGAAGTACGACTGCTCCTGGCCCAGCGCCCACCAGTTGCTGATGTAGAGCGCCGCTCCCGGCAGGTCGCGCAGGAACTGCTCGGCGGAGTCGCGCGCCACCGTGGTCACCAGCAGCGCCGTGCCGAGCAGCATGAGCACGAGCGCGGGCAGGAGCCGCCGGGCGCGGCGCAGATAGAACTGGCCGATGTCCACGCGGCCCCGCAGGCCGATCTCCTCGAGCAGCAGCGTGGTGATGAGGAACCCGCTGATGACGAAGAAGAGGTCGACGCCGAGGAAGCCGCCCGGCAGCGAGCCGTTGCCGAGGTGGTAGACGACGACGGCGGTGACCGCGATCGCGCGCAGGCCGTCGAGGCCGAGGATGCGGCCGGCCGGAGCCGCCATCGCGTGCGGCCGTACGCCGGGGACGCCGTCGGGGCCCGGGCGCAGCGAGGGCCGGTCGGGGAGCAGCTGGGTCACGCCGACGGCCTCCGGGGTCGGCGAGCAGCCGCGACGTCGTCATGACGAGCGGCCGGACGTGCGGGAAGGGGGCCCGCGTTCGTCGGCACGGCGGTGTCCCTCCAGGCGCCCTGCGCTGACGGGGACAGCCTGCCAACCTGTGGCTGCGCTGTGCGTGACCCACGCCACGGGCGGGGCGACGAAACTGCTACGCCGCCCCGGGCGCCCGCACGCGGGTGACGGAGGTCTCAGATCGCGAGGGCCTCAGGAGCGGGCGCGGTCGAGCCGGCGCAGCTCGGCGCGCAGGGCCCGGGCGCGGTCGACGTGCTGGTGGCCCGCGCGCGAGCGCAGGGCCTCGAGCTGCAGGAGCAGCGTGCGGCGGCGGGCGGCCCGGTGGTGGCCGGGCCCCGGGACGGCGGTGTCCGGGGACATGTGAGTAAGGGTAGCCTTACCCCCGTGATCGTGTGCCACTGCCTCGTCGTCCGCGACACCGACCTCCGCGCGTGCGCCGAGGCCGGGGCCCGGACAGTCGGCGACGTCCTGCGCGCCACCGGCGCCGGGAGCGCCTGCGGCGGCTGCGCCATCGCCGTTCGCCAGCACGCGAAGACGGCGCTGTGCCAGGCTCACGGGACCCGTCCGGACGAGGACGCCGCCCAGCGAATGACCCCGGAGGTCGTGCATGCAGCCGGTTAGCCCCCGCATCGTCGAGCTGCTCAACGAGGCGCTCACGCTCGAGGTCACCGTCACCAACGCGTACTTCCTGCACGCGCGGATGCTCGACGCGCAGGGCTTCCCCAAGCTGGGCAAGGTCTTCTACGACCTGTCGATCGGCGAGATGCGCGACGCCGACGAGATCATCCAGCGGATCCTGCTCTTCGACGGCCACCCCAACCTGCAGCGCGTCGGCCCGATCTCCATCGGCGAGACCGCGCAGGAGATGCTCGCGCTCGGCCTCGAGGGCGAGAAGGCCGCGGTCGCGCAGTTCAACGCCGCCGCCGCGGAGTGCCGCGCGCTCGGCGACCACGGCACGGCGTCGATCTTCGACGAGATGGTCCGCGACGAGGAGGGCCACGCCGACTGGTTCGAGGCCCAGCTCGCGGCCATCGAGATCATCGGCATCGGCGCCTATCTCGCCCAGCAGACCGACGCCGCCACCGGCCCGGCCTGACCCCTCCCGCCTCCTGCTTGCGGCTCTCAGCCGCTCCTCAGCGACGGCCGCGTGCGGTCTCAGCCGAGGCGGGCAGAGTGGTCCTCGTCCGGATCGAGCGGAACCATCCGGATGCGTTTCCTGGACGGGAACCCCCTCGACGGCCGGCCTCCTCCCTCGGGCCGGCCGTCGCCCGTTCCCGGGGTTCGTGTCGGTCGGCTTATCACCACCCGAGCGGGGTAGCGGACGGACACTCACCGCCTGCGAACCTGCGACGTGCGGGCAGCGCGAACGCGCACAGACCGGTTTGGGAGCACCCCGGAGGCCTTGCTACCCTGTCGCCACCTGCAAGGGGCTGTAGCGCAGCTGGTAGCGCACCTCGTTCGCATCGAGGGGGTCAGGGGTTCGAGTCCCCTCAGCTCCACGTAGTCGCTCGGGCCCGGCCTCCTTGGCTGGGCCCGAGCGCTTTGTCGGGGTAGGGCCGGGCCCGCGCGACTACAGCGGAGCTGATGGGTGTGGGCCCCCGCTGCGGATCTGTACGCCAGCGCCATGCGCTCCGAGAGCCGAGCGATCCGCAGTAGGGGACCTCAGCTCCACGTAGTCGCTCGGGCCCGGCCTCCTTGGCTGGGCCCGAGCGCTTTGTCGGGGTAGGGCCGGGCCCGCGCGACTACAGCGGAACTGAGAGGTGTGGGCCCCCGCTGGGGATCTGTACGCGAGCGCCATGCGCACCGACAGCTGAGCGATCCGCAGTAGGGGACCTCAGCTCCACGTAGTCGCTCGGGCCCGGCCTCCTTGGCTGGGCCCGAGCGCTTTGTGGGGGTAGGGCCGGGCCCGCGCGACTACAGCGGAGCTGATGGGCGTGGGCCCCCGCTGCGCATCTGAGCGCAGGCCGCACGGCCGAGACCCAGCCGAACGATGCGCAGTAGGGGACCTCAGCTCCACCAAAGCGGAAGGCAGCACGGCATGTTGACTGCCCGCGCTGCCCGGCCGGGGCTACAGGACCGGGACGACGGGCTGGTGGAGGCCGAGGCGTCGGCCGGTGCGGACGCGGTCGCGGCGCATGGCTGCGGCCGCGCGGCAGCCGACGCACACGAACGCGTCCGACGTGCCGTCGAGTGCGAGGGCCGAGGCGAAGCGGAGGTCGGCGAAGCGTCGCATCCGCGAGCCGCGCAGCACGTGGCCGCACAGGGTCTCGGAGGCTCCGGGCAGCCAGGCGTGGACGGCGCCGCGGGGGCGCACGGACCCGCCGGGCAGGTGGCCCGCGGAGGTGGCAGCTACTCGAGGCTCCATGCCGGCGCTGTACCCCGCCGGAGCCGGGTCCTCACCTGCGGGATGTCACTCGTTCGCGGCACGCCGCCACGAGGGCAGCTCGACGCCGGCGCGCGGGTCCTCGAGGAGCGAGTCGAGCTCGTCCTGCGGCTCGAGGGCCTCGAGGTCGACGTCGTCCTCGACATAGCGGTCGGCGTACCGCTCGGGGCGGTAGCGCGCCGACTGCGGCAGCACCTCGGGGGTGTCGCGGGGCACGGTGATCTCGAAGGTCTCGACCCGCATCTCGCCGTCGGCGACCGGCTCGGAGGCCAGCGACCCGCGGGCCTGCTCGAGCATCGCCGCGCCCGACCAGGCGCCGGGGTGGGTGAGGTCGATGACGCGCGGCATCTTCGTGGCCCGCGGCGCGGTGACGTACGTCGGCAGCGTGGTGGGCACGGGGTTCCACGCGTCGGTGCCGGTGGCGCGCTGCTCGGACTCGGACCGGACGTCGGCAGGGGAGGGGTCGACGGCGCGGCCGCCGCGGCGGGCGTCGGCGCGGCCCGTGCGGTGCTGCGACTCGGCGGCGCGGGCGGCCTCCGAGAGGACGGCGCGGCGCTGCTGGCGGCGGCGGATCTCGGCGGCGGCCACCACCTGGCGGCGGGCCACGACGACGAAGCCGGCGAGCAGCAGGCCGGGGATGGCCGACACGACCAGCGGGACGATCCCGAGGGCGCCGAGCAGGAGCGTGAGGCTGAGCAGGCCGGCCAGCGCCAGCAGGGTGCGCCGGCGACGGGCGGCGGCCTGGGCCGCGGGGCTCGAGGTGGCGCGCGGACCGGTGACGGTCACCTCGCTGCCGCGGGCGGTGCGCGGGCGGGTCGGCATGAGCACCTCGCGGACGGGGCGCTCGTCGCGGCCCTCGCGGCCGCGGCGCAGCGAGCCCATCGCGCGGGCGAAGCGGTCGGCCGACTTCGACTCCTGGGCCTCGTCGTGCCGCTTCAGCCACATCGGGATGAGGACGACGGCCCACATGACCGCGATGGCCAGATAGATCCACGAACCGCCGAAGGGTCCGGATCCGCTCTGCACGCAGACGAGGCTACGGTCACGGAGCGCGAACCCCGTGGATCACACGAGTCACATCCGTGGGCGTGTCGCGGATCGGTAACGGCGGGCTGCTGCCAGCGGACGTCGTCGCCCTGCGGGCGACCACCAGCGGACGCCGCAGCGAGGGCCCGCGATCGGATGCGGGGCAGCGGGTTACGGCACCCCGTTGAGGGCGTGCCACCGGGAGAGCAGGCCGCCCGGCACCTCCTCCGACGTCAGCGCGAACGACAGGTGGTCGCGCCAATCGCCGTCGATGTGGAGGTAGGCCGGCCGCAGGCCCTCGGGCCGGAACCCGAGCTTCTCGACCACGCGGCGCGATGCCACGTTCTCCGGCCGGATGTTGATCTCGATGCGGTGCAGCCCGATCGACCAGCAGTGGTCGCTCGCCATCGCGACGGCGGTCGGCATGATGCCGCGGCCGGCCACGCGCTGGTCGACCCAGTAGCCCACCGAGCATCCGCGCAGGGAGCCCCACACGATGCTGCTCACGGTGAGCTGGCCGACGAGCCGGTCGCCGAAGGTCACCACGAACGGCATCGAGCGGCCGGCGCGGGCGTCGGCGTGCAGCCGGCGCACCATCGCGGAGTAGGTCGGGGCCGGCTCGGTGCGGGGGTCGGGGCTCGTGGCCTCCCACGGCCGCAGCCACTCGGCGTTGCGGGCACGGACCTCGCGCCACTCGCGGGAGTCGCGGAGGCGGAGCGGCCGCAGGCCCACCTGGCCGTCGGCGAGCTCGGCCGGCCAGCCCGGCGTCACGAGGATCCCGGCCGGGGGTGGTCGCCGCCGCGCACCTGCTCGACGGCGTGGACGAGGATCCCGGACAGCACCTCCATGCCGTCCTTGGCGCCGCCCTTCGACCCGGGCAGGTTGACGATGAGGGTGTCGCCGGCCAGGCCGGCGCGGCCGCGCGAGAGCACCGCGGTGGCCACGCCCTTGGCGGCACCGGCGGCGCGCACCGCCTCGGCGATGCCCGGCGCCTCGCGGGTGATCACGTTGGCCGTGAACTCCGGCGTCACGTCGTTGGGCGTGAGGCCGGTGCCGCCCGTGGTGAGGACGACGTCGTAGCCGTCGTGCACCGCGGCGAGCAGCACGCTCTCGATCTCGGGGCCGTCCGGCACGACGGTCGGGCCGTCGACCTCGAAGCCGAGGCCCTGCAGCCCCTCGACGAGGATCGGCCCGGAGACGTCGTCGTACACGCCGCCCGCGGCGCGCGTCGACACGGTGACGACGAGGGCGCGCATCAGGCCTCCCGCTGCCACAGGCCGGTCTTGCCGCCGCGCTTCTCCTCGACCCGGATGTCGGTGATCACCGCGGCGGGGTCGAGCGCCTTCACTATGTCGACGAGGGCGAGGCCGGCGACCGAGACACAGGTGAGCGCCTCCATCTCCACGCCGGTGCGGTCGGCGGTGCGGACCTCGGCACGGATCGCGACGTGGTCGTCGTGCACGTCGACGTCGACCGTCACGCCGTGGATCGCGATGGGGTGGCACAGCGGCACGAGGTCGGGGGTGCGCTTCGCGGCCTGGATGCCGGCGATCCGTGCGACGCCGAGCGCGTCGCCCTTGGGCACTCCCCCGGCGCGCAGCGCGGCGACGACGTCAGGCGAGACCAGCACGCGGCCGGTGGCGACGGCCGACCGCACGGTGACGTCCTTGCCGCTGACGTCGACCATCCGCGCCGCGCCGCTGGCGTCGACGTGGGTCAGCCCGTGGTCGGCGGTCATGTCACGACTCGTCGAGGCGCAGGACGGCGAGCGCGGTGCCGGGCTTGACCTCGGAGACGTCCTCGGGGACGACGACGAGGCAGTTGGCCTGCGACAGCGCGCCGAGCATGTGCGAGCCCTGGCCGCCGGCGGGCCGCACGACGTAGCGGCCGTCCTCGACCGCGAGGTGGCCGCGCGCGAACTGCCGCTTGCCGGCCGGCGACATCAGCGTCTCGGTGAGCACCGCGCGGACGACCGGGCGGTAGATGCGCTGGTGACCGAGCATCCGCCGCAGCACCGGACGGACGAACACCTCGAACGACACGTACGCCGACACCGGGTTGCCGGGGAGCGTGAAGATCGGCGTGCTCTCGGGGCCCAACGAGCCGTGGCCCTGCGGCATGCCCGGCTGCATCGCGACCTTGGTGAACTCCACGGTGCCGAGGCGCGAGAGCACCGCCTTCACCGTGTCGTAGGCGCCGGCGCTGACGCCGCCCGTGGTGACGATGAGGTCGGCGCGCACCAGCTGGTCCTCGAGCGTCGAGAGCAGCGTGGGCGCGTCGTCCGGGACGGGGCCGACGCGGTAGGCGATCGCCCCGGCCTCCTGGACGGCCGCGGCGATGGTGACGCCGTTGGAGTCGGTGATGAGGCCGGGCTGCAGCGGGGTGCCGGGCTCCACGAGCTCGTTGCCGGTCGACAGGACCACGACGCGCGGCTGCGGGTGCACCGAGACGCGGCCGCGTCCGACGGCGGCGAGCAGGGCGATCTCGCGCGGGCCGAGCACCGTGCCGGAGGTGGCCACGACATCGCCGAGCGAGACGTCGTCGCCCCGGCGCCGGACGTGCTGCCCGAAGGAGACGTCGCGGCTGATCGTCACCTCGGGCATGCCGGCGTCGGTCCACTCGACCGGCACGACGGCCTCGGCGCCCTCGGGCAGCGGGGCGCCGGTCATGATCCGGATCGCGGTGCCCTCGCGGACGTCGACGCTGGCGCGGTAGCCCGCGGGCACGTCGTCGATGACGCGCAGGGTCACCGGCTTGCCGTCGCTGGCGGCCTCGACGTCGGCGATGCGGACGGCGTAGCCGTCCATGGCGGAGTTGTCGAAGGGCGGCAGCGGCCACGGCGCGGTGACGTCCTCGGCGAGGACGCAGCCCCGGGCGTCGAGCAGGGTGACGTCGAGCGGGGACAGGGGGACGACCCCGGCCAGGACCCGCTGGAGGTGCTCCTCGACGCTGCGCACGCCCGAACCCTATGCGGTCTCGGGGATCATGGTCGCGTGACGCTGCCGGGAGAGCCTGACGACCGCCTCGCCAAGCGCGCGCTGCGCGCCGAAGTCCGGGCGCGCCGGGCCGCGCGGACGCCGGAGGAGCGGTTCGCCGCGGCGTCGTCGCTCGCCGTCCGGGTCGGCTCGATTCCCGAGATCGCGGCGCTGGTCGAGGCCGGCGAGGCCGGCGAGGGCTGTGTGGCGGCGTACGCCTCGATGCCGGCCGAGCCGGGGACGGACGCGCTGCGGTCGCTGCTGGCGCTGTCCGGCGTCCGAGTCCTGCTGCCGGTGATCCGGGACGACGGCGGCCTGGACTGGGCCTGGGACGGCGAGGACCTCGTGACCAGGCCGGGACGGCTGCCCGTGCCCGAGCCCGGCGGCCCCGTCGTCGGTACCGGCGCGGCGGCGCTGGTCGACCAGCGGTGCCAGGTGCTGCTGCTTCCGGCGACGGCCGTCGACCCCGCCGGCTACCGGCTGGGGCAGGGCGGCGGGTTCTACGACCGGCTGCTCTCCGAGCTCCCGTCGGTCCTGGTCGGCGGTCCGCTGCGCGTCGCCGTCGTCTACGACGACGAGGTGCTCCCCGCCGTCCCCCACGAGCCCCACGACCGCCGCATCGACGCCGTCCTCACCCCGACCACCTACCGCCGCTGGTGATCAGGACTCGAGTAACAGTGTGAATGTTCGGTTTCGGCGCCTCCAAACCGGACATTCACACTGTTACTCGAGCACGCGGTCCTCTTCGAGGTCGCGGGCGTGGTGGGCCTCGCTGACCTCGCGGGCGAGGGCGTGGCCGTCGGCGCTGCCGGTGACCGCTGCCAGGAAGTCGGCGGCCTCGACGCGCAGGAGGCGCGCCGGCGAGAGCGCGGTGACGGTCGCGGTCCTCGGGACGTCTTCGAGCAGGGCCACCTCGCCGAACCAGTCGCCCTCGCGCAGGTGCTGCGGCCGCGTCGTGCCCGACACCGACACCTCGAGCTCGCCGGAGCCGACGACGAAGAAGTCGCGGCCCGCGTCGCCCTGGCGCACCAGCACCTGGCCCTCAGCGGCCTCGATCCACTCGACATTGCGGGCGAGGCGCTCGAGGTCGTACTGCGGCAGGACGCCGAGGAACGGCACGGCGCGCAGGGCCTCGATCTCGGCGGGCCGGATGACGGCGCGGTCGTCGAGGCGCCGGACGTAGAGCGCGGCGACGCCGGCCACGGCCACCATGCCGAGCCCGAGCGGCACGAACGCCGTGCGCGCCGACAGCAGCGCGACGAGCACCGGGGCGAGCGCCGAGCCGAGCGCGAGGCCGAGCAGCGACGTCGACTCCTGGACAGCGAGCAGCTTGGTGAGCGCGTGGTCGTCGGCGGAGCGGGCCAGCAGCGTGCGGCCGGCCACCATGAGCAGCTGGCCGGCGAGGCCGCCGATCGCGAGCGCGGCCATCGCCGGGGGCAGGGCGGAGAACAGGGCGACGGCGGCCATCCCGAGGCCGAGCACGGCCCCGGCGCCGGCGATCACTGGGTTGAGCCGGGTGCGCCGGACGAACGGCGACGCGATCGCCGCGCCGATGAACGCGCCGACGCCGGCCGCGCCGATGAGCAGGCCGGATCCGGAGTGGCCGAGGTCGAGGACCTCCTCGGAGAACGCGACGCCGAGGACGTCGAGCGACCCGATGAAGACGAAGAAGGTGGTGAGCACCGCCATGAGCGCGGTCATGCCCGAGTCGCCGCGCAGTGCCGCGAACCCGGAGAACGCCTCACGCAGCGCGCCGCCCTCCGGCTCCTCGTGGTGCGGCTGCGGGCCGGAGTCGAGGCCGAGTCCGACGACGAGCGCGCCGCAGACGCCGGCTGCCACGGTGCAGGCCATCGCCACCGACCACGTGCCGAGCACCTGCGTACCGACACCGGCGAGGATCGGGCCGAGGAACAGCGCGAAGCCCTCGGCGGCCGACGACAGCGACAGCGACGACACGAGGTCGTCGGGACCGTCGGCGAGGGTCGGCAGCACGGCGTAGTGCAGCGGGCGGGTCGCCGAGATCGCGGTCACGACCGTCATCGCCGCGAAGGTCACGACCCACAGCGGTGTCTGCGCGGTGAGGGCGGCCAGCGTCCACGCGCACGTGGCCAGGACGCCGAGGTAGCCGAGCAGGAGCGCCCGGCCGCGGGGCAGCCGCTCGAGCATCCCGGTGAGCAGCGGGGCGAGCAGGGCGGCCGGGACCAGCTGGCTGACGGCGACGATGCCCGCCGTCGTCGACCCGCCCTGCGCGAAGGCGTAGAGGATGATCGCGATCCACAACGCCATCTCGACCAGGCAGTAGAGGGCGTACGCGAGCAGCACCCGTCGGACGCCGGTGCGGGCAACGAGCGCCCGCAGCGTGACCGGCAGCGCCATGCCGCCCCCTCCTGTAGGACGGGAGCAGGCTAGAGCCGACCGGTTACTGCTGTGTGTCGGATGCGGCAGGTCGCCAGGTCACGGCCATGAGCCGTCGTCCGGCGTGCGGTCCAAGGCCCCGCCCTCGCGGCACTCCGGCGTCACGTAGGCGCTGGGCATCCGCGGGTAGACCTCGGCGAGGTAGGTCCGCACGAGGTACCGCGCGGCTGCCAGGTCGGCGCCGAGCCGCTGGGCGACCCAGGCGTCGCGCTGCAGCGCCTCGCACTCCGCCTCGGCCTCGGGAAGGTGGCCCGCCTGGTGCATCGCCTCGTGGGTGAGGACGTGCACCGCGATCACCTGCTCGAGGGGCGCCGACGCCTTCTCCGACGCCGATGAGCGCCAGTACGCCGCGAGCCGCTGGCAGGTCTCGTACGACACCATCGCGGGCCCGATCGGCACCCCGTCCTCGTCCCACTCGACGTGGCCGAGCTCGGCGCCGGCGTAGGTGAAGGTCTCGCCGAGCCGCTGGCAGTGGACGCCGTCGGTGCCCGGCGCGAGCGCCTGCGCGATCGCCGTCAGCTTGTGCTCGGTGTCGTTCCACTGCCGCTCGGTGATGCCGAGGCCGATCGCGGGGACGAGCAGCACGGCGATGCCGATCCAGGGGACCCGCCGCCGCACGATGCCGCGCACGAGCAGCCACGTCGCGAGCGCGACGAGGCCGACGACGACGGCGGTGCGGATCCCCACCCTGCAGTCATCGACGCTGGCGCCGCGGCCCTTGACCCGCCTGTCAGTCGGGCGGCGACTCGCAGAGCGTGCCGACCGTGCGGAAGCCGACGCTCTCGTAGACCCGGATGCCGTCCTCCGAGGCCGACAGGAGCAGCAGCTCCACGCCGCGCGCGCAGGCCTCGTCGACCAGGAGGCGGATGAGCGACCCCGCGATGCCCCGCCTGCGGTAGGCGGGCAGCGTGCCGCCGCCGACGAGCTCGCCGACCGGGCCGAGCGGCTGCAGCGTCACGCAGCTCACGACCTCGCCGTCGACCTCCGCGACGGCCAGGACGTTGAGGCCGAGCCGCAGCCGCCGGCGCACGTGCTCGTGCTCCTCGGAGTACGGCGACCCGAACGCGTCGGCGAGCACGCGGGACGCCGACGGCACGGCGTCGTCGTCGTGCGCGAGCAGGCGCACCGTCACGCCGTCGGGCGGCGCCGCCGGCATCCGCACCGCCTGCATCGCCTGCAGCGGTGTCGTCGTCCAGGCCTGGCCGAAGCCGGCCACTGCGTCGGCCATCGACGGCACGCGCTCGGCGATCCACTCGAACGCGACCGGCGCGCCCGCCTGCTCGAGCACCGCGCCCGCGGTGCGCAGGTCGTCGACGCGCACCGCGCCCGGCGCCCCGAGATCGAGCTCCGCGCGCGGCCTGGCGTAGTAGGGCCACGGCCGCCGGCTGAGGAACGCGCGCATCGGCCCGACGTCGACCGGATCCGTCGAGTCGCGGACGGTCTCGTCGAGGAAGGCGTCGATCCGCGCGAGGACGTCGTCGCTCATGGCGTCACTGCTGCGGCTGGAGGACCAGCGTGTCGGTGGCAGCGGCCTCGACCGCCGCGCGCGTGAACGGGAAGGGGAACGTCGTGCCGTCGCGCCACGCGTCGAGCTGGTCGACGTAGTTGCGGTGGTAGGCGTGCCCGCTGTTGCCGGTGAGGTTGACCCACGTCGACCGGTCGAAGTCGGCCAGGTCGACGACCATGCGCATCGACGGCACCCAGTCGACCTCGTAGCCGTCGGGCACGCTCCACCCGGTGGCGTTGACGATGTCCTTGCCGCCCGAGGTCTCGATCGGGCCGCGGTTGAACAGCGCCTCGATCGGCGCGATGCCCGACTGGCCGAACGTCTGGTTCTCGACCGTGAGCGTGTGAATCGCGCCCCAGCGCCACGCCGTCGGGTCCGACCCCTGCAGGCCGGCCATCTCGTCGGCCGCCTCCTTCAGGGCCGTGGCGACGGCGTCGTCGCGTGTCTCGCGCACGTCGGCCGTGCGGGTGTCGTCCCACCACGCGTCGTCCGGCGTCGTCCAGAGGTTGCGCACGACGGTGAACCAGGTGTCGTTGCCGTCGGGCAGGTGGTCCTCGGGCAGCTCGTCGCCGAACACGTCGAGCAGCAGGTTGCGCCAGAACGCGTTGAAGTACGCCGCGGCCGAGGAGTCCGCACCCTGCTCGAAGTCCCAGCCGTCGAAGAGCTTCACGGCCTCGGCCGCGCTGCCGTCGACGTCCGCCTGCTGGAGGTACGGCACGAGGAACGACGCGTTCTCGTTCCACGCGTCGAACTGCATCGTGCGGATCTGGTCGGCGGTGACCTTCTGCCCGTCCGCCGTGGCCAGGCGCACCATGTCGACGATGCGCTGGCTGCGCGTGCCGTACGACCAGTCGTCGGTGAGGAAGTACGCGTACTGCTCGTAGATCGAGGCCTGGTTCGCCGTGACGATCCAGCCGTCGTCCGGGTTGTAGACGTTCGGGAGGGCCTCGAACGGGATGAAGCCGGTCCAGCTCTGCGCGGGGTCCCAGCCCTGCGCGGGGTACTTGCCGTCGTAGCCCGAGCGGATCGGGATGCGGCCCGGCGTCTGGTAGCCGATGTTGCCCTCGACGTCGGCGTAGATGAGGTTCTGCGCCGGCACCTCGAACAGCGACGCCGCCGCGCGGAAGTCCTGCCAGCTCTGCGCGCGGTTGAGCTGGTCGACGGCGTCCATCGTGCGGCCGGGCGTGAGGGCGGTCCAGCGCAGCGCCACGGCGTAGCCGTCGCCGCGGTCGGGCGAGCCGGCCGCCGCGGGCGCGTCGGTGCCCACCCCCCGCAGCTCCTCCGACACGTCCGACATGAGCGGCCCGTGCTCGGTCTCGCGCACCGTGATCACCACGTCGTCGCCGCCCGCGACCTTGATCGTCTCCTGGCGGGTGATGAGCGGCTTGCGCTGGCCGCCGACGAGATAGCTGTCGCCGTCGACCTTCTCGAGGTACAGGTCGGTGACGTCGGGCCCGAGGTTCGTGAAGCCCCACGCGATGGTCTGGTTGTGGCCGATGACGATGCCCGGCAGGCCGCTGAAGGAGTAGCCCGCGAGGTCGTAGGGGCACGCTGCCGACACCGTCGTGCAGTGCAGCCCGATCTGGTACCAGATGCTCGGCATCATCGCGCCGAGGTGCGGGTCGTTGGCGAGCAGCGGCTTGCCGGTGTCGGTGAGCTGGCCGCTGATCACCCAGGAGTTGGAGCCGATGCCCTTGGTGTCGGGGCCGAGCATGTCGGTGAGCGCCGCGAGGCCCTGGCCGGTGCTGTCGAGGGCGTCGACGGCGGACGCCGGCACGTCGGGCACGGCTGCCGCCGCCTGCGACGACTGGGGCGCCGCGGTCTGCTGCCAGACGCCGTCGACCACGGCCCCCTGCGTCACGATCGGCCGGTTCCGGTCGTAGGGGTACGGCGGGTAGAGCTGCGCCGTCCGCCCCTCGCCCACCTGGGCCGCGATCACGGTGCGCGCGATCTCCTCGCTCATGTTGCCGCGCAGGTCCCAGGCCATCGCCTTGAGCCATGCGACGGAGTCGACCGGCGTCCACGGCTCGATCGTGTAGCCGGGGTTCTGCAGCGCGAGCACGGCGTACTCGAGCGACGCCGTGGCGCCGGAGTGGTCGGCGAGCCACGCGTTGACGCCCTTGCTGTACGCGTCGAGGTTGCGCCGGCTCTCCGGCGACAGGAGCGCGACCTCCTTCTCCGCGATGCGCCGCCAGCCCATCGTGCGCAGGTAGGAGTCGGTCTCGACCTGGCTCTTGCCGAACAGCTCCGACAGGCGGCCCGCAGTGATGTGGCGGCGGAAGTCCATCTCCCAGAAGCGGTCCTGGGCGTGCACGTAGCCCTGAGCGAAGTAGAGGTCCTCGGCGGTGTCGGCGTACACCTGCGTGATGCCGCGCTCGTCGCGGTAGACCGTCACGGGCGCGGAGAGGCCCGCCACCACGACCTCGCCGGACACCTGCGGGAACGACCGGCGGACGGTCCACGCGCCGTACGACGCGGCCGCCACGACGAGGACGAGCAGGACGATGCCGATGACGCCGAGGACCTTGCCGAGTCTGCGCACGGCGCACACAGTAGGCGCCCGCCGAGCCGTCAGCGGACCAGCGACATGACCGTGATGTAGGCCAGCGCTGCCGCGCTGACACAGACGACCAGAGACGTCAGCGCGTAGGTCAGCGACGCACGCCCGCGGTCGGCCGCGGGGCGGTCGGCCGGCCCAGCGGCGAGGTCGAGCACCTGGGCCCCGAAGCCGCCGAACGTCGTGAGCGCGCCGCAGAAGCCGGTGCCGACGAGCACCACCCAGCGCTCGTCGAGGGCGCCCTCGAGGTTGGCCGCGACGAGGGCGCCGAGCACCGCCGACCCGGCGACATTCACGAGGAAGGTGCCCCACGGGTACGCCCCGTGGAGCCGGCGCTCGACGAGGAAGCGCACCGGTGCTCCGACGAGGGCGCCGAGCGCGACGAGGAGGACGACGTCGGGGGTCACAGGTCCTCGTCCTCCTCGAGCGACACCGCGGAGGGGCCGGCCGCGGCTGCGCCGACGCGGCGTCCGGCCAGGACGAGGGCCACGCCGAGCACCGCGCTGGACACGACGTAGAGGAGCGCGAGGGCGGCGGCCCCCGACCCGGCCATCCGCACGGCCTCGACGGAGAACGTCGAGAAGGTGGTGAAGCCGCCGAGGACGCCGCTGGCGAGGAACGGCCGGGCGAGCCTCGCGCGCCGCAGGCCGCGGCCGGCCCAGCCGGCGTGCCGGGCGTCGATCCACGCCAGCAGCAGGCCGAGCACGAGGCAGCCCACGAGGTTGACGACGAACGTGGCCCAGGGCCACGACGCGGGGTCGTGCGGGACGGCGTAGGACACCGCTGCCCGGGCCAGCGCACCGATCACGCCGCCGATGCCGACCGCGACGAGCTCGTCGGCCGACGCGAGCCGGGCGGGGGCGGTCGTCACGGCAGCACGCTACCGAGCACGTCCGCCCCCGCCCGTCGTCGAGGGTCCGGCGTCAGGCGTCGCGGCGCATGAATGCCCAGATCTGCAGGGCCATGAAGACCGCCAGCCAGACCGCGAAGACGCCGACGCCGCCCCAGCCCACAGGGGGCTCGTGGAACGCCGGGTCCATCGAGGGGTCGAACCCCGGCTGCTCCGCAGCCGGCGTCTGGCCCCAGCGCGACAGCGCGCTCCACGGGAGGATGTCGGCGAGCCACTGCGCCCGGCTGCCGACGAGCGCGCCGACGATCTGCTCGACGATCAGCCCGGAGATGATCGGCACAGCGATGCCCACAGCCGTCTGGCGGGTGATGCCGGCGAGCGCGAACGCGGACAGGCCCCACAGCACCACGGACAGGACGCCGCGGACGTAGAACCCGGCGTCCGGCGCGATGGCGTAGTCCGGCGGCGTCGGGTAGCCGCGCAGCGCAAGGACGACCCAGGCCGAGGCGAGCGACACCAGCGCGAACAGAGCGCTCGTCAGGGCTACGACGACGATCTTCGAGAGCAGGACGTCGATGCGGCGCGGGAACGCGGTGAGCGTCAGCCGGATGACGCCGAAGCGGTACTCCTGGCCGATCGCCTGCGCCGCGACCACCGAGGCGATGACCGCCGTGATCATGAGCGGAGCGCCGATCCCCTGGGTCCAGTCGATCTGCTCGCCGACCTGGTTGCCCATCTCGTCGTAGACGGGGTTGGGGCTCGAGGCCAGGGCCGCGAGGCCCATCGGCAGCAGGACGGCGAGCACGAGGCTGATCCAGGTGGAGCGGACCGTGGTGATCCGGACGCGCTCGTAGGCGAGGCTGTGCGCCATCACTCACCGCCCCCCGTCGCGTACTGCTGATCGCCGCTCGTCAGCTCGAGGAAGGCCTCCTCGAGGCTGGCGCTGCGCCGGGTGAGCTCGCGGACGCCGACGCCGGCGCGGAACGCCGCATCTCCGACGAGGTCGGTGTCGGACGTCGTCACCGCGAGGCCGTCGTCGCCCTCGCGAACGACCGTGAGGCCCTGCGCGACCAGCGCCGACTCGAGGGCGGCGACGTCGGTGGTGCGCACGAGGACGTCGTTGCGGGTGCTCCGCGAGACGAAGCCCTCGAGCGTCTCGTCGGCGACGAGCTTGCCCTTCGCGATGACGACGAGGTGCTCGGCCATGAGCTGCATCTCCGAGAGCAGGTGGCTCGAGACGAACACGACGTTGCCCTGCTGGGCGTAGTGGCGCAGGAAGTCGCGCAGCCACTGGATCGACTGCGGGTCGAGGCCGTTGGCCGGCTCGTCGAGCAGCAGCACCTTGGGCTCGGCGAGGATCGCGCCGGCGAGGCCGAGGCGCTGCGCCATGCCGAGAGAGAAGCCGCCAGGGCGCTTGCCCGCGACCGAGTCGAGCCCGACGAGCTTGAGCACGTCATCGACCCGGCTCGTGGGCACCTTCGCCTCGGTGGCCAGCATCCGCAGGTGGTTGCGGGCGCTGCGCGACGGGTGGAAGAACCGCGCGTCGAGGTGGGCGCCGACGACCTTGGTCACCGGGGCCTGCTCGACGAGGGTCTTGCCGTCCCACAGGGTGCGGCCGTCGCCCCGGTCGAGCCCGAGCATGAGCCGCATGGTGGTGGATTTGCCCGCCCCGTTGGGCCCCAGGAAGCCGGTCACCATGCCCGGCCTCAGGGTGAAGCTCAGGTCGTCCACCGCACGCACGTCGCCGTAGGACTTCCCGAGGCCTACCGCCTCGACAGTCATCTGCCCCTCCTCTGCGCCCCGACCCTACGGGTGCGCCGTCGTCCAGCCCGCCGAGGCAGGCCCGCGGCTGTCCCGCGTCCCCCCGGCGACCGGCCCTGCTGTGCTGCGCCGGAGTCCGCGGCTGTCCGCGTCCCGGCTTCCGGTCGTGCCGCGCCGGGCCCGCGGCTGTCCCGCGACCCAGCGTCGTGCTGGCGCCGGCGAGGGGGCGCAGCGCCCTGCGCCGCCCTGCCGGCGTCCCCACCCTGCTGCTCCGTCCGGGCGACCCGCATCCGGGCACCACCCCGGCCCGACCCCCACTCCGCCCCCGACCCGCCCCCACCCCACCCCTCACGCTCCGTCACCACCCGGCCTGCCACCGATGCGGTGAAGGTGCCCGGCACCTCCCAAGACGAGGTCCCGGGCACCTTCAACACCTTCGTCGGCGCGTGGGCGGTCACGGAGCGTGGGGGTGGGGTGGGCGGGGTCGTGGCGTGACGCGGGGCACAGGTGAGGTTCACCTCGGTGAAACACCCCCAGCACGGGGCATTCACCTGCCGATGAAAGCGTTGTCATGAACGACGCGGAGGACCGGACAACCCGGGCCCCGCACCCTCGGCCCACCACCCCCGGGCCGGGATGCACGACCGAGAGGAAAGGAGTGAGCTGCCATGGGTCTTCTCACCGACCTGCGCCGGAGCCTGTCCCCGGAGGAGGTCTCCGAGCTCGTCGGGCTCTGGGACCAGATGCGCGACGCCGCCATCAGCGACGCCGACCGTCACGAGATCGACGCGATCTTCTCCCGACAGATGCCGTGACCACGGCACCCGCGCCCCGTTCCTGACGCCCCGCGAGGACGACGACATCCTCCGCGGGGCGTCGTGGTTCCCGGGCCCTCCCGCCTCGGGCCGGGCCCACAGCACGGCAGCGCCCCGGACGGGGCTCGCGGCCGAGCCGGTCCGGGGCGCTGCGGGTCGTGCGGGTGGTGCCGATCAGCCCTTGAGGCCGCTGCTCGCGACGTTCTCGACGAACGAGCGCTGGGCGAGCAGGAACACCGTGATGGGCGGCAGCATCGCGATCATGACGCCGGCCAGCACGAGGTTGGCGTTGTCTGCGGCGCGCCCGCCGAGGGTCGACAGCGCCACGGACAGAACGTTGTTATCGAGGTTGCCGCTGTCGAGGATGATGAGCGGCCAGATGAACGAGTTCCACGCGTAGAGGAACGAGAACGTCGCCAGGGTCGCGATCGCCGGCACCGACAGCGGCACGAAGATCCGCCACAGGATGCGCCAGCGCGACGCCCCGTCGATGACGGCCGCCTCCTCGAGCTCCTTCGGGATCCCGACGAAGAACTGCCGCATGAGGAACGTGCCGTACGCCGTGAAGACGAACGGGATCACGAGGCTCACGAGGTCGTTCACCCAGCCGATCGTCACCATGAGGCGGTAGAGCGGGATCAGCAGGACGACGAACGGGATCATGATCGAGCCGAGGTAGAACAGGAACAGCTTGTCGCGGCCCGCGAACTTCACCCGGGCGAACGCGTAGCCGCCGAGGATGCTCGTGAGCACCTGGCCCACCACGACGAGGATCGTGATGAGCACCGTGTTGGTCAGCGCCCGGTCGAGCTTGTTGAGCGAGAGCACCTCGGAGTAGTTCTGCGTCTGGAACTGCACCGTCTCCACGGGCTCGGCGTTGGTGGCCGGCGCGTAGGTGATCGGACCCGTGGGGTTGTCCGGCGCGACGTACTCGTTCACGACGCGGCTGCGCTCCTTGTAGACCTCCACCGGGTCGCCTCCCGAGGGCGGCGTCCAGGTGAAGACCTCGCGCTGCTCGCCGGCGACCTCGACGGTCTTGCCGGTGGGCTGGACCTGGTCCTCCTTGGCGAACACGACCTCCTCGTTGGTCGCCACGGAGCGGTACTCGTTCGCCGACGCGCCGCCGCCGATCTGCGCGAGGTCGGCCGACGTCGAGCCCACGGTCACGGTGAACAGCGGCACCTGCTCGCCGTCGATGTCGACGGTGGTCGGCGCGTAGGGCAGCAGGCGCGGCGGGTAGGTGCTGATGTCCTCGGAGGTCTTGAACGACCCGAAGAACGCCAGCAGGAACGGGATGAGGACGACCAGACCCGCGATGAGCAGGATCAGGTAGACCGAGACGCGTGCCGCCTTCTCGCGGCCGCCGCGTGCGGCCCGTCGTGTCGCAGTGCCGGACATCAGCCCTCCACCTCCGCGCGCTGACGCCGGAACTGAGCCAGCGTGAAGAAGAAGATCAGGATGAACAGCACCCAGGCCACGGCGCTGGCGAGGCCGAACGCGTTCTGCTGGAAGCCGAGCTGGTAGAGGTAGACGACCGGGGTGAGCGTCGCGTTGTTCGGGAAGCCCACCGGGTTCGGCTGGTTGAGCGCGTAGACGATGTCGAACAGCTGGAGGCAGAGGATCACCGTCGTCGCTGTGACGAAGAACGTCGTCGAGCGCAGCGACGGGATCGTGACGTTGCGGAAGCGCTGCCAGGCGTTGGCGCCGTCGAGCTCGGCGGCCTCGTAGAGCTCCTTGCTGATCGACTGCAGGCCCGCGGAGAACAGCACGGTGTTGAAGCCGAACTGCGCCCACGCGAAGACGATGACGACGGTGATGAGCGCGATCGAGGGCAGCCACCACACCTGCGGGAGCCCGAAGGGCACCGACGGGTCGGACAGCCAGCCGATCTCCACGCGCTCGGGCACCGGGTCGCCGGGCAGGACGGCGTTGACCCACTCGCCCACGCGCCCGATCGACCAGTTGATGGTGCCCGTCTGGGCGTTGAACAGGCCCTTCCAGATCAGCGTGACACCGATGACGCCGGCGACGCTGGGCACGAAGAACACCGCTCGGAAGAGCTTCACACCGGGGTAGTTGGTGTGGATGAGCACCGCGAGGATCAGCGCGCTCAGCACCGACAGCGGCACCGCCATGATCATGAACCAGAAGATGTTGGTCAGCGACTGATGGAACAGCGGGTCCTGCAGGGTGGCCCAGTAGTTGGCACCGCCGACGAAGCTCGGCGAGGTGAGGCCGTCCCAGTCGAAGAACGAGATGACCAGCGAGAACGCGAGCGGGAAGGCGAAGAACGCGAGGAAGCCCACGAGGTTGGGCGACAGGTACATCCAGCCGACCATGCGGTCGGACTGCTTGGCCGTCGCGCGGAAGTACAGCGCCGCGTCGGGCGACCACATGAACCGTGCGGCCACGAGGCTGCCCGCGGTGATGAGCGCGAGCACGAGCGCCTGCGTCGGCGAGGCGGCGATGTTGTCCCAGACGTAGCGCAGGCCCGCGGGGATGTCGAGGGCGATGAGCCACCACACGCCGCCGAGCGCTGCGACGACGAGTCCAGCTCGCGCCAGCCAGCGGGCCGACGCCGCACCGGCGCTGCCCTCACCAGCCCGGCGCTCCACGCGGCGGGCGACGACGAACCAGGCGAAGCCGACGCCGACGATCACCAGCTGCCAGAAGGCGGCCTGGAAGGCGCCGGCGAACAGGTCGAGGCCCTCGTAGAGGCCGAGCACCTCGGCGAGCACGGCACCGGCGCCGAGGATCGCGCCGTAGAGCATCGTGAAGGAGAAGGCGCGGGCGACGTGGCGGCGGCGGTGGATCGGCCACAGCACCAGCAGGTTCGCCGCGAGGCCGACCGCGCCGATGACGCCGAGCGCGGTGCGGGGCAGGGAGTCCAGCGCCCACACGCCGGCGGCGATGTTGGCCAGGACGTAGGCGCTGGCGAGGGCCAGGACGAGGTGCCAGGCCTGGACGAACCGCAGCCGGGCGCGGAATCCGTCGTGCTCGGCCGGAGGGGGCGCTGCGGCCGGAGCCGGCGCCGCCTCGGGGGGTGCCACGGTGCTCATGGGAGTTCCCGGGATCGAAGGTCACGAGGGGCCGCGCGGCGCGCGTCGCTCGCGCGGCACCGGGGCGGTCGGGAGCCCTGCTGGGACAGGGGCTGCAGCATCCGCGCAGCAGGCGCGGGCGGGAGGGCCGTGCGTGCCGCGGGGGCGGGGTGGACCCGCCCCCGCGGCAGTTCGTGCACCCGGTCAGCTCACCGGGCAGCCGGTCACTCGAAGGCGCCGGCCTTGTCCACGTTCTGGCAGATCGTGGACTGGTACTCGTCGATGGTGATCTGGTCGTTCATCAGCGAGTTGATGGTGTCGTTGCTGGCCTTGTCGAACGCCGGCCAGTTGCCCTGCCACAGCGGGCCCTCGGCGACCGGGTCGTTCTGGATGCCGTCGACGAACGCCTGGTTGTTGCTCGGCGGGGTGTAGGTCAGGAAGGCGTCGATCGCCTCCTGGCTCTTGCGCGACGGGATGTTGGCGCCGAGCGACGAGATCTCGTTCTGGACCTCGACGCTGGTCAGCTCCTGGACCAGCTTCACCGCGGCAGCGGGGTCCTTGGTCTTGGCGTTGACGACGTACGCGCCCCAGAACTGCCAGTTCTTGCCGGGAGCAGCGCCCGTGGGCAGCGGCGCGACATCCCAGTTGAAGTCCTTGATCTCGCGGCTGCCCGGGGTGGCCCAGCGGCCGTTCATGAACATGCCGACCTTGCCGGCCTTGAACGGGGGCTCGGAGTCCTCGCCGAACTTCACGGCGACGCCGGAGTCGTAGAGGCCCTTGAAGAACTCCATGCCCGCCACCGACTGCTCGGAGTTGAGCGTGCACTGGGTCTTCTCGGCGTTCCAGAAGCCGCCGCCCGCGGAGTTGATGAAGTAGCCGTAGTTGGCCCACCACGAGTTCGCGCCGAAGCCCTTGACGCCCGAGCCGCCCTTGTCGGTGATGGTCTGGGCGACCTCCTGGAACTTGTCCCAGGTCCACTGGCCGTTCTTGGCCAGCTCGATCGGGTTCTCAGCGCCGGCCTTGTCGATCAGGTCGAGGTTGAGGTAGAGCGCGAAGGTCGAGACGTCGCGCGGGATGCCCCACAGGTAGGTCGTGTCGGGCTGGCCCGTCGTCGGGTTGACCTGCAGCGAGGACATGGGGCCCTCGTAGAAGTCGGCCGGGTTGAGACCCGCGGCCGACGCCTGGTCGGCGAAGTTGAGGATCAGGCCGGCCTTGGCGAAGTCGGCGACGTCGGTGCCGGGGATCCAGAACACGTCGGGCGCGGTGCCCGCCGACAGCTCGGTCTTGAGCTTGTCCTGGTACGGCGATCCCTCGGAGTTGCCCGCCTCGTAGGTGAGCTTGAGCCCGATGTTCTTCGCGGTGATCTGGTCCGAGATGCCCTTGTAGACGTCGGCCTCGGCCTGGTTGTCCGGGCGCGTACGCCACCGCAGCTCGACCGTGGCCTGCGACTCGCTCGCGGTCGGCGTCGCCGACGTCGAGGAGCCCGATCCGCTGGTGCTCGCGCAGGCGCTCAGGAGGAGCGCCGTGCCGAGCGGCAGCACGACAAGTGACTTGCGAATCCGCATGCGCACTCCTAGTTCTTCCATCTCCCTCGTCGTCCGCACACGGGCGACGTACCTCCCCCAGGCCGGTCGGCCTGGAGTGTGGTGCTGGTGGAGCGGCGTCCTGGGGGAGCGCCGTTCCGGGTGGTCTCAGCCGACGACGTCGACGGTGAGACCGGCCGTCCGGATGTTCGCCACGAGCTCGGGATCGGCCCCGGTGTCCGTGACGAGCAGATCGACGTCGCCGAGGTGGCACACGCGGGCCACCTCGACCTCGCCGAGCTTGGTGCTGTCGGCCACGACGACCGACCGGCGCGACGCGGAGACCATGGCGCGCTTGATCTCCGCCTCGGCGACGTTGCGGTTGGTGACGCCGCCTCGCACGTCCACGCCGTTGCAGCCGATGAAGGCCAGGTGGGCGGAGAGGCGCTCGAGGAGCAAAGTCGCGTAGGGGTTCACCATCGAGTGCTGGAGCGGGCGGACGGTGCCGCCGGTGACGATGATCGACATCCGGCCGGCCACCGCGGCGGGCTCGAGCAGCAGCGCGATGTTGAGGGCGTTGGTGACGACGGTGACGTCGCTGAGCTCGGTGCGCGCCACGAGCGCCTGCGCGATGGCGGTGGTGGTGGATCCGACGTCGAGCAGGACGACGTCGCCGATCGAGACCATCGAGGCGCAGCGCGAGGCGATCGCCGACTTCTGCCGGGCGGCGAGGCCGGCCGCGGTCTCCAGCGGCTGCTCCGTGACGGGCGCACCGCTGGCCACGGCACCCCCGCGTACCCGCCGCACCAGACCTGCGCCCTCGAGCGCGGTGAGGTCGGAGCGGACGGTGACGGTGGAGACCCCGAAGCGGTCGGCGAGGTCGGTGACGCGCAGGAAGCCCTCGTTCTCCACGAGGGACTGGATGCGGGCCTGGCGCAGCTCCGCAGGGACGCCCTGCTCCTCGCGCGCCGTCCCGAGCTCCGTGGTCTGGGTCACAGGCCCTACCTTCGCGATCTTTCGATTGCTTTGCAAGCGGTTCGAAACAGACAGATATCGAAACGTGATGAAACAGCCCTGTCACAGGCGCCCCGAGGTGCGGATCCGGCCGAAGTGCGGTAACGGCAGGCGATCGAGCGCCCCCGATGCCCGTTTCGGCCCGCTTTCCGCCGCTTGCGACCCCGACCAGGCAGCTACCACCCGGTCACCCGGGCACGGCCGGCCCCGGGCCTGCTCTGCCCCCGCGGGACCCGGCCGTCCACGTTGGTCTTCCGCGGCAGCGTCTGGCACCATTGGCACTCGGCCGGTCCGAGTGCCAACGCCTCGCCGGCGGCCAGACCCGTCAGACACCGTCCGAGGAGAGACCGTGCCCACCTACCAGTACTCGTGCACGGACTGTGGCGAGCCCCTGGAGGTCGTGCAGTCCTTCACCGACGACGCCCTCACCGAGTGCCCCGCCTGCGGCGGCCGGCTGCGCAAGCTCTACAACGCGGTCGGGATCGTGTTCAAGGGCTCGGGCTTCTACCGCACCGACAGCCGCAGCGGATCGACGTCGAGCGTGCCGGCCTCCGGCTCGTCGTCGGACTCGGGCTCGTCGTCGACCTCGTCCTCGAGCTCCACCCCTTCGGCCCCTGCCGCTTCCTCGACGCCGACGTCGTCGAGCACCGGCGCCGCCTGACCCAGCCCCTCGACTGGCCGCCGGCCCCTGTGGACGGCGTCGGCGGCCGGGCACCGGCCGCGCCTAACGTGCGGGCGTGCGCCTCACCCGTCCTGCGCCGGCCCCCGAGGTCCCCGGCCGCCCGCCCCGCTGGCAGCGCCGGATCCTGCGGCACCGCCGACCTCTCGCCGCTGCCCTCGCGGCGCTGCTCGCGTGGTCCGTGCTGAGCACCGTGCGGCCC
>Ga0233425_10000514_pt1:0-30000 | contig 99219 bp, 88 predicted proteins | sample Watercolumn_Towu_2_FD_181712 | JGI IMG/M metagenome (GOLD analysis project Ga0233425, IMG submission 181712) | Freshwater microbial communities from Lake Towuti, South Sulawesi, Indonesia - Watercolumn_Towuti2014_140_MG | ecosystem: Environmental > Aquatic > Freshwater > Lake | place...
TCAGCCTCCTTCAAAATCCCTACTATCTGCGTCTCGGTGAAACGTGACTTCTTCATCAGATCCTCCTGACGGTTATTTTGCCAGAAAGTCTACTTCTGAAGTGTCTACCTATAGGGGAAGCTTACGGGATCAATTGTTATAATATCTGGCTTTTCGGACAAACGAATAGTGTCTAATAGATTTTTGTTTTCAATCGAGAGAACAGAAATACTACTTTCTGAATCGTTGATAAGGAGTGCAATATGAGTTGATGAATTAACTGAAATCGCTGAATGGATTATTCCTGTATTTATTTCAGTTATTGGCTCTAAGGTATCCGCGTTATAAAGATACAACCCCTCTTTCCCTTCCATTATCATGAGGAGATATCCAAGATTACTGTCTATAATTATTCCTTTGACTACATATGGCAAAGATACTTTATTAAGAATGTTCTCTGTCTCTAAATCCATTACCATAAAACCATTATCGTTGCAGATAAAAAGACTGTCTGTTGCCATATTGATAGCAATAGAGTTAATTGAACTGTCTTCAGATAGAGTCTTAATAGGGTTTCCTGTTTCAAGGTCAATAAAATAGAGTTTCCCGTCTTTAGAAGACACAATGGCCATATTTCTTAATATATCAACTGCAATTCCTGAGGGAGTTATACTGAGAGTATGTGTTTTGATTACAGTGTTTGTAATTGTGTCAATTAAATAGAGCGTCTTAGTTTTACTGCTTGCTGCTACTACCATGCCAGTAGTTGGATTGATTGAAAGACCTGTAAGATTATCTTCAATGGAGATGTCGGCTGTGATTAATGTCTCGTAGGATAATCCAGAGGTGGAAAATATGAAAACAAGAAGGATCGTTAGAATTAAGCACAGTCTTTTCTTTTTCATTTGTGCCCTTTCATTTAAATCTCAATATTGCGCTAAGAGATTACTTTGCCTTCCTTTGGTATCGCAATGACAAAATATATCGTGCATCTTGCATCATTTCATCATCCCTGCCAGAAGCTCGGCTTTTATCTCTTTCCCCGATTTTGTTATATAAACAGCCTCTGATCTACCACCTATTTTTGTCGCAATTCTGACTTTTTCTATTTTTTCACCATCCCAGTACATTGCATGTTGTATTGTAAATATAGCTGTAGCAGTTAGGACACATTGATATTCGGTTGATAAACTTATCTGCGCGGTTGCTGTCGATAATTCATTTGTGCCGCTAAGCACCCCCGTTGCATTTGTTGATGTTCCATATTCCGGGATAGAGGTTACTGTAACAATTGTTCCAACAGGGATCCCGTTTGCAGAAATATTGACTGTGACCGGATTTGTTGTTGATGAAGAAAGTGTTATATCAGGCAAACCATATGTTCCAGAGGGGTTTTCAGGAACATTTATTCCGCCTATTGATGATAATTTCAATATTGGTGGATTGGTTACAAAGACACTTCCCGGGTAGCCATATATGTATGGCGGAAATGTTGCGGCTGTTCTTGTTATAGTATTTGCTTCTAAACAAATTCTTCCATCACCACCTGTCCCTCCAAGGTAACCACCTCCACCTCCTGCAACGCCAGTGGCTGAAATTATTCCATTACCACTGATTATATTAGATACAAGCTTTACAGTTCCACCACTTCCACCACCGCCGCCGCCACTATATGGTAACCCATTAGCTCCATTCCCACCGTTAGCGGTTATTGAACCGTTTACTGTAATAGTGCCTGAAGAGGCGATTATTATAGCGCCGCCACCACCGCCGCCGCCTCCACCCTGATCTGGAGCCACTGAATATGCGGAACCTGCGCCTCCGCCACCACCTGATCCACCAATTGCAGGCATAATTTTCGTGTTTCCATAAGTTCCACCTCCCGCACCCCCTGGACCAGCACTACTACCATACCCGTCAGCACCGTTAGAAGCAAATCCGCCACCTCCGCCAGCTCCAGAAGCATAGGTAATAGGATTTGTGCTAACTGAACCGGGATTACCACCTCCTTGACCTAAACCCTTACCTCCCACTAAATTGAAAGTCCCCCCAAGCCCTCCATTAAAACCTCCGGGGCCACCTGTCCCAGGGTATAGACTATTTCCACCTGAACCACAAACATTGATATTTCCATCGATAATTACATTCCCTGTTGCGAGAATATAAACAGGCGTGTTTGAAGAATTCTTGATAAATGTAACAGTAACGCCTGCGGGAATATTCACAGTTGTAAAGTTAAATATGCCATTAGGAGGGAGTTGTAGTCCTATGTTACTCGATGGATTGAATGGACCATCGGCCCCAGTGCTTCCGCTTTCAAATGCCCATACTTTAGCATGACTTCCTGTTAATAACAATGCTGCTATAATAATTAATAATACTTTTCTATGCATAATGCCCTCCTATCTACAGTAGATTTAGTTGCTTTCGATCATTACACAGACTGGCTTGGAAAAAACAAAAGATCCATCCGGCAAAGTGTCTATCATTACTGATACGGGTGACGCATTTATTAATGTATTACTGGGAATAGAGCCCATTGAGACACTTATAGGGTTAGAAGCAACTATGCCCCTTTCTATTACATATATTTCAGCTTCAGAGCTTCCGATTGTGATAACACCAATGCCTTCTTTAAGTGCATTTACTGTAAAATTAGCACTCCCTCCGGACGGGATTGTAAGAGAAGATTGCGTATCCACGATATCCGGGTTTTTGTTAATAATAGCTGCATTTAAATCATTTGGTACTGAAGGGATAAGATTAACAGACATCGTTGCCGTATTTGCAGGAAATAACGACACAGCCTGTGGTGTTATATTAGCGGTGTGGAGATTAACTGTAATATTTGAAGAACCATAGGATGTAGTTACAGTTATACTGGCCTGTCCCGGAGAAGCAGTCTTTGCAATTGATACGACAGCCAGAATCCGGGTATCAACTGCTGTAATATTTCTGATGGTAAGATTTGGATTGTTGGAAGTAACATTGCTTGTTGTCAGAAGGTTCTGGCCTGCTATGATTACGTTATAATTATTGCCAATGATTAAGCGGTTCGGATTTATGCTCTGTACAACAGGAGGCGACGATTGAGAGGCGTTTGTTTCTTTTATTACTGATATAAGATTCCCTACTTCATCATACTGGAAGAGAACCCTTGTATTATTTGATTTAGTGGTCTTTACCAGTCTGCCGGCGTCATCATAAAAGTAATTGACAGAATCGCCTGCGGATAATGGGGGAAAGAATACAACAAAAAATATGAATACTATGAAGTTTAATGTTTTGCCAAAGAATTTCATAAGTCAAGGTCTCCATTGGGTGAAACATAATATTCTGACGCAATAGGGATTGAATAAAATAAATTCTTTTGGCTTTTTCTGATTTTCTGTATTAAGGAATAATCGAGTGAGTGAGTGAGGGAGGGAGGGAGTGAGTGAGTGAGCAAATTCCGGGCCATCACTTTAATGAGATGTCCACGACACCCTGAGACAATAGCAAAATTCATTCTTGCCCCCTTGATGCCAGAAGACTATCACAGCAGAATCTTATTGTCAATAGAGGAATTGAGATAAATTATAGATATTACCCCGCATCAACGCCCCTTTAAGCGGAATCAACTATATCAGATGTCTATTCAGTTGCCAACACAGCGCAATTGTCTTACAATACCTTATATATGATTACATTCTCTGCAGCAACAAAAGAAGGCTTATCTGTTGTTCATCGGAACTGGCAGCTTGTGATTATCCAGCTTGCGATGGTTATGGTCAACTTTATAAGTTTTTTCATTATTGTTGGAATACCTCTTGCTGTCGCGTTCATCATCTTCGGCATTGATCTCACCGGGATTGCAGATATAAAGGATATCTTCCGTACGCTGAGAGGTCCATCCGAAATCCTGTCAAGATATTTCGGACTGTTACTGCTTGTCATGCTGAGTTTTCTGCTGTATATAATAGCAGCAGCCCTTTTCGGCATTTATGTTTTCGGAGGGGCCGCTGGAGTGATTGGCCAGGCAATCATAAACAGGACAGCGAAATTCAGCCTTCACTCATTTTTTCATGAGGCAAAAAAGCTGTTTGTCCCTATACTCGGGTTTACAACCGTTATTGGATTAGTCCTTATCATTGCGGCGTTCCTGCTTGGCATCCTTGGAGGGAGCATCGCTGCGCTGATCTCCTTTGCGCGGGGGCAGGATTCTACGCTTGCACTTTTTTTCGGCACCTTTCTTTCGCTAATCCTGACACTGATTGCCCTTGCCCTTATTGTCAGCACCTTGTCCGTAACGCTGTATGGGATTGCCACCCTTTTCTTTAAAGAAACCGGTCCGGTTAAATCCCTGAAGGCAACAACACTCTATCTGTTCAGGCACCCGGACGCGTTGTGGCTTTATGGAATTCTTTTCGTCGGGTATATCATCGCGAGTTTCTTTCTCATCTCGATCAGCTACGCATTCAAGCTGATACCGGTCATCGGCACATTCATTGCCTTTCCATATCAGTTTGTTTCCTATGTAGTCCAGAGCTATCTCGGCCTGGCAATAATCTCAATAGCCTTCACCTTCTACCATTCAACCGAAGTCCCCCAAGAACAGCCACCTGCGCCAGAAGACCCTGCCGAACAGAAAGAGCCTGCGCCATCAACTGGGGAAATAGACGCTCAGGCAAATACCAAAACTCAGGATACCTGATACAGGCGTCTTATTTTACTGCCTGTTCAATACGTCCAATGCTTTTTTGTGGAGGGTTTTGTTTGCTGACGCAAGGAGAGGGGAACTTCTTTTCAGGCTGATTTCAAGATTGTCTATCGGATTTCCTTTAATATCCGTGACCACACCTCCGGCCTCTCTTACAAGCAGAAAACCGCCTGCAAAATCGAAGCTCCTTGAAGGTGACGGTGTGGCAAAGACACTGATAGCTCCGGATGCAAGATATGCAAGATCAAGTGCAGTAGCGCCAAGGCAGCGGACCTTGCCTGACTCCTTTAATAAGGGCATCAAATACGGGATATCATCCCGCGGGAATTGCGCTTCGCAGGCGACGAGAGAAAATGACTCATCTTTCCGTGTATGTATCCTTTCACCATTCAGAAAAGCTCCTTCCCCTTTTTCCGCCCAGAACTCATCCCCGTTAATAAGATTTAAAATATAGGCAGTATCAATATCACCAATTATATTGCCTGAGGCAAAAGCAATGGAAGCGCAAAAAAAAGGTATACCGGATACTGCATTCCGGCTTCCGTCAACAGGGTCTACGACTACCGTGATTCCACCGCCATGCATATCCTTCACCCCTGCCTCTTCAGAAAATACAGTCAGTCCCTCTCCTGATTCAGCAAGGCCGGACAGGATAATGTCTTCAGCGGTCTTGTCTATCTGATAGGTCTTGTCTCCCGCGGCTCCTATGCCTATAACTTCGCGCATATCCTGCTTTTTATCACGATGCAGGAAAGCACGCAACAGTTCACTCCCGATTTCCCTGAGTGTATCAATCCTCATCAGGAAATATCTTCCCGGTATTCACACCCTTTCTTCAGACAGATAAGACAGGTCTTCTGTTCCTTATCCCTTTTTTCACCAAGTATTTCAGCCCCGCACTGAGGACAGGGTTTTTGGACAGGTTTGTACCATGAGGCAAATTTGCATTTTGGAAAATTATTGCAGCTCCAGAACACCTTCCCTTTCCTGGAGCGCCTTTCTACAATATCGCCACCGTCAAGAGGGCATTTGACGCCAGTAGACAGCGGTTTTGTAGTCTTGCACTCTGGATACCGGGAGCATGCCAGAAACTTTCCGAATTTACCGGCTTTGAGTACCATGGGAGCCCCGCACTTACCGCAAACCGCATCTGTCGGCTGAATATTAGGCTCCTGACTGCTGCCTCCGGGTTCCCGGGATTCAAGCGGCCTGGCAGTCTTGCACTCTGGAAATCCGGAACAGGCCAGAAACCTCCCATGCCTTCCCCATCGGATAACCATGGGCTTTCCGCATTTTTCACATTTTTCCTCTGTTGATATATCCTTGGGCTTGACTCTTCCAAGGGTGTTCGTCGCCTCGACAAGATCTTTATTGAAAGGCCCATAAAAATCCTTAACAACCATTACCCATTGCATGTTCCCATCTTCTATACGGTCGAGTTCATCCTCCATCTTCGCGGTGAACCCAACGTCTATTAATCCGGAGAACCGCTCAACAAGGAGATCATTTACAACAATGCCGAGCTCGGTTGGAGTGAATTTCCCTTCAGCCTTATTCGCATATTTCCTGTCCTGTATGGTGGAAAGAATTACCGCGTATGTACTTGGACGGCCTATCCCCTTTTCTTCCAGTGCCTTAACCAGAGTAGCCTCTGTATAACGGGGCGGCGGCTGGGTAAAATGTTGTTTGGACTGAATATTCAACTGGACCAAAGGTTCGCCCTCTTTAAGTGCGGGAAGAATAGAACCGTCTTCGTCTTCTGCTTCATCCCTGCCTTCTGTATACAGGGCCATGAACCCGTTGAACCGGACAACCGTCCCTGACGCGCGGAACTCGGTCTCAGCTTCCTGCCCGGCAAGCCCAATCAGGAATGTTGTTTGTTCGAGCTGCGCCGGCGCCATCTGGCTTGATATAAACCGGTTCCAGATCAGACTGTAGAGGACAAACTGATCCTTGGAAAGGTATTGTTTAATCGTATCCGGACGTTTATCTGAATATGTTGGCCTTATAGCTTCGTGTGCCTCCTGCGCGGATGCCTTGCTTTTATACACGGGGGGAGTGTCCGGCACATAGTCCTTGCCATAGGTGTTTGCGATATACTGGCGCGCCCATCCCTGCGCCTCGGCAGCTACCCTGTGCGAATCCGTTCTCATATAGGAAATCAACCCGACAGCGCCCTCTTCTCCAAGTTCGATGCCCTCATAAAGCTGCTGTGCTATCATCATGGTCTTCTTTGCAGGGAATCTCAGCTTCCGCGCCGCCTCCTGCTGCAGGGTGCTTGTAATAAAAGGCGGATATGGCATCCTCCTCTTTCTTTTGCACTCAATCGTATTAAGCACAAACTTCCTGTCCTGCAGGTATTTAACAAGCGCAGAAGCCTTTTCTTCATCAGGTATCAGAAATCTTGAATCCTGGTCTCTGAACTCAGGGCTGATTTGCGAAAGACGCGCCAAAAAAGCCGGCGGCTGCGAACCCTCAAATTCCGCGGAGATACTCCAGTATTCTTCCGGAGTAAATGCTCCTATCTCGCGCTCCCTGTCAACAACAAGCCTCACGGCAACAGACTGGACTCTTCCTGCACTCAGCCCCCTTCGGACTTTTTTCCACAAAAGCGGGCTGAGACCATATCCCACCAGCCGGTCGAGTATCCTGCGTGCCTGCTGCGCCTCAACCTTGTCCATATCTATCCTGCCGGGATTCTTCATCGCTTCCAGAACGGCACGTTCTGTTATCTCATTGAATTTAACCCGGAAAATTTTACCGTCCGGCGATTTCGGCTTCTTTTCCGAAATCTCGGTCGCTATATGCCACGCGATAGCTTCACCTTCACGGTCAGGGTCAGGCGCGAGGAAGACCTGGTCAGCCTCTTTTGCAGCCCGTTTCAATTCCCTTATTACCTTTTCCTTACCCGGGATCACCACATATTTCGGTGTAAAATCGTTTTCGATATCAACTCCGGTCTCTTTTTCCGGAAGATCCTTGACATGGCCTACAGTTGCCTTGACGGTAAACTCCTTTCCAAGTATCTTATGGATAGTCTTGGCCTTGGCCGGAGATTCAACAATAACAAGAGAATTCATCAACAACCTCCTCAATCGCTATGCAAGATAAAACCGTTTCCCGGTTGTCTGCCTTACAATACCTTTCAGTTCAAGCCCGAGAAGAAGCCCGAGAACTCTTGATGCCGGAAGACTGCTCTGACGGGATATGGCATCAATATGACTCGGTTCTCCGGAGAGAACAGCACTGATTTTCTTCTCCTCTTCACTTATTTCAGCCCTCTCACTGTTATCTGAACGGATGAACCCCTTAAGGAGAGGTGCAAGTTCTTCAACAATATCCTCCGCATTTCTTGTCAGAACAGCTCCTTTTCTGATCAGCTCATTAGTGCCCTGTGCGTTCACGGAAGTTATATTTCCAGGGACGGCAAAGACCTCCCGACCCTGTTCAAGGGCATAACCAGCCGTGATCAGGGAACCGCTTTTGGCTGTTGCTTCCACTACAAGCACCCCGAGGGACAGTCCGCTGATCAGCCGGTTTCTCTTTGGAAAGTTCTCTTTATCCGGGGGTGCCCCGGGCAGCAGTTCGCTGAAAACAACTCCGGAAGAAGCGATTTTTTGCATCAGACCTTTGTGCTCTGGAGGATATGGAACGTCAAGGCCTGAACCGAGAACTGCGATGGTTCTGCCTCCCGACCTCAGCACACCCCTGTGAGCTGCCGCATCAATGCCCCGCGCCATTCCGCTTACAATAGTAAATCCCATGGATGCCAGCCGTTCAGAGATGGTTTCAGCAACCGAGACGCCATAAGGAGTCGGTTTGCGCGAACCAACAAGGGCAAAAGCGTATTTGTCCTGAGGCTTAAGCTGGCCTTTTGCATACAGTACAACCGGGGCGCCATCCGTTTCTCTAAGCATCTCCGGATAATTAAGGTCGATAGTGGTTATCGCCATAATCCCTTCACTTTCCATCAGAGAAATCTGTCTGTCTGTTTCCTGCCAGGATGAAAAGCCCTTGATTTTTCTTGCCCTTTGCATCCCGATCCCTTCAACAGAAAGAAGATCATCAATTCCTGCCATGAAAACCTTTTCAGGGGTTGAAAAAACAGAAAGCAGCTTCCTGGCAAAAACAGGGCCGATATCCGGCAGCATGGATAACGCAATCCAGTATCTCAAGTCTGACCGACAGTGGATGTTCCCTGTATTTTCTTCCACTGACAATTGCCCGCCGGTTTTTTCTGCTGACACTTTACCTGCCAATGTCCCGTTGCTTCATATTCTGTAATTTAAGCCTCAGCGCGTTAAGCCTGATGAATCCCGCAGCATCTCTCTGGTCATAGACATCCTCTGCCTCAAAAGTTGCCAGTTGCGGATTGTACAGGGATTTCCCTGATTTCCTTCCCGCAACATAAAAATTCCCTTTATAGAGCTTAAGACGCGCAGTTCCGGTAACATCCTTCTGAATGTCATCAACAAGATTCTGCAGTGCAAGTCTCTCAGGCGAAAACCAGTACCCATAATAAATACACTCTGCATAACGGGGCATCAGTGTATCCCTGAGGTGCAGGACCTCCCTGTCGAGAGTTAAGGATTCCACAGCCCGATGGGCTGCGTGGAGGATAGTTCCTCCGGGAGTTTCATACACTCCCCTCGATTTCATACCGACATAACGGTTCTCAACAATATCAATCCTTCCGATGCCATTTTCTCCTGCAACTGAATTGAGTTCTGACAGAAGGTTCGCCGGAGTCAGGCGTCTGCCGTCAATTGCAACAGGGTTTCCCTGCTCGTATGTAATTTCTACATATACAGGTTTATCCGGAGCCTTTTCAGGCGGAACGCTTACGGTATACATATCAGATGGTGCCTCTGTCCAGGGATCTTCAAGTACACCTCCTTCGTAGCTTATATGAAAGAGGTTCCTGTCGGTGCTGTATGGTTTTTCCTTTGTTGCTGTCACGGGAATGCCATGGCTGACAGCATAATCGATCAACGACTGCCGTGAATTGAATTCCCATTCCCTCCAGGGGGAGATGACCTTAATATCAGGTTTGAGGGCGTAATAGGTAAGTTCAAACCTTACCTGATCATTCCCCTTGCCGGTTGCTCCGTGCGCAACGGCACCGGCATTCTCCTTCTCCGCGATCTCAATCTGTTTCTTTGCTATAAGAGGCCTTGCTATTGAAGTACCGAGCAGGTACTGGCCCTCATACACCGCATTTGCTCTTAGCATGGGGAAGATATAGTCTGCGGCAAACTCTTCTTTCAGGTTTTCAATATAGACCCTGGCTGCCCCGGTCTTCATCGCCTTGTCACCGACAGCCTCAAGCTCCTCTCCCTGTCCGAGATCCGCGCAGAAAGCTATAATCTCGGCTTGGTATTTCTCCCTGAGCCATTGTATCGCTACGGAAGTATCAAGACCACCCGAATAAGCAAGCACGACTTTTTTAATCATAATAAGCCTCCGGAATACATTGATCTTTACCCGTCAAGAAGAATTGCCGGACGGTTTGAATAATATTAAACCTTAGCATAAATAATTCAAAAATGGGAAGTTCACTGTATTCCCATGTTCTGCAGTATATCATGAAACAATATCCCGGCTTGACCGGAATACCACAAATAGGCTATGATTGATATTGAGATTCATTCTCAATAATTGGATATGCCGGCCTGATGGATAAAAAGATATTCAGCACATTCCTTAAAGAAAGAGGACAGCGACTTACCAAAGAACGGACAGCTATCCTCCGGAGGACACTCTCTCTGCGCGGTCATTTTGATCCGGAATCCCTTTATGTAAAGATCCGGGCAACCGGCCTTAAGGCATCAAGGGCATCAGTTTACAGAACCCTGAACCTGATGTGTGAATGTGGTCTGATTGAAAAGGTAACAAAGACCGAACATGGAACTATATACGAACATACTTTAGGCCAGAGCCACCACGACCACATGCTTTGCATTTCGTGCGGTCATATCATCGAATTTTTTTCGGAAACCATAGAGAAACTCCAGGAAGGTATATGCAAAAAACAGGGCTTTGATGGAGTCAATCATACACTTGAGATACGGGGATACTGCAGGAAATGCCGGAAGAAAAAGAAATAACCGCAACACGTAAAAGGCACGGTCAAGGCGAAAAACACCAGAGGCAGGCCAGAATAATCCTCGCAGGCAATCCGAATGTCGGCAAAAGTGTCATCTTCGGACTCCTGACAGGGAAATATGTAACGGTGTCCAACTATCCCGGAACAACCGTTGAAGTATCACAGGGGCACACCCATACAGGCAACCGGAAAGCGCTTATTATTGATTCTCCGGGGGTCAACAGCCTCATCCCTATGAGTGAAGATGAGAAAGTTACGAGAGATATGCTGCTCAGGGAAAGACCGGATTCCGTAGTGCTGGTTGCCGATTCAAAAAATCTCAAGCGGGCCATGATGCTTCTTATACAGATTGCTGAAATGGGGCTGCCCTGTATTCTCGACCTCAATATGGAGGATGAGGCACGTACAAGAGGAATCGAGATTGATTACAAAAAACTTCAGACGCTTCTCGGCGTTGAGGTTATCGTGACAGTAGCACCGGAGAGAAAAGGCATTCAGAAATTAAAGGAATCCCTTGAAAAATCACTGGTCCCGTTGATCAGGACACATTATGGCGACATGATTGAGAAATCCGTTGAACAGCTTTCCATGCTCCTCCCCGAGGCAGGCATCTCAAAACGTTCTATTGCCCTTATGATACTTGCAGGAGACGAAAGCCTCGCGGATTGGCTTTTTAATAACCTGCAGGCGGAGAGCATCAGAGATATAGAGGAAATAAGGGACCAGGCACAGTCAAAGACGCGGGAATCCTTCTCACATACCATCGGGCACATCAGGATAAAACAGGCGGAGGAAATAGCCACAAGCGTCCAGAGCATCACGCCTCCCGCAACAGGTATTCTGGCTAAAAGTCTCAACCAAATAACCTTGCATCCGGTTCTCGGCATTCCGGTACTCCTTGTCACAATTCTTGGTTTCTACGGTTTCGTTGGAAAACTCGGAGCAGGCATACTTGTTGATTTCTTCGAAAATATTATCTTTGCCAGGTATCTGAATCCTGTTATTGAAAAAACCGTAACCCTCCTCATACCTGTTTCCTTTGTACGGGATATGTTTGTTGGCCAATATGGCATATTCACCATGGCACTTACCTATGCCATAGGTATCATCCTTCCAATTACTACCACCTTTTTTATCGCTTTCGGAATACTCGAGGACAGCGGCTATCTTCCCCGTATTGCAGTTCTCTCAAACAGGGTGTTCAGACTCATCGGACTGAATGGCAAGGCTGTTTTGCCCATGGTACTCGGACTCGGATGCGGAACCATGGCCACGATGACAACACGGATACTTGAAACAAAAAGGGAAAGAATTATAGCAACATTTCTGATAGCACTCACGATTCCCTGCTCGGCACAACTTGGTGTCATATTCGGAATGTTAAGCACCCTTTCTGTCAGGGTTGCCCTCTGGTGGGCAGGCTGCCTTGTCTTTGTCCTTATCTTTTCAGGATATCTTGCCTCCAGGATAGTCCCCGGAGAAAAGCCTGACTTTTTCATGGAAATTCCTCCTCTCAGGCTGCCCAAGATGGGGAATATCTTTCTAAAGACTCTCAGCAGGGTGGAATGGTATCTGAAAGAAGCAGTCCCTCTGTTTCTCGCTGGTACGTTTATTCTTTTCCTGCTTGACAAAATCAGGATACTAGACAGGATTGAACATACCGCATCGCCTCTTGTTGTCACATTCCTTGGCCTGCCCGCAAAGGCAACTGAGGCGTTTCTCATGGGGTTTTTAAGAAGGGACTACGGAGCCGCGGGAATGTTTACTCTCCAGAGGCAGGGGCTTCTTAACGAAAATCAGGTGATTGTCAGTATTGTAACACTGACACTGTTTGTTCCTTGTCTCGCGAGTTTTTTCATGATGGTAAAAGAGCGGGGGATAAAAACCGCTGGAACCATGATGGCAATAATTACTCCTTTTGCGCTCTCAATCGGAGGACTCCTGAATTTTATCCTCAACCGCCTTTTCTGAAGGAAACCGTAACAGCATAACGGAATTCTGCCTTCCCGTCGTGTCCATCGTTTATTTCCACGACAACCGGATGAGTTCCAACATCCTTTTCCGTGGTAATCCATGTAATAATTCCGGACCCTTTGTCAATAACCATACCTTTAGGGGACTGCTTCAAGACAAAGGTAAGGACATCACCATCCGGATCAGCAGCCTTTACAGTACAGGTATATGTGCTGCCAGCAAACTTCTCCGCCTCCTTGCTTGCAGAAACCGGCGGGGAATTGCCTATTTTCGTTGTCAGCGTAACCGGAGTGCCATAGTCAGTCCCGTCAAACGGGGTAATTGTTACGGAAATAGATTCGTCACGTTTAAACGGACCGGTAAAAGATGAAAGAGTCCCGGACGGTTTCGCATTTCTTAACCATGCATAGACAAATGACACCTTTTCTCCATCGCGGTCATTTGCCAGGATATCCGCTTTTAAAGTATCATTTGACCTGGGAAGCTCCGGTATAATTTTTGCCCTTATAATCTCCGGTTTTATGTTCCCGGCTGTAACCTGATTAGAAACAGCCTCCAACTCTCCGGTAAAAACTCTGACCTGTACTGAATCCCCTTTCTTTATCTCCGCCGGTTTGAACTGGGCAGCCATTGCCCCTTGCACGGGTTTGCCGTTCACATACCACTGCATCTTTACTTTCGTCAGATCTATTTCTTTTGAACTGATATAGAATGTTGATTCTCTTGTGGCACTGGCCGGCTGTATTTCCACCTTTGATACAAGGGCAGCCTTCTCAGGGGAACCCGATGAGGAAGAAGTATCTTTTTCTTTATCTGCGGAGCATGCTGAAAACAACAGTAAAGACAAAATAATTAAAGACAGAAATCTCCAAAACATGTGCTTCCCGCTTTATTTCCGGTATTGTTCGATTAAAATTTCTGTAACATATCTGCCATCGGTCCTGACTGTAACCCAATCCCCTGGTTTGATATCCTTCAGGGCTCCTGGTTTCTCGTGAAAAATACCTTTCTCGCTGTACTGAATTGAAATATGGCACTTATCCCCAATCCAGTATGTAGTATTTTCAACCGTTACGGCAGTATCAGAAATCTTTGTGACCTTGCCATTATAATAGACAAACCCGGCAAAAACAGGCGCTGTCATCAGTAACAGCAATACCATGCTCAAGACTATTTTACGCATGTATTCTCCTTTTGTACTCATCACCTACTGACACCCGCCCACGCCGCCGGCTTTCCAGCCTGTATACCCTGAGCGTGGCGCCTTTGGTGCAATTTCCTCAATTGTCTGTATTTCTCCTGTGGAACTCTGTACAAATCCCTGAACCTTACCCTCCCGTGTAATGGCAATTCCGACAGAAGCCGGCATGGCATCACCGAGGCGTACCGCCCCGGATACAGTTGGCGTTCCCAGGGTTTTCTCTCTCTTGAAAACATAATCCTTGTACGCAGTCCCTGACTCATAATACAAAACATACAGGTTGCTTGTTCCTGAAATACTGCAGATATCACCACCCGGGACATAGGTTGCGAAAAGCACAAGTCCTCCGAGGATAACAGGTTTTGTGGTAACCCTTTCCCCCTGATGCTGCATGGTTCTGCCCATAAAATCAGTTGTTGCGACAATATCCTTGAAATATGTCGCCCAGCCGTCTTTTGTTTCCATAAGCGTCATGAGCTGTGTCCAGTTATATGGTCCTCCCGCAAGACCGGTAATGTTGCTCCCGCCTATTGGGACCACAGCATTGGTTACATTTAAAATATTGTTTGTCTGATAAGTTGTTGTACAGCTTCCATCCCAGCAACTGTCCCTGATTCCATAGAACGCCCCGGTATCGGAAATATTCCGGTCCCCGACGCCAAGGAACTGACCTGTCCCAAAATATACCCATAATCTCCCCTTTTTATCAATAGATGCAGAGGGGGAAGCAGTGAGTCTTTTACTCAGATCGTCTCCGCTGTCAACATTATACAACTCGGACAGGGTCCAGGCACTTGTGGTCAGTCTCCACATGGCCGCCCTCTTGTTCAAGCCCTGTTTATAGTTTTCGCCAATGTAGGCTACATCAACAGAATAATCGGTATTCGCGTCCACGGTAATGGGATTTGACAGAAAAGCGTTTGAGTGTCCCGTCGCGAATTTCCAGAAATTCGTCCCCTGTGTCCATGAAGATATTACTCCGTTTACCCCGCCTGAAATCTTCGCAACAAATACCTGCCCGTTCTGGAATGCCGTCAGATTGGAAAGCGCATCAAAACTTGTCGGGCCTGAGCCAAACATCACATACCATTCATTGCCAACCTTTGAAACCGCCGGGTAAGACATTGTCAGACCAAGGTCAGAGGTTGTAAATGTCCAGAGCAGCCGTGGGGTCATTGGGTCTGTGATATCCAGGCAGAAGTAAGACGCGCTTATGTCACCCAGTTCTGTAGGAATGGTCTTTCCGCCATATCTCATGCCGCCGATAAGAATTGTCCCCCACCCGTTTGTATGCACAGCGTCCGGGGTGAATATTTTCACATCTGTTATTTTTGGTTTCAGGTCCACATAGTAAACATGTGTATAGTTCGGATCTGTAAGCCATTTCAGGTGCGGCAGAAGTTCCCTTGGAATAAACGCCCAGAGTTCATCGCCGATTTCCGGACTTGCAGGAGGGTCTGAATATGCAGCGCCAGAATAACCGCGCCAGAATTTATGGGTATTGTAATCATAAAATCCGGCATTGAAGGCATGCAGCATACCGTCATTTGCTCCGACATAAACTACATGCCGCCGGTTAAGATACGCCTGCCGGAACTGGGAATATGTCGGGTCTCCATAAAGAAGGTCATAGTTTTCCATGGGTTTTGAAACCGCCGTCGGAGTAGAATAAACAATATCGCCAAGTTTCCAGACATGAGTCTGTCCGCCCACGGTTATTGTCCGTTTTCTGTATCCGGCAATATCCTGCCCCCTGATGTAATTAATTATATTCGCTGCCTCAGGGTCATCAATTGCCCGCAGGTATTGCCTGAGCGCAGTAGCATTGGAATCGTTGAATGTGCCTTTTGCCGGAATGTCAACAAGCCCGCCATATGAGGAACCATCAATGGTCGTATATATCTTCCGGACCGTATGATCAGTAGCCCATAACTTCTTTCCGCCGTTCCAGATGGAACTGATATCTTCAAGTTTTACGGAAGGAAGAACCTGCAACTCGGTACAGGTGCCTTCTGTCGCCAGATTGCAATCGCTGTTTGTATTGCAAGACTTTGCGGCGTTTAAAGAACATATCTTTTTATATCTATCTACCACAGTTCCGATTGTTGGGTCAAACCGTGTCCTGACTATATTATCCGCAGCAAGTGTCAGCGTCTTGTCTCCGTCGGTATCCTCCCTGAGATTGCCGTATCCGTCAACAAAAAGGCCATGGATATATCCCAGCCACTTTCTGTCCTCAACTCCTTCAAGTTTCTTCGGGAAAAAGTATGCCTGGTATACCGCGCCCTCGCCCTCGCCCTGTGCCGCGGTAACAGCAACAGCCGTACCTGAAGCAGCCCGTCTTAGAATATCAGCAAATGCCTTTTCAAGCTGCTGTTCAAGTTTGAGCGGGTTTACAACAAGAAAATACGTGTCAGGGTCTCCATTGCCGTCCGAATCCCACTCCGCTGCATTGTCAGGAGTTCCGCTGTTGTTAAAATCCTCAAACCCGCCCCATTTTGCAGCATACTTAAGTGGATCTGTCAGGGTTCCGGCAGTTGTTCCGGAAGCAGTAAACGTCTTTGTCCATGTCGTAGGAAGTCCGCCTGCGACCCCGTTCCAGTTTCCGTCAGTATCCCTGATGGGCAGATAAAGACCATCTGCTGTTGTGCCGGATACTACGAAACCCAATACCTGTCCAATGCAACCCGCCGCATATGTCGTTGTAAGTGTTACCTGTATCTGGTTAGCTCCGGCAGACTGTATTTCATATGTTGCAATGGCATCCATGTCATGGTCCGCCCCCTGTTCAACATCCTCATAGTTGATCTGGAATTTTGCGTAGGTTATGTTGTTTAGCGCATCGTATGTTATGGTATCAACGTAGAAATCAACTATCTGATTAGACGGGCAATAGGCATTGGCAGCGCAATTGGATATATGCAGTCCGTCAGCATTTGTCGTAAGAGTACAAAGATCATTACAGGATGGCCTCACCGATAAACACCCGTCCACCGACTTTCCTGTCGGAACAATTTTCACAAAATTATTCCCTACCTTCACCTTGATATCAGGAACAGGCGACGCCAGTGCGACTGAATAGGTATTGATATTAGGCTTGCCTGTCTGTGTCATCATCATGGTCTTGCCGTAGTATGCAACCGCAGCCGAATAATAGCTGCCCTGCTTTGTCGGCTCCTCAGGACATAACCCTCTGATTGAACTAAGATTGGATACGTTCTTGGATGAGCAGATGAAGTCGTATGTGTTGCCGCTCTGGCCGATAAACCAGTTGTTTCCTGCGATTGATTCATTTGTCCCTATGGTGTTTACAAGATTTGACACATTCATTCCGGGCAGGTCGCCGGTAAAGGAATTGAAGTAACTCCCGGGGACCTTATCGGAATCATAGCTCGGGTTGATGTCACTGAAGGTAAGGATAAAAGGCTTAGAGCATGCGGGATATACGCTATATGGCTGTATCCATGGCTTTGGTCCTGTTCCCAGTTTGGGCAGATTCAATCCGGCATCGGCATTTGTGCCATACATGAAATCCGATGTTGGAGAACCCAGATCGGCAAAATACCGGATGGACTCATACATGATTTCAGCCATGGGGTTTCCCCACATCCGGCATTCGCTCTCATTCAATGCGCGGGTGGTAATCCATCCGCAGTTACCCCCGCTTGCATCCTGATAGGAATAATCTGAATAACGGAATCCGACCGTCTTCATCCTGTCGAGGGTAAGAACGATATTCCCCTCAACATTCTCCGATGTCTGGAAGATACCGGTATTTGAATTGGTCTCATCAAGAAAACTCCAGGTATTTTTTCTGAGAACGCCGCCGGAAAGGTTATTTGTGTATGACCCTGTCATAAGCCCAAAATAGATCTGCACCTTGTCAATGCAGATCCCCTCTGTCGCAAGAGTGCAGTCGCTGTTTGTATTGCACGCCTTTGTGTAAGTCTTGGAACAAACCTTTGAACCGTCACCTTCTCCGTACTTCTGCAGTAATCCCTGCGGTTTGTAAACACCTCCGCCGCCCGGATAGTACCTGCAGTTGGACTCAAGGCCTGCTGACGGATCGCAAACCTTGACTCTGACATAATAATCCGCAGGAGCAACAACAGGGTCATCAGACGCATTTCCGTTGTTATTTGTATCAATCCTGGTTGAACATACCGGTCTTTCCACAGAAGCCCACTGCCACATCCTCTCGGATCTTCCCTGCAATACCCTTATCCTATGGGGATCTCCATCGGAAAGGCTGGTCACACAGAAGAGATGGCGGGTATTGGCTGCCGGGTCACTGAATGGAGTAAGCTGGTCTGTATCAGACCCGGCATATTCCTTGCCCCAGCTGTGGGCGTCCTGAGGGATATACGCACCTTCCAGCACGGTTTCCGATCCGGAATCAGTACTCCGGTAGCCGCCGTAAAAAACCTTCTTAATAACATCCATCCGCGACATTGACAGCCAGTTAAGGAAATTCCCGCTCCATTGGCCGCTGCAGTATTTATTTGCGGTAGTGGAAACAGGATCAAATTTCGCGGTGGCACCAGAACCTGAATAGGTATAGCATTTATACGGATCAAAATAACCATAGTAATCTATGGTATGCTTGTAGCCCACATCCAGCCTGCCGTCTTCATCGAGGTCTGATGCGTCATTATATGCCTCATAATAGATTTTATGGTCGCGCCCCATTGCAAGCATGACAAGCGGCGGCGCGCTCTCCGTGACAAACGGAGGATACGCGGTATAGTCAGCCATATTTGCCGCCGGCGGAATCAGAAACGCCTTATGGGGTATCATCGCTGTAACGATAAACAGCACTATGAATATGATGCTTTTTGTTTTATTAACGCTTTGTTTCAATTGGAGCATCCTCCCTCCATAATCACATCAAGTTAAATGAAGTCTTAATATGCAACATACCTGTATATACCGCCAAGGATCGATTCAGAACCAAGATTCGACGTATCCCTGCTTACCGAGTTAACCCTGTAATAAACCTGAGTGCCTCCGCCGCCTGCGCCCATCCCGATGCCTTCATATCCAGATGCAAACTCTATGGACGAACCTGCCAGATGAGAAGCTGACATGCGGTCTATATCAACCGTAACATCCATTGAACCGCCAAAATTGGTCAGCTGAAGATTTGTATTCGTCCTGCATGAGTCGCTGTTAAATGCAGGACCTGTCCTGAGTTCAGTGCCAAGATTGCTGCAGCTGTTTACAATTGCCGAATAATTTGTGCATTCTGTCTGGTTTGCGGGCTGATTGTACACAATGAAGCGGATCGCGGGGTCGCTCAACTCAAGCCCGCTCTCGGCCCCGGAGAAATTGATTTCGTACAACCGCGCGTTACCCGCAATCATGACCTCTGTCGTCGAGGTCGAGAGGGAAATGACACCGATTACCGTTACAATCAGCAGCGCAAGAAGCGCCACAACGAGCACAAAACCCTCCTCATTTTTTACAGGTAGTCTGTAAGCTGTAATTGGTGACTTTGTCATCATATCGGGTTCCTTACATCTACCTCCAGCTGCCACCATCTCCTTCTGAGATTGTCGTTTGAAGCAGCAAGGTTGTGATTTTCTATTGCGGCAGGGGGATTGCCCTGCCCGAAGAAATTCATATCTTCACGGCCGGACCTGGCAAGGATATTTATTCTCACTGTCTTTACTCTGTCTCCAAAGATCGGGGCATTCCTGTACAGGTCTACAACATCGTCATTATTCGTATCTACACCATAGGCAAACTGCAAATCCTCAATATTCTCCGCAATAACATTGGTAGCAGGACTACCGCCATTTAGCCTCATTACTCTCTGCAGGTCAGTTCCGACCACCCTGAAGGTATAATCCTCAATAACATATACCGGAACCCCCTCCCCGTCATCACAGTTGCCGTCACTGTTGAGATCAGTATACAGGGGATATGCGCTGCCTATCCGGTCCTGCAGTGTCAATGTCATAACAGCGCCGCCACCCGCAGTGACAATACCGAAGCTAAGCCCACCTATGCTGATGTTACGCCTGTCTGTTGTATTGATGTTATCCAGTTGCGGACTGCCGGCCGGCGGAGCAAGAATTATCTGGGTATTATTGGAGACTATCGCATTGCCCGCGCCGTTACTGCACAGTGTTCCAGCCGGTCTGAAGGCCCCGACAATGGTAAGCTGATCCGGGCCGCTTGATGAGTCCGTAGCTGTAATTTTGGCAGAAAATGTGTTTATCGTGAATGTTCCATCATCAGGGACTCCGAAACCGGCTTCACGCACGGCATTTGCGATAATATTCAAAGCGATCTTGGATGTGGAGTTGAGTTCCGCAGTCTGGTCCTGCGCAGTGAAAGCCCTCTGCTGTGATATATAGGTTGAATAGGTTACCCCGAGGATAATCATGCCAACCACAGTGGCAACCATAAGCTCAGTTATGGTAAATCCCTTATCAGAAAACCGCTTCAAACTCCATACCGGAAATATTTTATGTTTTCTCATGGATAATTCTTTACGGGGTAGCCCGTTCATCCCATTTTAGTCCGTTTAATGTAACTGAATGATTTCCGCCGTTCTTGTCCACCCAACAGACCCGCACGGCAGCTGCCCCAACATTATTCATTATATTTGAACATGCAACAGCCGCATTCGGATCACACGGATTATTGGGATTAAGCGCCACATTAATATTTCTGCAGTTATTTGAAATCCACCACATCCTTGTGAAAGAGAGGCCGCCAAACCTTGAGGCATCAGGGTCTGCAACTGTTTCACTCCCGTTTACTGCGTTAACATATGTTGTTGCCTTGATAATCTCCAGACGCTCCTGCCCGAGTTCGGTCGCAATCTGCATTTCCCTGCCGAAAGCATTTCCCGAGACTGCGGCATACTGCATAAGGGCAACTCCCAATAAACCGATCGAAAGGACAACTATTGCAACCATTACCTCAATAAGAGTAAGGCCTGCCTGCGCACCGGACACCGGAAATCTGAAGTTGCCAAACCTGCATTCCCCCGGTTTTGAATTTTGAAATTTGAATTTTGAATCCATTTTTATCGTATCTCCGTCCATGTAACTACCGTGGGATTTTCCATATCCCCATCCCACTTCCAGACATCGACATCACCGGATATATTTGCGATACGGACACAGTAGCTGTAACCCCTTGATGTCTGCTGGAAATAGACCGATCCCAGTTTATCCATTGATCCGTCCGTATCGAACTCCGCAGTTGGAGGCACGCCTGTGAAGCTGACACCGGAAGTGGGAATCACGGAACCTGCGGGGCCATTCGGCGGCGTTGTTCCAATGCCATACCCTATAATGATATTATTCCCGCAATTTCTCATATCGACAACCTTGACACAGTCTGGCACCCCATCACCGTCAGAATCAATATCAGTGTTGGGGAGCCTGTCATTGTCAGTGTCTTTGCAAACCCCGAATGTATCGGAATTCGGACTTATCAGATCACCATCTGCATTGCCGTCAAAACCCATGAGATACCTGTTGTTGCCGGTATCAAAAACAATAATGTATTGTCTGTTTTCCTTTATCGCCATGGCTTTAGACATCCTCATATTCTGAATAAGGTCAGTCGCACAGGAACGCGCCTTGAAATCAGCGGCAAACCTGTTTATCTGGGGGACACCTATTCCTGCAAGTATCCCGATAATAGCGATAATAATTACCAGTTCTACAAGAGTTACGCCTTCATCCCGTGCCATCACCGTAAATATATACAATTTTCATGCCTGTTTTTTTTTGTAAGATAATGGCTGTTAATAAGGCTGCCCGCAGGTTGAAACCGGAGAGTTGTGTATTGAATTACATAGATTGAGCAATTATCTGCTTATTTTCAGGACTCCATCCATTTGAGCGATTTTATGGGTCAGGGCTCCCAGTTGCCCCTTGTCTTTCACTTCAAGTATGCAGATAATCTGCGCCCTTTTATCCTCTGAGGAACTTGCAGACAGATGACTGATATTGACATTCATAGATGAGATAAAGGAGCTGATATTTGCAAGGATTCCGGGCTTGTCAATCGTTTCGATAAACAGTTTTGCCGAGGAAGTCACTTCACCCTCGGTTTTCCATTCAACATCAATGAGCCGTGCACTGTCAATGGCAAGGCTGTCAAGGTTCGAGCAATCCTCGCGATGAATGGTTACCCCGCGTCCCCTCGTTACAAAACCGACAAGGCGGTCACCGGGAAGAGGATAGCAGCATTTGGCAAGATGGTACAGCACATTATCAATCCCTTTTATTGTAATCCCTTTATGTTCCCTTGCCGGTTTGGTAATCTTGATGACAGGTACTTCCTTAACCGGCTCCTCAGGGACCAGGCGGTTGACAACCTGATGGGCAGATACCTTGCCGAAGCCGACAGATACATAGAGGTCCTCTATGGATGGAATAGAAAAAGATTTCAGAACCCTTGGCATCTCATCCGACTTCAGGATTGCCAGTCCAAGGCTGTGCCTTCTCAATTCTTCTTCAAGAAGTTTCACCCCAAGCTCCATGGCCTGTTTCTGTTCCTCGGTCTTTATCCACTGCTTGATCCTGCTCTTCGCTCTCTGGGTAACGACAAATTTCAGCCAATCCCTGCTTGGACCATTTGTTGTGGAGGTAATGATTTCAACGGTATCACCGCTTTTAAAGGTATACCGCAGGGGAACAATCCTGCCGTTTACTTTAGCCCCGATACATCTGTGTCCAACCTGTGAATGTATGCCGTATGCGAAATCAACCGGAGTGGAACCAAACGGCAGTTCCTTGATATCGCCTTTCGGAGTAAACACATACACCACATCCGGCACCACTTCTCCCTTAACAGCGTCAAGAAAATCCTTCGCGTCGGAAAGGTCTTTCTGTGACTGTATCAATTCCCTGAGCCAGACAATATATTTGCTGCTCTTTTCATCTATCTTGCCACGTTCCTTATATCTCCAGTGAGATGCTATGCCGTGCTCTGAAATCATATGCATCTCATGAGTCCGTATCTGGAATTCAACCCGTTCTCCCTTCGGACCAATCACTGTTGTATGAAGAGACCTGTACATATTCGATTTCGGCACCCCTATATAATCCTTGAACCTCCCGGGAACCGGGGTCCAGAGGGAATGGATAATGCCAAGGATTGCATAGCAGTCTGCCTTGGTATCTGTAAGAATCCTTAATCCAAGGACATCGTGCACCTGCTCAAAAGATATCCTCTGCTTGAGCATCTTCTGATAGATTCCATAATGATGCTTTATCCTCCAGGACACCTTGGCCGGGATTGCCGCATCACTCAGTTTGCCTTCAATAATTCCGACAACGTCCTTGAGATACTCCTCCTGTTCCTCTCTCTTTTTCGCAACTTTTCTGACAAGCTCATCATACAGGTCAGGCATGAGGAATTTGAAACTCAGGTCTTCCAGTTCTGTCTTTAACCACCCGATACCGAGCCGGTTGACCAGCGGAGCAAAGATTTCAATTGTTTCGAGGGCTATTTTCTGCCTGCGGTCCTCCGGCAGATATTGAAGTGTGCGCATATTGTGAAGCCTGTCTGCAAACTTGATCATGATAACCCTGACATCCTCTGCCATGGCCAACATCATTTTTCTGAAACTCTCCGCCTGCGCCTCACGTTTCGTCCTGAACTCAATACGTGAGAGTTTTGTCACTGCTTCAACAAGAAAGGCTACCTCTTCGCCAAAAAAAGCCTTTATATCGTCAACAGTCGTCCGGGTATCCTCTATGGTGTCATGGAGAAGGCCTGCGGCAATGGTGGCAGTGTCCATCTTCATGTCTGCAAGAATAGAAGCAACTGCCAGGGGATGCTCTATATATGGAGAGCCTTCCTCCCTTGTCTGATCAACATGGGCTTCACTGGACAATTGATAGGCACGATTCAACCTGTCAATATTGGCCTTCGGATTGAAGGAAAGAACCTTGCTTATCAAGCCATCTATCGTAATGGAATCATCTGCCATCACCTATTATACAATTTTGCAACTACAGTAGCAGGAGAGAAGTTATACACCTGAAATACAGTCTCTTATTAACTGAATCCTAAAATTTACTGTACCCAAAACAAGCTACAAAATCACAAACTGCTGCAATATGCCGCCCTTAGCTTGTCAAAGGGCGATAATTCAATCATGGTTCGGCAATCTCACCATGACCGTCCAGATACGTATTTCAGGTCATCGCCGGATTATTCAATTAAATAATAAAATAGTTCTGATTAATTATGATTATAAGCGTATCAAATATTTGAATTTGACAGTTTAACCCTAATTAAAGTTTAATTAATTACATTAGTGGTTTTTGCTTTAATCAAGCTTGAATTTTGTAATTCACACTATCAAGTGAATAATAACTATCTAAAAGGAGGATGACATGAAACAGTTGAGTTCTGTATTGGTTATTGGCATGTTTCTGATTCTGCTGTCAGCTCCGGCATTTGGGGAAGAACCTCCGAAGGCACCTGCTGTACAGTCTCCGCAACAGACAGAGACAAAAGACATCATGCTGGATGAAAGACTGAAAGCAATCGAGAAAAAACTCGAAGACGTTGAAAAAAAAGCTGAAAAGGGCGACAAGAAGGCCCTCAGGGACCGTGTAAACATAAGCGGGGAAGCGCGGTTCCGGATAATGAGAGAGATGGCCTCAACTGATCAAGGTTTCTATGGAAATTTTGCAGGCAAAAGCTATCCCAAGGAAAGGTTCAAGGATATTGATCAGACTTCATTTCCGTTACGAGTCAGATTAAACCTGCAGGCTGAAGTTGTTCCTGATGTAGTAAATTTCTACGCGCGTCTGACAATGAACAAACGCTGGGGGGCTTATGACACAACGGCCACAGACCCGCTGAACAAACCAAACTCATTTGAATCAAGCATCGGACATGATATGAATCCCCGCTTCGAACAGGCTTATACAACAATTAAAATGCTTTCGATGAACACAACCTGGTATATTGGACGGTTGCCAGGGGAGGATGGGGCTCCTTCACGTCAGGCAGGCACCCTATTCCCAAGATTGTTTATTGATTCCGAGATTGACGGAACATTATTCAAATGGGACGCACCACAGACAGGTCTTGCCCAAGCAAACCTTCCATGGACAAAAACAAGATTATGGGGTAAAAAATCCGACAAGTCTTCTGCGCTTAAATCCTATGATTCAAAGGTTAACGATAAGACCGGCATTATCGTAGGATATCTGAAATACGATGAGATGAAACTCAGCAAGCCTGACGATGCTGACGTTGTCGTTGCCCAGGCTCAGGTAAAAATAGGAACAGATACAGCCCTTGTTTTAAGCGGCCTGTTTATGGATGAATGGCACATGCCAAATACTTCCGGTTATAAGTACGACGGAACAAACACCCTTGACCTGAAAACCCCTTATTATCTTGGCGGTGTGTATGCAGACACCCAATTACTCGGGTTCCAGTTGTATGGAGCAGGTTATTACAGCCACTTCAGAATTCCTGCTCACAGCTGGACAAACGGCTCCACCGGCTCGTATCCGGGCGGGGGATTCCCGGGACGAATCTGGTATATCGGATTTAACACAGGAGATCTGGTCGATCCTGAGCAGCAATTATGCGTAGAGTTTGCAAAGGGAAGCGATGCATGGATCAATCCTTTTAACTACAGGGGATACAGAAGAAAAGGTACCGTCAGCACACCAGCTGCCAGTGTTAATTATGACAATAAGAGCACCGTAGGGTTCTATCCATTCAACGCTGAAGTATGGGATGTCTATTATGATTACTATTACAAACAGAAAACCAGATTCCGCGTTGGGGTTATGGACTTCAAGTATGACAAACACGACTCTGCCATACTGGGAAGTTCAAAATACCAGCATGACTGGTGGCCGTACTTCGAGGTCAATATAGTCTTTTAGTATTCCAAATAAAAAAGGGGAGCTTTGGCTCCCCTTTTTTTATAAACTTTTTATTCAGGTCCCCCCGACTGCTTCAACCCCGCCTTTTCCTGATTGGCAACAACAACAAGCACATATTCATGAGGGTATAAGTATTTTCCCGAGACTCGGAGAATATCTTCTTTTGTAACCGCATTAATATAGGCGGGATATTTTTCAACATAGTCGGTGCCAAGCCCGTAGAATTCAACCAAAGCAATAAAGTCCGCAATCTTTCTGTTAGTATCAAGTTTCCTCGGAAAACTTCCGGTCAGAAACGCCTTTGCTTCAGAAAGCTCTTCAGTAGTAACCTCTTTTTTTTGTATCAGTTCAATGTGTCTGATTATTTCTGCAATTACCGCATTCGCGGATTCATTTTTCGTCTGAACTCCCGCCTGGAAAAAGCCGCCTTCCTTATTTGCAGAGAAAGAACTATGCACATCATACGCAAGCCCCATAACATCACGGATTGAATGCATCAGTCTTGATGAAAAGCCGCCTCCGCCAAGGATATAGTTCATGACCATCACAGCATAGTAATCAGGATTATCCCTGCTGATCCCACGGTGCCCGAACAAGATATTAGCCTGCGTCAGGTCCTTGTCAATCAGGATAATTTTCCGTTCCGTTTTTTTGTCAATCTTATTTATGCTCTTCGAAGAAAGACCCGACTTTTTCCATCTTCCAAGATATTGATTGATCATTGACTGCAGGTCATCGCCGGAAATATCACCAACTACTGAAAGTATTGAATTGTTCGGTAAAAAATATTCCGAATAAAATCCGGCGATATCCTCCCTGGTTATTGCATCAAGTGTCGTAACTGATCCCTCAAGCAGCCTTCCATATGAATGTGAACCAAACACCTCTTTTCTGAAGGCACGCCCTGCGAGAAAAGACGGTTCCTCCTCGCGCTGCCGCAGAGAACCTTTTATGATGCCCTTCTTCCTCTCGATTTCAGCAGCAGGAAATACCGGGTTCAGGAGGATATCTGAAAAAAGTTCAACCCCCTTGTGAATATCTTTTTTTAAAACAGACAGCGTAATAGTCGTGTAATCACTGTTTACTGACGTATCAAGTGAAGCACCAATAAACTCAACTTCTTCACTTATAACGGCGGATGTCCGGCTTTTTGTGCCCTCAGCAAGAAGTTCAGCTGTCAGATTAGACAGTCCAGCCTTATTTTCGGGTTCATTCAACGGACTTGCCTTTACAAGCAGGGTAACCATTACCAAGGGGAGATTATGTTTTTCTGAATGAAGAACAATAAGCCCGTTTGGAAGAACTGTCCTTTTTACATCAATGGCATAAGCAAAATCAGAAAATAAACCGCAAAAAGCAAACAGCAAGAAAATAGCAGGTATTGTCTTTGATTTTGAATTTTTCATTTTGAGTTTTTCATTGGCATTAATACACCTACTGTTCTGTTTTCTTCAGTGAAATACTTCTTTGCCACGCGAATTATATCTTCAGCCGTAACCTTCCGTATGCCAACAAGGTATTTGTCAATCAGTCTCCATCCGCCAAGCATCTCAAAAGTGCCGTATTTCATTGCCTGCAGAAAAATTGAATCCTGTTCCATAATGAATGAGGATTCAATCTGATTCTTTGCCTTCATTACTTCACGGTCATCCGGGCGTTCAGTGATTATCTTCTCAATCTCTGCATAGATATGCCCCTCAACTTCTCCGATATCTTTTCCAGGAAAAGCCGTAGCACCAAGAAAGAAAAGATAAGCATCGGAACTGAACCCGCTGTATTCCGCATAGGCATTCAGCGCAACTTTCTTTTCATATACAAGAGATTTATAGAGCCGCGAACTCTTTCCGCCAGATAAAATAAGACTTAAGACATCAAGAGCATAACTGTCATCATCAGGGAAACTGGGAGTATGATAACCAACAAGAATATATGGCAATTCAGCCTCCCGCTTCAGAGAAATTCTTCTCTCCCCTCTCTGTACAGGCTCGGAAAAGATAACATTTTTTCTGACAGGGCCGGATGGTATGCTGCCGAATGAGTTTTCAATCTTACTGATCATTTCATCCGGCTTTACATCTCCAACTATGACAATATATGCATTCCGCGGAGAGTAGTTTGCCTTATAATATTCATACAGATCATCCCGTTCTATGGATTTCAGGTCGGACATCCATCCTATTACCGGACGCTGATAGGGATGCGCCTTGAAAGCAGCTGCGTTTACTTCTTCAAAAAGAGCGTTTTGCGGGTCATCCTCATATCTCAGCCTCCTCTCCTCCATAACGACATTCCGCTCAGAAAGCATCTCTTTGGGGTCTATTGTAAGATTCTGCATCCTGTCAGCCTCAAGATCAAAGGCAATCGCTATTCTGTCTGAAGAAAATATCTGGAAATAAGTGGTGTGGTCTTCCGTGGTATAAGCATTGTCTGTGCCGCCATTTTTCTGTACAATCCTTGAAAACTCCTGAGGACCGTATTGTGAAGTACCCTTAAACATCATGTGCTCCAGAAGATGGCTCAATCCGGATTTTCCGATAGGCTCATCACGAGAACCTGCACGGTACCATACCTGAAAGGTTGCCACAGGGGCTTTATGTTCTTCTAATATAAGTATCTTAAGGCCGTTATCCAATTGATATTCAATTATTTCTCCAGCAGATATTATGCCCGGGCACAATAATAATAACAGCAACCATGGGAGGAGTTTTTTTCTTTGTTTCATAGATAAGATAAATATATCAGAAACTGTAAAAATAGGCAAAGTTTGCAAAAAAACAATCTTAATACTTGACAGTTCTCTGTTTCTTGGGTATGTTGTAAGTAAATACTCTTTATAAGGAGAATATCTTATGGTTAATCATTTCCAGAATATCTGCAAGATTACCATTTTATTCTTGTTATTCCTGCTTTCTTCATCGGTAATGGCACAAACTCAGGAATACAAGGAATATACTGTCATAAAAGGAGATACCCTCTGGGACATATCAAATAAGGAATTGAAAGATCCCTTCCTATGGCCAAAAATATGGAAAGAGAATCCTGAAATACCAAATCCGGACAGGATTTATCCGCAACAGGTTATCAGGATTCCTCTATATATTCTGCAAAAAGAAATATCAGACTCCGAAATGTCTGATAAAAAAGCACAAACAATGCCAATAGCGACAACCGAAGGGCAGAAGAAAGAAGTCGCCGCTAAATCAATTCCGTTGAAAAAGGAATATCTGGTTGAAAAAAATGTCCTGATTGCAAGCGGGTACATCACAGATGCGGTCTCCAAGACCGGCAAAATTGTCAGTTCTCCAACAGGCCGGAATCTGCTCGGAAGGGGAGACTATGCCTATATAAGAACCGACAGGCCGGCAAAGAAAGGTGACAAATTTTACATAGCACATGTTGTGGAACCTGTAAAACACCCGAAAACCGGCTTGATGATGGGGCATCTGATTGAGATACTTGGAATCGCAGAGGTAGTCGGCATGGATGATAATGAAGTGAAAGTTGAAATTACTGCGTCCTTCAGCGATATCCTGCTGACAGACAATCATCTTGAGACCTATTACGAGATTGAAGCACCATATGCAATGGAAAACCCCAGGAAACCGGATATCTCAGGCTATGTTGCTGCTGCCAAGCAATTGAAAATGATTAATGGAACATGGGATATTGTCTATATTGATAAAGGACAACTGGATGGCATAGAAACCGGGGATATGATTGAAACCATACTTCGCGGGGAACACAAGGTCATTAACGGAATCATTCAGGTAATCAATGTCAGACAAAAAACAGCAACCGCTCTTATCAGAAAAAGCAGGGATGTTGTTTCAAAAGGAGATGTAATAACCAAAATCAAATAGAGATTGAAATCAGCTTTCTTAGATCCCTGAGCCGGCTTGGATGCTTTAGCTTTCGCAAAGCTTTAGCTTCAATCTGTCTTACACGCTCCCTTGTAATTGAGAGATGTCTGCCCACTTCTTCAAGGGTGTGGTCCCTGTCAACACCTATACCAAATCTCATCCGTATCACCTTTTCTTCTTTCGGTGTAAGTGTTCTCAATACCCTTTGGATCTGTTCAGACGTTTCAATTTTTTCAGCATCGGAATATGGAGAAGGGCTGTTCTTATCTCCAATAAAATCCTCAAGTTCT
>Ga0233425_10000514_pt1:35000-99219 | contig 99219 bp, 88 predicted proteins | sample Watercolumn_Towu_2_FD_181712 | JGI IMG/M metagenome (GOLD analysis project Ga0233425, IMG submission 181712) | Freshwater microbial communities from Lake Towuti, South Sulawesi, Indonesia - Watercolumn_Towuti2014_140_MG | ecosystem: Environmental > Aquatic > Freshwater > Lake...
GGGTATCTAATCCTGTTTGCTACCCACGCTTTCGCGCCTCAGCGTCAGTTCAGCGCCAGAGGGCCGCCTTCGCCACCGGCCTTCCTCCCGATATCTACGCATTTCACCGCTACACCGGGAATTCCGCCCTCCCCTCACTGACTCAAGTGAAGCAGTTTCCAAAGCAATTCTGCAGTTAAGCTGCAGGATTCCACTTCAGACTTGCTTCACCGCCTACACGCCCTTTAAGCCCAATGATTCCGAACAACGCTCGCCACCTCTGTCTTACCGCGGCTGCTGGCACAGAGTTAGCCGTGGCTTATTCCTTGGGTACCGTCATCATCGTTCCCAAGAAAAGGAGTTTACAACCCGAAGGCCTTCTTCCTCCACGCGGCGTCGCTGCGTCAGGGTTTCCCCCATTGCGCAAAATTCCCCACTGCTGCCTCCCGTAGGAGTCTGGACCGTGTCTCAGTTCCAGTGTGGCCGTTCAACCTCTCAGTCCGGCTACCCGTCTTAGGCTTGGTGGGCCGTTACCCCACCAACTACCTGATAGGCCATAGGCCCATCCCCAAGTGGATTACTCCTTTTACCACTGACATCCCAATCCGTGGTCTTATAGGGTATTAGCTCAAGTTTCCCTGAGTTGTCCCCCTCATGAGGGTAGGTTACCTATGTATTACTCACCCGTCCGCCACTAAGTCATCCATCCGTATTGCTACTTCAAAATGACTCCGTTCGACTTGCATGTGTTAAGCACGCCGCCAGCGTTCGTTCTGAGCCAGGATCAAACTCTCAATTAAACTTTTCAGAACTACTTGCAGGGCCTACTTTCCAGTTTTCAAAGAACAGATGCACTACCTTGAACGTTAGAGCTATCTGAGGCTTTTCTACGTGGGTTCCTTGGCAGATGCATTAACTTACCAAAACAGATAAACTCAGCACCTGCCATTACTGCCACTATTCCCTCAGCTCACTTTAATAAGGTATTGCAGAGAGAAAACAAAAACCATACCACATGGTATGGTTTTTTATCTTACCATAACCATTCGGTTATTTTCAAGCCATTATTTTCTCTTCAAATAACATCTATGTCTAGAATAACATATTCTGATATATAGTCAACAGGTAAAAACAAACAAATACAAGTTAAAAAATCATTATTACGCATATTTTTATGATATTACTCTTATTTTCTACAAATATTAAAATTGTATTCTGGAAATGCATCTTCCCTGATAGGCAATGCACCATCCCTTCTAAAACAATTCCTTTGCAAAAAAATTGTATTCTCTTTCATCTCCAATCGTTGTTTCAGGACCATGTCCCGGCACAACCCTGATTTTTCCATCCAAACCCATCAACCGCTGAAATGACTTCCTAAGCTTCTTTATATCTCCTCCAGGCAGGTCCGTCCTGCCAACAGATCCAGCAAATAGCGTATCTCCTGTTATTATAATGCCTTCACCATACAAACAGATTCCACCAGGCGTATGTCCCGGGGTATGAAAAACTGAAAAGCTCATCCCACCTGTCTTTATAATCTCTCCTTCTGCAACCAGGATATCAGGCGCCGGAAGGGATTCGATATCGAATCCCAAATATTTCGCAAAGCTTTCTGACGCTTCATAAACATCGACTTCATCTTTGTGCAGAACAATTTGCGCCTTCGTTAATTCCTTTAACTCAGGGATAGCCCCGATGTGATCAAAATGTGCATGAGTACATACTATATACTTCACAGCAAGTGAATTTTCATGAACCATATCGGCAATTCTGTCCGGTTCATCTCCCGGATCCACAATAAATGCCTCATTTGTTGTTTCATCGGAAACAATCAGGCAATTGCATTCCAGAGACCCGACAATAATTGTTCTTATAATCATAACTCCTCCTGTAATATATTCCAGCCTTAATATTAGCCTTTTGAGAGAACTGAACCAACGCGCTCACGCTGAGATTTCATATCTATCCCCTTCTTCAGTAAAAAACCTATACGACAACTTTCAATTTGCGCCTTACTGTATTTAACACATATCTGGCCTCATCACTCTTCATCATAAAACTTAAAAAGAAATACACTGCTGCACATACAGCTATTGTTCCGCTCATGGAAAGAACCTTGTATATGAGATTCCCCTGATTATTCCAAAGTTCTCCCCTGAGCAGCATTCCTCCGAGGAATCCCATAACTGTCGAAGCAATGACTGTTATAAGAAAAGAACGGAGGATTCTCTTTCCATCAATTCTCTGCAGTTTTTTTCTGAGAAAAATAAACATCAGGGCAAAATTAAGACCTGACGCGACTGAGTTCGCAAGCGCAAGCCCGCCGTGCTTGAGAGGATTCATAAGTATGACACTGAGCAGCACATTGGCAAACAGCGCGGTCACCGCAATCTTCACAGGTGTCTTTGTATCCTGCAATGAGTAAAAAGTTGAGGTCATAACTTTTGAACCTACCACGCACCATATTCCAAGAGAGTAATACAAAAGGGCATTTGCGGTTCCAACTGTTGCAGCATAATCAAATTTGCCCCTCTGAAAAAGTACATTAACAATAGGTTCCCTTATGGCTATCAGCCCGGCCATTGCTGGAATGGTTATAAAGAAAAGAAGTCGCAGCGCAAAAGAAAAATTCTCCCTTAATTTTTCATATTCCCCTTTTACCGCATGTTCCGATAATGTAGGCAGGACAGCCATTCCCATTGCAACGCCAAAAACTCCGACAGGAAACTGTATAAGCCTCATAGAATAATACAGATAAGTAATGCTCCCTTCCGGGAGATATGAAGCAAGGATTGTGCTTACAAATATATTAATTTGCGCCACAGCCATTCCCATGGTCGCAGGGACAAGCAGCAAGGACATTTTTTTCAGTCCAGGGTGACTGAACCCATATTGTGGCTTTAAGGAATATCCATTCCTTATAAAAGAAGGCAACTGGAAAGCAAACTGAAAAAAACCTCCGACTGCAACTGCTACAGCCACTGTAATAATCGGTTGCTCAATACCTGAAGAAAAGGCGAGGACTATTAGAATAATGATAATGTTCAACATTGCCGGGGCAAGTGCAGGAATAAAAAATATGCGCCTGATGTTCAAGGCCCCCATAACCAGGGAAGCAAGACTGATAAAAAGAAGGAATGGAAACATCACACGGGTCAGAAGCACAGCTAAAGAAAACTTCTCCGGAGACTTCAGAAATCCGGGCGCTATTGCAGACACAATCGCCGGTGAAAAAACTATTCCGGCAAGACAGACACAGCCAACCACTATGAGGATAAACGTGAATGTAATCCTTACAAGCCTCCTTGCCTCTTCCTTTCCGTGTTTTGTCTGGTATTCTGTAAGGACAGGGATTAAAGCTGAGGACATGGACCCTTCCGCAAACAGCTCCCGAAGGAGATTGGGGATCCTGAACGCGACAAAAAATGTGTCGGCCGAACCTGTTGCGCCAAAGAATTGCGCCAATATCATATCCTTCACAAAGCCCAATATCCGGCTGATAAAGGTAGCAACAGACATCACTCCAGCAGCTTTTGTTATACGGCTTTTTTCATCCACTATTACGATTATCCCGCAAGATTCTTTATTTCCCTGATATCCTGTGTTTCCCCGATAAGTATTACGGCATCGCCTGTTTCAAGCCTTTCATCCTGTGCCGGATTAAACTTATAGCGCTGCCCCTTCTTGACTGCCACAACGGTGATTCCTCTTCTGTCCATGATTCCGGAAGTTTTCAGGGTCTTTCCGGTAAAAACCGAATGAGCGCTGATCAGGATATCTTCAACCCTGAACACCTCTTCGCGGCTCTTCAGCATCTTGTCCAGAAAGGATACTGCCTCAGGACGTATCATTTCGGAAGCCATTCTCAGCCCTCCGATAAATTCAGGAAGGACAACGCCGTCAGCACCCGCTTTCCGCATCTTCTCTTCTGATTCCTCTTCCTCTGCCTTAGCCACAATCCTCAGGCCGGGATGGATAACCCTTGCAGTAAGGATAAGAAGGAGATTCTCGGCGTCATGCGGGAGAGAACAGAATACACCCTTTGCTTTCAGGGCATTGGCAGCCCTTAAAGCTACACTGCTCGTGGCATCACCCCTGATAAAAAGAATCCCTTTTTCGTTCAGTTCCCTGCAGACATCTTCATTTCTGTCAATGGCAACAAAAGGCCGTCCCGTCTTCCGCAGTTCTTCAATGATATGCCTTCCCAGTCCGCCGGTTCCACATACAATATAATGTCCCTGTAATCCAAAAATCTTTTTGTCCATCTTGCGCCTCCTCAGTATTTCACTCAGATCTCCCTCAACCAAAAAGGCTGTAAATGTTGATATTCCGAACAGGAGAATACCCATGCCTATGATAATCAGGAATATTGTAAAAATCCTGCCCTGAGGGGATAGAGGATTCACTTCCATATATCCAACAGATGCAATGGTAATTACAGTCATATACAGCGCATCAAGGAATGCCCATCCCTCTATCAGCACATACCCTGATATACCGGCGACAAATACAGCAGCAAGCAACAGAATGGCAGTAATAAGTCTTTTTGCAAGCATTGTTGAGAATTATAGCAAAAAAGCCGGCAGGAAAAACCATAAGGAACTTCCGTCAGTCACCCAATATCCTTAAACGTCCGTAAAATCAGTTTGTTGGCATGCAATACGGATAACTGGATAAATTATTTTCTGTTTGTGTCATCCCTTCTTTTCCTGATTTCCCGTTTAGGAGAAAGTATATTAATACAGTTCCTCCGGCGCTTTATCAGAAAACAGGCCTGTATTTATAGTCCCTGTTTTTGCATAATACTTCTATGGTATAGTTATCGCAAAATATTCATCGGAGGATATGGCATGGATATAAAGGAGTTTGTGCTTAATAAAGGGACGGATGCAAAGGCTGGAGCGAGAGTGCTGGCAAAGGCATCTTCTAAAGAGAAAAATCTTGCGCTTCTCGGAATGGCTGAGGAACTGAAGAAAAAAACGAAATGGCTGATTGCTGAAAATAAAAAAGATGTAGCATTCGCAGTGCAAAAAGGACTTTCGAAGGCTTTAATTGACAGGCTTTCCCTGAATGAAAAGCGCGTTAACGAGATGTCGCAGGGACTTATTGAAGTTGCAGGCCTTCCGGATCCCGTAGGGGAGATAACAACCATGCGGCAGAGACCCAACGGCATGACCGTTGGCAGGATGCGAGTTCCCATTGGCGTCATTGGCATTATCTATGAGTCAAGGCCGAATGTTACCGCAGATGCCGCCGCGCTTTGCCTTAAGGCAGGGAATGCGGTGCTGCTAAGAGGCGGCTCGGAAGCCATTCACTCAAACAGGGCAATTGCAAGTATTCTTAGAGATACAGCCAAAAGGAATAATATCCATGAAGGCATAGTAAATTTCATCGACATCCCTGACAGGGAAGCTGTCACTGAGATGCTCAAGCTTGAAGGGATTGTTGACCTGATTATTCCAAGGGGAGGAGAAGGACTAATAAGATTTGTCACTGAGCATTCCCGGATTCCGGTACTCAAGCATTACAAGGGAGTATGCCATGTCTTTGTTGACAGGGATGCGGACATGGGGATGGGAGAGGCAATATGCTTTAATGCAAAAGTCCAGCGGCCGGGAACCTGCAATGCCATGGAAACAATGCTTGTTGACAGAAAAATAGCAAAAACTTTCCTTCCTTCCCTGATAAAGAGGTTCAGGGCCTCCAATGTTGTACTGAAGGGTTGTCAGGAAACGAGAAAGATAGATCCATCTGTTGAAAAAATAAAAAATGAAGATTTCTATAAAGAGTACCTTGACCTTGTGTTGAATATAAAAATTGTAAGCGGCATAGATGACGCCATGGAACATATTGCACAATACAGTTCTGCCCATTCAGATGCAATTGTGACACAGGATTATGGCAAGGCTTTGAGATTCCTGAAGGAAGTAGACTCTTCTGCCGTTTTTGTCAACGCCTCAACACGGTTGAATGACGGTTTTCAGTTCGGCCTTGGAGCCGAGATAGGAATATCAACCGACAAAATACACGCACGGGGCCCCATGGGTCTTGAGGAACTTACCTGTTTGAAATTCATCGTCTTTGGAAATGGACAACTTAGAGAATAGTGTTTTTGACATCAGAAATTGAAGGCGTCAGGCATTATGAAAATAGGTTTTTTTGGCGGAACATTTAACCCTATTCACTTTGGACATCTCCGGGCGGCAGAGGAAATAAGAACAAGACTTTCTTTTGACAGAGTCATCTTTATTCCTTCAGGAACACCTCCATTGAAAAATTCCGATCTTGCAGATGCCAGGCACAGGTACAGGATGACAGGCCTTGCCATATCAGAAAATCCCTTTTTTGAACTCTCTGATATTGAATTGGAAAACGGCCGGAAATCCTACACCGTTGATACCATAGAAAAACTGAAAGAACGTTTTCCTTTCAGATCTGTATATTTTATCCTCGGCATCGATGCCTTTCTTGACATACCAAACTGGAGGCTGCCGGAGAAACTCATCAGCCTCATTGATTTTGTAGTAATACCCAGACCTCCCTTCGCGTTTACTGATCTATCAACATCCCCATACCTTGATATTGACAGTGACAACCACGGAAAACTTGCCAAACCTGATACCAAATCGTACGGGTTGAAACTGAAGAGCGGCCACGAGATCACGGTTCTTCCAATGCCGCTCCTTGATATCTCTGCAACACGGATACGAAAACTGTTAAAAAATGGGGAAAGTATAAAATACCTGTTGCCAGCGGCTGTCGAATCTTATATAATTGCTAATAAGCTTTATATAAGCTGACAGTTATTGTTCAAGAAACTTCTTTTTTGCTATTCCTTGATTATATTTTTATTTTTTTACGAAGGGAGGTAAGACCTTAGAAAGTCAAGAAAAAGCCATTGCAGCGGCAAGAGCTGCCCTGGACAAAAAAGCAAACAACGTCCTTATCCTCGAATTAACCGGCCTTTCAATCATTGCAGACTATTTCGTAATCTGCTCTGGAGAAAGTACAACACATGTCAAGGCAATTGCGGAGGGAATTGAAGAAAGCCTTGCCATGGCAGGCATAAAGCCAGTTCGCATCGAAGGTTTAAGATATATCCATTGGGTTCTCATGGACTATGGGGATATTATTGTCCATGTCTTTGAAGAAGAGACAAGGGCGTTTTACGAACTCGAACGGTTATGGATAGACGCAAAGCGGATACCGTTCGAAGAGGCCGCTGATGGGTAAGCTGTCCGTTTCTATTTTCATCCTGTTCCTCGGTATAATTTCACTGTTCGCAATTCATAATCAGGGGATAACCCTTCTTAGAATACCCTTCGGGAAAACCTACGAAATTGCAACAATCGCATTGATCCTTTTCTCTGTTGCATCTGGCGCACTCGCAATGCTCATTACATTTGTCATACGTGACACGAAAAAGTTTATTGATAACTGGCAATACCAGAAACGCCAGAAGAAAGAAGTGCGGAGGCAGGAACTCTACTCAAAGGCGCTCAATGCCCTGCTTGCCCACAATGAAGACAACGCAAAAGAATTCCTCCAGGATATTCTTAAGGAAGAGCCCGAACATATAGATACACTTCTCAGACTCGGGGATATAGCCTGCGCTGAAGAAGATTTCCAGAAGGCGGGTGAATACTATCAGAAGGCCAAGGACCTCAACCACCAGCACCTCGAAACCCTTTTTTCCCTTGAAAAACTTATGGAAAAAACAGGCAGGTGGTCACATGCGATGCATTACCTCGAGGAAATACTTGAAATTGACGACAACAACCTCTCCGCACTCTATGCAAAACGGGATATCCTCGAAAAACAGGGGCGATGGGATGAGCTTGTCTATGTTCAAAAGTCTATTCTGAAGAATGAACATACCGAGAAAAACAAGGCCATCCAACGGCAAAACCTTATTGGTTACAAGTATGAATACGGAAGACAGCATCTCGAAAACGGTGAACTCGAAAAAGCCAAAAAAGCATTTAAAACCGTATCCCGTGTTGACGGTAATTTTGTGCCGGCAATTCTCGGACTCGCCGAGGTGCTCCTGAGGGAGGGAGAAAATGAAGAAGCGGTCAATGTGCTGGAAAGGAATTTTCAACAGACATCTTCGCTTATTATTCTCGCCCGAATTGAAGACCTGCTGATCAACCTGGAGGAACCCGCAAGGCTCCTGCGGATATACAAGGACAGTCTCTCAAGGAATCCCAAAGACCCCATCCTCAAATTCTTTCTTGGCAAACTCTACTACCGGCTTGAAATGATTGACGACGCATTTGATGTACTCTCTTCAGTTGATACCGGAGGTGCCGTATATCCTGAATTACACCTGCTTATGGGCAATCTGTACATCAAGAGATCCCAGACTGAAAAAGCTCTCCTTGAATACAGGAAGGCCCTTGATATCAAGAGAGCATTAAGGGTTCCTTACTGCTGCAGTAAATGTGGCTTCATATCTCCCGAATGGTCAGGAAGATGTGCAGGTTGCAAAAACTGGGATACCCTTCATTTCACTCTCGACGGGACGTGCAAGCCCTGACACTCTCTGTTACCGACTGGATAATCATCATAGTATACATGGCTGCCTCGCTTTTCACCGGCCTGTATTTCACAAAAAGGGCATCGTCCAGCGTTTCGGAATTTTTCCTTTCCGGAAGGAACCTCCCCTGGTGGCTGGCCGGAACATCCATGGTGGCAACAACATTTTCTTCCGATACCCCTCTTTATGTGACAGGTCTTGTCCGAACACACGGTATTTATGAAAACTGGCAGTGGTGGTGTTTTATTCTTTCCGGCATGATGTCAGTTTTTTTCTTTGCACGTCTCTGGAGGAGGCTCGGGGTAATTACCGATGTCGAATTCATACGTATGAGATATTCCGGGACTTCAGCATCCATCCTCAGGGGTTTCAAATCACTCTACTTTTCAGTAGCCATTCATACCATAATCAAGGCCCAGGTAATTCTTGCAATGGCAAAGATACTCGATGTATCAATGGGGTGGGGAAAGTGGGAAAGCATATTCATTTCAAGCGGAATTACCATAGCTTATTCCATGCTGTCAGGTTACTGGGGCGTTGTCACCACAGACTTCCTGCAGTTCATCATCGCCATGGCAGGCGCTATAGTCCTCTGCTTCGCTTCTGTTGACAAAGCAGGGGGAATCCATGCCATCAGGGAAGCACTTAACCAGAATGTTTTGAGTTTCTTCCCTCCGGCGAGCGAAGGATTCATTGGCCCCGCCTTTCTGACATTCCTTGGATACGTCGGTTTAAGCTGGTGGTCAAAATACTCATCTGACGGAGGCGGAGTTATCGTACAAAGGATGTCTTCCTGCAAAGATGAGAGGCACAGCTTCCTGGCGACATTTTATTTCAATATAGCAAATTATGCCCTGCGCACATGGCCGTGGGTACTGACTGCGCTGGCATCAATAGTCCTTTACCCGGAAGCAAAAGACCACGAAGCTGTTTATCCGCAGATGATGGTTGATCTTTTGCCATCAGGGTTCAGAGGGCTTATGCTTGCATCCTTTTTTGCCGCATTCATGTCAACACTGAGCACCTATCTGAACTTGTCCTCCGCATATTTCGTGAATGATTTTTACCGGCCTTTTATAAGAAAGGATGCACAGGAAAGGCATTACATTACCATTTCACGGATTGCGACCCTTCTGCTCTCGCTGCTGACAGCCATTGTTACGTATCATGTAACTTCAATCATAGGGGTGTTCAAATTTCTTATCGCATTCGGGTCAGGCACCGGCCTTGTTTATATAATCCGGTGGTTCTGGTGGAGAATTAATGCCTGGAGCGAGATATCCGCAATGGTAACCTCAACAGTTATGACAATCGTTGTTTATGTACATCCCGCGCTGACGAGTTCTCCATATTATGCAAAGCTCGGAATGATTATTTCCGTATCAACGGTTGTATGGTTTATTGTCACCCTGATCACAAGGCCGTCTGACAGGACATTGCTGATTGAGTTCTATAAAAAGACTTTACCTGGAGGCCCGGGATGGAAAACCATCAGGGAATTTGCAGGTAATACCAATCAGGGCAGTCCTCTGACAGACGTATTGATCGAATGGGCATATGGATGTCTTTTCCTCATAGGGTTGATGTTTTCAGCCGGCAAACTTCTGCTTGGCTACACCCTGCCTGGTATTATTTGGTTTATCCTATCAATGATTGCGGGAGGCCTGTTGTACAGAAGGATTTCTGCACAGGGGTGGCTGTTTATCAAATAATGGATACCTGGCGCTTTATCGATACAGGTTATAACAGGGCCGCATATAACATGGCGATTGATGAAGCAATCGCTGCAGCTGTCAGAACACATGATGCGCCACCCACATTACGTCTGTACGGATGGAATGTGCCGTCCGTCAGTATCGGATACTTTCAGAACATCCGTGATATCAACCTTGATTATTGCCGTGAAAAACATATTCCTGTTGTCAGAAGAATATCCGGCGGCAGGGCAGTTCTGCACACAGCTTCTGAAATAACATATAGTTTCTCAATAAGAACTGATCAAGGGATATTCTCAAATGGCCTTCTGGAGAGCTACAGGAAGATAAGTTCTGCCCTATCCCTCGCTTTAACAAATATAGGCCTCCTGCCGGAGATTAAGAACGTCAGGGGAAATAACAATTCGCCAAACGTATATGAAATGTATCGCTCACCTGTCTGTTTTCAGTCAGCATCTTTCGGGGAAATTCATATCAGCGGACATAAAGTCATCGGCTCTGCACAGAAGAGATGGACTGATTGTCTGCTTCAGCACGGGGCGGTTCCTCTCATCATTGACAGGGAAGCGCTGGTGAATATCTTCAGACTGAAACAGAATAACGAATATTTGTATCAGGGTCTTCACGGCATCAATCCCGGACTGAAACCCGATGAAATTAAACATGCCTTCAGGAATGCATTTCAAGAGGTGTTTGCTGTCTGCTTTACCGATTCCTCCCTCTTGTGTCATGAGTTGTCCGCAGCTGAGGAATTTGAGAATACGAAATACACTTCCTCTTCATGGACGTTCAGGATACAGGCAGGCGGATAATTGTTTTCAGATACTCCTTGAGGAAAAACAGTGTGTTGATTTCATTGCCCGTCGTTTGCTGCAAATAAACAATGCTTTTAAATGGAATGGCTTCAAAAACCCTCCGGCACAGGTAATTGATACATATAACTTCACGTGCTTTCAGAATACAGCCTCTTTCTGAGACAAAGTAACACAATCCCGGAGCAAAACGTCTTTCAGGGAAAGTCACGCCTAAAAGAAGATTAATCAGCAGTACAAACTCGTCATGCCTGCTTTCATACATAACCCCACAACATGTACCGACACCATTCACGGCACAATCCGCGCATTCTTCAGCCAGCCCGGTTGATACCATGACCTGCCTTGAAGCTTCGATACCCTGAGCAAGTTCCTGCAAAAGGACAGGCAATTTTGTGTCCCCTGAAAGCAACGGGGCAATGGTTAAATAAAGATGCTTTGCGAGGGCTATTTTATTGGCAACGATGGTATCCGGGTTATTCAGCATCCTGAAAATATAACATACTGACTGCTGAATTTACTGCCAAGGCAGTGGCGGGGAGCAAAATCATTGCTCCCCGCCAATTTCGAATGGAAGGAAGGTCCACCTGTTTTCCGTATGGCACATGAAGCATGTTTTGGCGGAAGAGGGAATTTCTAATGGGGCTGTCTCATCAGAAATATCGTCACTGTTCCATCACGCGCCAACGGATATCTATACACTACCCTCCAGTGATACCTGGTATCTCATATTGTAGTGAACCAGGCAGACCTTATAACTGAACGTAAATTCCGAACATAGTAATATTAATCAAGAAATATGCCAATCCTTATCTGGCAAGGGATAAAGTGGATTATAAAGCAGGAAGACAAACTGTCCTGTCAGGTTTTTTTACACTTTACTTCTGTTGGAAATGCTTAACTCAACAGATAAATACATTAACTGCGTGATTTATTTATACATTACAATCTGATAAATCATGGTCCTGCTGTTAAATATCCCGACAGTTATATGGTAACACTACTGACAGATTACTTTTTAACTTCCTCCTTGCCGTTTTCTTCTTCTGTCTGCGTTTCCCTGATAGTAACATCCCTTACATACTCAGCACAGCGCATGTCTTTGCCTGAAACAGAAAATTTCTTCTGGCAGGTAGCTCTCCAGGCGCATATTGCACAAATTATTTGAGTTGAACTCATTGTTTCCTCCTGAAATAGAAACTTAATACCTTTCCGATATTAGAAATTATACTCTCCCTCGCATTAATTATAAATACCTTTCCTGATATCTGGAAGAGTTCTTTTTCAATGCGAAGTATTTCCGGAGGATTATCATCCTTTCTTAGTTCTTCTGCAAACATTGGGATTATCTTGTCCTGCATCCTTAATTCCGTATCCATGAAAAAAATGCCTATATCAGGAGACAGGTCCTGTATCCTTTTGAAAAAAGAGGCTATTTCATTCTGGTAGATCTGTTTTGGTGGAGATGACTTTATTTCCATATAAAGGATTGCGCCATCAACTTTTACAATAAGGTCATAATCTCCTCCCACACCCGGACGCCTGAAGCGGATACCCCTGATTGACTCTGCAGCAAACTCACGCCTGAATATCTCGGCGACCAACCACTCAAGAGTTTCCCCGAAGCTTTTAATCGGCACGCGGATAAGACAGAACCCCCCGGGTGCGCGCCTGACCAGACCAACAGCTTCCATAAAACCAATATATCCCTCCGTCACATCAGCTGCCGCATACCGTGTCACCATATCAGGACTGAAGCCCCCCTGGTGCCTGATTACCTCTCTGAGAAAAAGACGGAAGGAATACTTCTTCATCATCTCATAAAATTCATCCAAAAATTTCTCTGCAGGAATAAGGAGGTCATCCAAAGACTCCTTCCTGAAAATATTGAACCCGCGGCGCTTCAAGATAACTTCAAGGGGAGAGGTGTGTTCTGTCAGTAACTTTCTGAGCCTTTTGATTTCACTACGGAGGACATCGGGATCATCAGAATCTTCTTGTTCAGGCATTCTTCAGGAATACTATCCTTAGTCTGTCAAAGGAAAAACTGTGTCATAACTCAAAGAACGTCCCGGAGAAACTTCACGGTAACTCTCCGGTGCCTTGGGCCATCAAATTCGCAGAAGAAGATGGCCTGCCACGTGCCAAGAACTAACCTGCCGCCTTCAATTATTACATTAACCGACGAACCCACAAGGGTTGATTTAATGTGTGCATCAGCATTACCTTCCCGGTGTAAATAGTTCATTTCATGGGGTGCGAGTCTGTTGAGGGTATTCAGGATGTCGCGCTGCACGCTCGGGTCAGCCCCTTCGTTAATCGTTATGCCTGCTGTTGTATGAGGCACATAGAGAAAACATACTCCTTCAGCTATTTCTGCTCCTTTTACAACATCCTGCACCATAGAGGTAATGTCAATGAATTCAATACGCGACCTGCTTTTAACATTGATATAACTAACCATCTCATGACCCCCGATATGTTTAATCTGATGCACATACTTTAAGGTAATATTTAATTTCAGAAGTTGAAAACCTGTTCAAATAATGCTTCGTCCGGTATAAACTCAACTGCAAGGGCAACGAGATTAGCCGGTATTTTCAACACAGCAAGTTTAATTATATCCTTTTCCGTGGTAACAATCCAGCCAGCTTCGCATTTTTCAGCATCCTGAAAAATGGCATTAATATCTGCTTGCCTGTACCGGTAATGATCCCTGAACTCTCTAAATCCCTTTAGTTCCATTCCAAGAGTTGACAGGGTTTCCATGAACGACTGCGGATTGCCTATGCCGCAAAAACCAAAAAATCTTTTCCCTTTTGCCCATTCAAGCGGAAATCCGCTGCCTTGTATTCGCGCAAACCCCGAGGGTCTGTGTTCGGCGAAAAAAACCGGGGAGGAAGGGTGATAACCCCGTATTTCAGTAACAAGAGAACGCATTTTTTCATTGTGGAAATCTGCTTCCTCCCGTTTGATTGAAAGCGAGGGATTAACGGCGGAAATCCCCGATTTTTTTATGACAATAATGTCTGCCCGCGCCATCGCATCAAGCGGCTCACGCAGGGGACCAAACGGCAGCAGCTTATGGTTCCCAAATGGATTTGTACCATCTATAAGCAGGATATCCCTGTCTCTGAAAAGCTGATAATGCTGGAACCCGTCGTCAAGGATAAAGAGAATATCAGGGTTGTGGCTTGAGACACGAGAAGCCAGATTACGGAGGGCAAACATGCCGGCTGCATATCTGTCAGAGCCTTTAACAACAGGCACATCACTGAGTTTTTCTGAAATCAGAACAGGTTCATCTCCATATTCCTCCCATGCCATTCTATCCACAAAGCATGGTCCTTTTGCCCTGCCTCCATATCCACGGGTAAGGATAACAGGCAGGTATCCCCTCCTTCTTGCCTCTTTGGCAAGCGCAATAGTCGCCGGGGTTTTGCCTGTACCCCCGACCGTTATATTGCCGGCGCTAATCACCCTGGCAGGGAGACGTTTCTGTTTTTTCAGTCCCAGATGCTTGTCGACCAGATAGCCGAGATAATACAGGTATTCAACAGCATTCATACAGGAATACCCTGTTCAGTTATTCTTTTATGGGGCAACGAAAATTATTGCTTCCTTGTCCAGACAGTTGTTCTTCCCAGCAGAGAAACTCCTATAAACCCCCGGATATTGAGCTGATTGCCTTCAAGGGTCATCTTGCAGGAATAGGTCTTGCCTTTCTTTGGATCGTAAATTTTACCGTCTTCCCATCTGTTTCCGCCGGAATAGGTAAACCCCCAAAGGATCGGAAGTCCCATCAGTTTCTGGCTCCTTTTGGTTTCATCAGGGTTTTTTGAATCAACTTTCTCATTTCCATTCTCATCCTTCGGATTTTTCAGCCATACAATCTTCCCGCAGTAAAAAGCCTCGCATTTGTGGATATTGATGAGAGAAGTTCCTTCAGCATTGTACCATTCCCCGATAACGGAATCCGCATTCAGTGCATAGGCACTCCCTGCCATGAATACTGCAACGATAAAAAAAACCACTTTTAGACTCTTCATAATTCGCTCCTTTCACTTGTCTGTATTCTGATGTGCTCTATTATAGAAAAACAGGAGAAAAAACACGACACAGAGGAAACAGGCATTGCAGGGAATCTATCAGACCATATTATTCATGAACATACCAGGTTAGCAAAACATTGATTACCATGTTGTAAATATCTTTTTTATATTTTCAAACTCCTCTTTCAGGTTATGGGCTCGCCGGAACCTGAAATCCGCACAGGTTTTCACTGCCAGGCCTTCTGGCGCAGCCTCTGCTTTAACAGCACCGTCCCGGTCAGTCCTGAAGATTTGTGTCCCCGACAGGGCACTCAGTGTCTCCTGATGCGGATGCCCGAATGAATTATCACGGCCGCTGCTGATAACAGCAATACCCGGGGACACAGCCTCAAGGAACGCCTGGTTCAGGGATGTTCTGCCGCCATGATGGGGAACCTTCATAACATTACTCCTGAGCCATTTCTGCAGATGGGTGATATCCTCCTCAGCCTCATCTTCAATATCTCCGGTGAAAAGAAAAGACCCATACCTGCTTTCAATCTTAAGCACCAGGGATGTGTTGTTTTCCTTATCATATTCATTCATGTTCCGAATTGAGAATTCCGGATATGGATGCAGTACACAAATGCGATAACCCTGTCCATCGACAGTATCTCCCCTCATAAGTGTCTTCTGTTCGCTGTCTGTTCTACCGGATGACCAGATTTCACTAACCCGGACCCTGTCTGATATCATATCCAGACCTCCCGCATGGTCAGGATGTGCATGTGAGAGAACAACGGCATCAACTGTACGTTTCCCCCTGTAGGCAAGAAAAGATGCAACTTCCCTGCCTGTCCTGCCGGTGTCAATAACCAGTGTCCGGTTGTCAGGGAGTTCAATAACAGATGCGTCACCCTGACCTACATCAAGGAAGGTAACCGCAAGGTGTTTATCCATAGAAGCAGTCACGGTGAAATAAAGCGCAAAGGGAATGAACGGAATCAGAAGCATATACTTTTTCCTTCCAAACAAAAAATAAGGCAGGCATCCCGCATAGAACAACACCGCAAGAATCGGAGGGGAAGCCGGTATTTTTATATCGGCAAAAGGAACGGCTGAAAGCAGTTGTACGACATAAATGGCCGCATCAGAAAGATAAGAAACCAAAGGCGCAAAAACAAAATGCCCGGTCATCAGAAAAAGAAAAGAGGAGACAACAGCAAGAGGTATCAGGAGAAATCCAATAAACGGGGCAACAAGCAGATTCGCCAGAGGTGAGATTACGGAGAAATAATGGAAATAGCTCGCAACAAGAGGCGCGGTTCCGAGTGATGCAGCGAGTGATATCATAATGGAATTCACAAGATACTGTTTGTACCGTTTTTTCGATGTCAGGGTGTTCTCATCAGAACGGATTAAAAATAATCCTATAAAAAGAACTGCAAGAAAAGACAGCTGGAACGACAGGGTGAGGATAACCCCGGGTTCCCAGACAGCAAGCACTACCGCAGCAAAGAGCAGTGAGTTCAGCCAGAAACCCTTTCTGACAATGACAACCCCTGCGAGAAAAAGTCCTATCATGATAAACGACCTCACAGCGGGGACGCTCCCGCCGGAAAGAAGAAGATAGGCAAGCATGAAAGGAAAGCAAAGTATTGCGGCAGCCTGGGACGGAGCAAGAAAAAGGGTAACCCTCTGCAAAATCCTGTATGGCAGCAAGTTTATGATAACCCTGAAGACCGTGAAAAGAAACACCGAAAAAAGACCAAAGTGTGTTCCTGAAATACTGAGGATATGCGTAAGCCCTGTTGCATTGAACGCGTCTCTCAACGTATCACTGATATTTGTCTCTCCTGTTGTCAAGGCTGCGAGGAACACCCCTGAATCCTTGTGGAAATGCTCCGTGAAGTATCTGTTGAGTCTGTTCCGTTGCTGCTCCATCAGGAACAAAAAGCTCTTCTTTTCGCCTCCCGTCTGAATAATCCTGTTCAGAAGCGCACGGAGTTCAATGTTTTGAACCTGCCCCGGGTTCAGTCTCGCGTTATTCCGCATAAATGTTATTAACAGGGAGTATTCTATCCCCGGATTGAGACCGTTATCGGAAAATAATATGATTGTATGACCAGGAAGTTCATCGAGAACGAGTTCAGTCAGGGCATCCGTAGAAGCTACTATCCGGAATTCCTGCCTGTATGAATCAGTTGAAGTCTTTGAAGGATAGGTTATTGCGCTGCCTGTCACAACAGCCTTCCGGCCGAAGATGCGCGCCATATCCTCTGCCGGCTCAATCCTGAACAGGGCATAGCAAAACCCAATCAGCAAAATTAGGATAACTGCGTATCTTTTTTGGATAACAAGCCATACGGCAGAAAACAAAACTGCGGAAATGGCAGAAAAGGGAAAATACAGGAACGCGTAATAGAATGCAATACCTGCAAGAAATGACAGAAAAAAAACCATTGACTTGCTGGTAAGTTTAAGTCATCTTCTCCCTGATAACTTCAGATATTTCCTCACCAATTTGATTTATCATGACAGCGTCCTCTCCTTCCACCATAACACGTATCTTCGGTTCTGTACCTGAAGGTCTTACCAGAATGCGACCTCTCCCTGACAGCTGCTTTTCTGATCGTTTTATTGCCTGTTCAATCTCAGGGAAAGCCCTTATGTCCTGTTTATGTTCAACAACGACATTAACCAATATCTGTGGAAAGAGTTTTATCTCCGACGTGAGTTTTGACAGGGTTGCTCCCTTCTTTTGCATCAGACTCAGAACCCGAACCGCGGTTATAGGACCATCCCCTGTTGTATTATGGTCAAGGAAGATAATATGCCCGGATTGTTCGCCTCCAAAATTATATCCGCCCTCCCTCATCTTTTCCACAACGAACTTGTCGCCCACCCGTGTACGGATCAGGCGGATTCCGTGTTTCTCAAGATATTTTTCAAATCCGAGATTGCTCATTACAGTTGTCACAACGGTATCCTTTTTTAGAAATCCGCCTTTTTTCATATCAACTGCGCACATTCCCATAACCTGGTCACCGTCAATAATATGCCCTTTTTCATCACAGAGAATGGTTCTGTCAGCATCGCCGTCGTGCGCGATACCGATATCCGCCTTATGAAGTTTCACTGCCTTTTGCAAGCCTTCGGCATGGACAGATCCGCACTCAACATTGATATTCCTGCCATCAGGCCTGTCGTTTAACGAAACAACCTCTGCCCCCAATTCACGCAGGACCCATGGCGTAGTCTTGTAGGCGGCCCCGTTTGCTGAGTCTATAACAATCTTCAGACCTTCAAAAGTCATCCCCTTCGGGAGTATGGACTTTATGTATTCGATATACCGGCCTGTAGCATCGTCAAGACGGTATGCCTTTCCGACACCAACCCCCTTTGCCCTGTGGCGGGACAATCCGTCATCGTGGACAAGTGACTCAATCTCCCTTTCCAGTTCATCAGGAAGCTTGAACCCTTCGGCTGAAAAGATCTTTATCCCGTTGTCATCAAACGGGTTATGTGACGCTGATATTACAATTCCGGCATCCAGACGGAGCGTCCTTGTGAGAAATGCAATCCCCGGCGTTGGCAGCGGGCCAACAAGGGTTACATTCATTCCCATTGAACAGATTCCGGAGGTGAGGGCACTCTCAATCATGTACCCGGAGAGCCTTGTATCCTTCCCTATCAAAACCATGTTTCTGCCGCGCCCCTTCTGCCGCCTGAGCACCTGCGCAGCCGCCATCCCGACCTTCAGAACTGTCTCCGGTGTCATCGGATGTTTATTTACAGCGCCCCTTATGCCATCAGTTCCAAATAACCTCATTTTTTCCTCCCTGCGATAACAACCTTCACATTCACGGCACTTGTTTTTGTCCTTATATTCAGCGATGACAAGTCAATTCGGAAGTCCTGGTAAATTGTCTCCTTAATATCGGTAATATCAATCGGTTCAGTCCGAATGGAATACACCTTTCTGACTTCTGACATAATGCCCTCAATCTCAATGGTCTCCGGAGAAACTTCAACAGACTTTATTGAATACCCCCTGCCCGGAGTCCCAATAACAACAGGCCTCACTCCCACCACTTTTTTCACTGTTTCATCGATAACAACCCTTATCTGGGAAGGCGTGATGTTTTTGACAGATGCTGCCGGAGGAAGCTTGACGGTTTCCTTGTTGATTCCGTATGTGCCTTCACCTTTTTTTGCTCTGCCAAGGTCAACATACACCCTTATGTCAGACGGCTTGATGTTCTTGATCAGTCTCTCCTGCCCGCTGATATTCAGGCTTACTGCCTTTGCATTGCTGCTTACCAGCTCAAATCCGGCGGGGATATTCTTGAACTCAAGGGGCACATCCAGGGATAATTCTGACTGTCCCCGTGAGGTCACATAGAACCACAGGACGATGGACAGAAAAACAGCAGCAATCTTCAGCCCGATATTTTCCGTAAGAAATTTCTTCATTTCTTGACCTTCTTTTCAGCAAAGAGCTTGGTAAGCACACTTCTGAGAGTTGTCATATCAAACTGAGATTCGAGCTTGCCGTTCATCGCAAGGGATATTGATCCCGTCTCTTCGGATATGATAATCCCAACAGCATCCGTCTCCTCCGTAAGGCCCACGCCCGCGCGGTGCCGGGTGCCCAACGCCCTGCTGATGTCAGAGCTGAGAGTTATCGGCAGAAAACATCCGGCGGCAACCACCCTGTTTCCCTTAATTACAACTGCACCGTCATGGATAGGTGAAGTCGGATGGAATATGCTCAGAAGGAGTTCTTTCGACACCTTTGCATCAAGCTGGGTACCAATTTCCACAAAGTCCTTCAGGCTCGTATCGCGTTCGACGACAATCAGGGCACCAATCTTTCTGTTTGATAGCGCGACAGAAGCACGGACAATCTCTTCAAGCGAACGGAGCTCTTCAGCCGAGGTAAGGGTTTGCAGAAAATGCGCCTCACCCATCTGGGCAAGTGCCCGTCGTATCTCAGGCTGGAAAAGGATGATAATCGCAATGACTATCTGCGCCCAGAAACTCTGGATCATCCAGTCCACCGTGTACAGTTCAACATATCGAGAAACGATGGATGCAAAGAGCAGCACCCCGAGCCCGATGAGCATCTGAACTGCCTTTGTTCCCTTGATAATAAGCAGCAGACGGTAGAAGATAATTGACATCAGAATAATATCAACAAAATCCTGCCACCGCAATTGTCTGAGAAATTCCATAACACTCTCCCGTGATAAAACACAATATCTTAACACGGATGCAGTGATTTGACAAAAAAGGGATTATACGGTATTGTAATGATTACCTGTCGCGGGGTGGAGCAGCCTGGTAGCTCGTCGGGCTCATAACCCGAAGGTCAGTGGTTCAAATCCACTCCCCGCCACCAGTAAAATAGGGGGTTTGCAGAAATGCAAATCCTTTTTTTATTTGGGAAAAGTTATTTTTGAGGCGATTTTCTAACCTTTTCTCTTACATCCCAGGTTATCTTTTTTGTTCATCTTTATTCATTTTCCATGACAGGGTTCAATTTGTTTGATTTCTTCATACCCTTGGTTATGGTGTCAGACCGCCTGTGCCTTGTTTTGACTTCTGAACTTCTGCGCTATAGAAAATAATCAGGAACATATCCCTTTTATTAATTATGCAAGGGTATTATCCCATCGAAATGTCAATAGGCAAGTCTGACCCCGAGAGCTTCCTAAATTCGAGTATGCGGTCAATTTCGTCCATAATATTATTTTGCATTTTCCTTCAATTATTTTTGGTTACTAAATTTTTGACGCAGGCTTGAAAGCAATTTCTCGGCTTTGTCTTGAGATAACCCTGTGGCTTTCTTTGTAGCTACCCTTACTACCTCGGAAATAGGTAGCCTAATATTAGATTTATCTTTATAAATATCTGTAATAAGGGACGGAATTATGGGGACGTTGTGTCCCGAGTATCATTAAGCATACACCTTGCTACCCTGCTTCTTCCAGTTTTAAAATTGCCTTGCGGATACTTGATGTGTTGACTCCAACTTGACGCGCAATTTCCGCAAGCGATAATCCAAGCTCATCCCGGCCCCTCCTGGCAACCTTTGCCCTCAGTCCGCTTATCTTTCTGCGTCGGCCGCCACCTTTGAGCTCATTCGGGCTTGTAATATATAGGGGCACTTCCCATATTATTCTTTTACTCTTCGCTTGATGAATAGTCTATAGCTCAAAATGGATGTCATCATTCCCGCCCGCCTGTGGCAGACAGGCCGGAATGACAAAATGACGCCAATCTCAGCTCGCGCCCAGTGCCTTTGCCGCTTTATTCACATCTTTCGGGTCAACCCACATTATCGCGGCATAACGTCCCCCCCCTGCTGAAACTGCGTCAATCGCAGTAACGTTAATCTTGTTATCCGCCAGCGTCTTCAGCACATTGGCCACAGCCCCCTTCTTGTCTTTTCCCTGAATGAGGAATCCGAATTTCTGCGCGCGGGGTTTAATCTTTGCGGCCCTGACAGCCTTTTTAAATACTGCGACATCTTCAGGAATAAAATCAAGCTGGGCCTGCCTGCCGTTTGGGAAACCTGAGAACGCAAGAAGGTTAACACCTTCCGCCGCCAGAGCCTCCAGAATGCGCGCCCCCTCGCCAGGCCTGTTCGGAACATCCATCGCGAAATACGCCACCTTCTTAACAATATCTCCCATAACAAAAACCTCCTTTTTTAATCATTATATCGAAATAAAACATCAGTAATCCTTTGGCACTTTGTAAATATATCTGTCCCAGCTGCTTATCCAGAACACGCTTGTTGTACCCAGGGCAAAATCCACTGGGCCGTAATTCAGCAAAGCGAGCGTTTTCACAGTTCCGCCATTTTTGCTGACCTTTTTTATCGCTATCTCAAATGAGGCAACAATATAGACATTTGATGAATCCAGTGCGATATATGTAGGTTCTTTCAGTCCTGTTGCAATGGTTGTTATCGTGCTGTCACTGATATTCATCTTCCTGACTGATTCCGTACCGGGTTCGGTCCAATATAAATATTCAGAATCAACGGCCATACCCTTTGGAAAGCTGTTGCATATCAAAGCGGTTATAACTGTGCCGCCATTTTTACTGATTTTTTTGATTGCCCTGCTTGCGGATTCTATCCAATAAAGGTTTTCAGAATCAGTAACAAACTGTACCGGTTTTTGATTAGTGGCAAGAGTTGTCACCGCGCCTCCATTTATACCCACTTTCTTTATTGTTTCACCATCTCTGAAATAAACACTTGTTGAATCAACAACAGGAACTGAAGGGTAGTTCAGTCCTGAAGCTAATGTTGTTATCGCCCCTCCATTCTTATCCACTTTCTGTATGGTTTTATTATCGTTGTCAGTCCAGTATACATTTGCTGAATCAACAACAATGTCGTCCGGGTCAATCTGCCCGGAAGCAAGGATTGCCGGTGTTCCGCCATTTACGCTTACCTTTTGAATGGAAGGCCCTGTTGAAGGAAAATAAACGTTTTCTGAATCCACTGCAATTTTCTCAACAACCAATCCAGGCAGAAAAAGTTCAGGTGTTATTGGTGTTACAAAAGATTTATCCTCACCAGTAAATGTGCCTGCTGAATTTTGTGTTACTATCCTGAAATGGTATTCAGAAAGACCCTGAAGCCCTGCGATACCGGAAGAAACACTTATTGGTCCGGCAAATGAATAAGTTCCCAGTAAAGGTGTTGTGGTGCCGTAAGAAGAATCCGTACCATATTCAAACCATACAGAGGTGGTATATCCCGTCGGGTTGGTAAAACTGCCCTGCAACATTGCAGACGAATAAGTAATTTTTACGGCATTCCCGGTCAAAGGATTTGTGCCGCCTGCAAATGGCACCGCGGATGTTTCATTTGACATACTGCTTTCACCATAACCGTTAACAGATGTGACTGCGTAATAGTATGGCGTCCCGTTTGTTCTTCCGGAATGAGTGAACGGACTGGAAACATTTGGGATTTTTGTGCCTGATGACTTGGTAACCCCGGGCGACACAGACCAGTAGATATTGTATGAACCTGCTCCGCTGACTGCATTCCAGCTCACAGTAATCTGTTTGTCACCGGGAACAGACTTAACCCCTGCCGGCGCCGAAGGAGGATTGAGAGGAGGTGAATTGCCTGTATTTGCTGATTTGGTATCAGAAGAACCATCTCCGCATGCAGAAAAGCAAAACACTATGGCAAGTATCAGATATGGAAGAATGACATGGAATTTCTGTCCGGATAACACTACAAAACTTTTTGAAGTCATTTGCACGCCTGTCACCTTTTTACGGCATTCAAGACGTTTATAAAACTATCCACTTCCAGCAGGTCTGGACATCCGGATTTTTCGTACCATATTGTACCATTGTACGCGTAAAATGAGAAACATGCGTAACAGAGATATAAAGCCTTTTCTCTTAAATTGACCTCTTTTCTTATTACGTTTACAATAGCAACATGAAAAAAAATATCGTTCTTACAGGATTCATGGGAACTGGCAAGACAGCCGCCGGCCGAGAACTATCCCGACTGCTGTATATGAAGCTGGTTGATATAGACACCTTGATAGAACAATCTGAACAAATGACCATCCCCCGGATATTTGAAACTCTCGGAGAACCGGCATTCCGAAAAATCGAGACCGCGGTAATTCACAGGGTTGCCAAAGGGGATAACATCATTATTTCCACAGGAGGAGGCGCCGTACTGAGACAGGAAAATATGGATGCCCTGAGGGAAACAGGTGTAATCATCTGCCTAAAGGCAACCCCGGATACCATCCTGATCAGAACAGGCAGGACCAATAACAGGCCCTTACTGCAGGTGGAAAACCCTCTTCAGAGAATAAGGGAGCTTCTCGAATACCGGATGCCCTTTTACGAAAAGGCAGATATAATAATAACTACGGATGACAAGACCCCTCTGCAGGTTGCAGAGTATATTATTGAAAAATTGAAAGGTGAATATGGAAACCGTACGGGTTGATCTCGGCGAAAGAAGTTACAACATTTTCATCGGACACGATATTCTTGGTTCGATAGGAAACGCGGTCAAATCCCTCGGCCTGAGCCCGAAAATGGCATTGGTAAGCAACCCGACCGTTTTTTCTCTATATGGCAAACAGGTGCTGGATTCTCTTTCAAAAGCCGGGCTCGATGTCATAACCGTGACAATCCCTGACGGGGAGCAGTTTAAAGAACTTAGATGGCTGCAGCATATATTCGATGAACTCCTCGGATACAGACTTGACAGGGCATCCGCAATCGTCGCTCTCGGAGGTGGCGTTATCGGCGATATTACAGGATTTGCCGCTTCTACTTATATGAGGGGGATCTCATACATACAGATTCCGACAACTCTTCTTGCCCAGGTTGACAGTTCGGTCGGTGGAAAAACAGGCGTAAACCATGCGCTTGGCAAGAATATGATCGGCACCTTCTGGCAGCCACGGCTTGTCTTGATAGACACCGCGACGCTAAACACACTGCCCCGCAGGGAACTGCTTGCGGGTCTGGCCGAGGTAATCAAGTATGGAGTTATATGGGACAGTGCCTTATTTGATTTTCTGGAAGTCAACAAAAATTCCATTCTGGCTCTCGGCAAGGATGCATTGACGCATATCATCAGGCGTTCATGCGAGATAAAGGCAGAGGTTGTATCCAAAGATGAGCGGGAATCGGGATTGCGGGCAATCCTGAATTACGGACATACGATCGGCCATGCCGTTGAAACAGCCACAGGATATACGCGATACCTTCATGGCGAAGCTGTTGCCATAGGAATGTACCTTGAGGCAATGCTCTCTCATAAATCAGATGTGCTTGTGCAAGAACATGCCGTCCGGATCAGGGATCTTATTAACTCGTACGGTCTGCCTTCTGAACTCCCGTCCGGTATTGATATCAATATAATCCTCTCACACATGCAGCTTGACAAGAAAGCTGTGGCAGGGCAGTTGAAATTCATCCTGCCGGAAAACATCGGCACAGTAAGGATTCAGAAAGGGATAACCGAAAACATTCTCAGGGAAGTATTACTATCCTGAGCCATATAAGGTATCATTACCTATGATTGCTCCATTTTCCACTACAGGCATCGGAAGCCTTCCACATACAGACCCGGAAGAAGCATGCAGGCTTGTAATGGCCTCTTTCGATATCCCTTTCTGGCCCCAGCTGCCGGGACGGTCGTACCATGAACTCATGATACCGCAGTATTCTGAAGGTATGCCCTTTATCCGTAAGGATAAGCAGAAGAGGTCCATCTGGATTCAGAAGGACGACAGTGATGCGCTGACAAGTTTTTATGAGACCTATACGGAAGATACCAGGATAGCTGTCTCAGAAGAATATGCAAAGGGGTTCTCTGTCTTTCTTAATCACCTCGACGGGAAATCTCTGTTTTCAGTCAAAGGTCATGTCACTGGTCCGCTGACCTTTACCCTTGGACTGAAGGATTCCGCGGGAAGACCGGTCTATTTCGATGAGGAACTCCGTGAGATTTCCCTGATGGTCCTTAAAGCAAAGGCCAGATGGCAGATTGATTTGCTGAAACCTTTTTCCCGGAACATTATCATATTCATTGACGAACCTATCCTTTCCGCGCTGGGGAGCTCCGGTTATCTCGGGGTTTCCACTGAAGAAGCCCTGCGGCTTCTGACGGAAATATCAGCTGCAGTAAAAAATGCCGGCGGCATTCCCGGTATCCACTGCTGCGGGAATGCAGACTGGCCGATGGTAATAAACAGCGGCGTCAGCATAATCAATTTTGATGCTCATGGATATACAGGAACTCTTGCAGTTTATCCTTCTGAATTCACAGGATTTCTCAGATCCGGAGGATACCTTGCATGGGGCATCATACCAACAAATGAATCAATCAGAGAGGAAAGCCCTGAGACCATCAGAAAAAGGTTTGACAGCGGGATGGAACAGCTATCCCGGTCAATGCCCGGGGACCTGCTGCTTTCACAAATCATTCTGACTCCCTCATGCGGAATGGGATCAAGAAGCCCTGAAGAAACAGAAAAGGTTTTGAAATTATTGAGAGGACTAAAGGAATCTCTCACATGAAGGGAATCTTCATCTCGTTTGAGGGAATAGAGGGAACCGGCAAATCAACACAGGCGAGGCTCATGCATGAACACCTTAACAGGCAGGGATGGGAAACAGTCTTTACAGAAGAACCCGGAGGGACAACCATAGGCAGAAAGATACGTGAACTGCTGCTATCCCTTGAGTACAGAGAAATAAGCAATATGACGGAACTCCTTCTTTACAACGCCTCACGTGCACAGCATATCCATGAGGTTATCATACCTGCACTCAACAGGGGAGCCATCGTCATAACAGACAGGTTCAGTGATTCAACTATTGCTTATCAGGGATACGGCAGGGGCTTTGATCTGGAACTCATCCACTCCCTTGATATTATTGCAACCGGCGGGCTGAGGCCCGATGTTACCATCCTCCTTGATGTGGATGTTGAGACCGGCCTGAACAGAAACAGGGAGGTCAACAAGACAGACCGTCTTGAACTTGAGAATACAGGATTTCACCGCAAGGTTCAAAAAGGCTATCACGAAATCGCAGCCAGGGAACCGGGGAGAATGCATTTGCTTGATGCGTCAGGCAGTATCGAAACGCTTTTTAAAAAAATAAGCTTAATACTTAATGATTTTATCGAAAAACACATGAACAGAAAAAAGTAACTTCATGGCACTCAAGGACATCATCGGCCAGGACAGGGCGATAAACATAATTCTAAGGACGCTCCGGCGTGGCAGGATACCGTCGTCATATCTCTTTGCCGGAGAATCCGGCACAGGAAAAAAACTTACGGCAATACAGCTTGCCAAGGCCGTAAATTGCAGCAATAACTTTCCGGGCCAAACCCTGGCGCAGGATATTCTATTTCAGATTGCCCCTCCCTTGCTTTCCGTACCAGTTGAACAAGCCTCTTATGAAACAGATTGCTGTGATAACTGTCCCTCCTGCAAAAAAATTGACTCCGGAATCCATCCGGACTTTCTTCTTATTGCACCACAGAAAGGACAGATACGGGCGGAAGAAATACGGGCTATTGACGATATTCTCTCCCTGAAACCCTTTGAAGGCCGGAAAAAGATCGTTATTGTCGACGAAGCAGACACCATGAATCAGGTTGCTGCAAATGCCTTTCTCAAGACACTTGAGGAACCGCCGCCGGACAGCCTCATTATCCTGATTTCTTCCAATCCATACCGTCTTCCTGACACGATTCGCTCGCGTTGCTCAAGAATTAATTTCACGCCCCTTTCTGATGAGGCATGCAACAAGGTGTTTGAAAAAATCAGGAATGCGGCGCTGCAGGTCAAAGGCAGGAAATCGCACCTGAAAGAACTGCCTGATTCCGGACCTGAACTCGCGGCACTGGTCAGGCTTTCAATGGGACGGCCCGGTCTCGCTGTTTCAGGAAATCCCGTTGAAGAGCGGGAATGGTTTCTAAAACTGCTTCAGGATATGCTCAACTCAGGAAAGGATGACTGGGCATCACGTGAGGAAATGGAAAGGTGGTTTGACCAGCTTTTCATCATTCTCAGGGACATGGCCGTAGGGAAAATAACCGGGGAAAGAAAGGATTTCATCAATACCGACCGCCATGATTCGGTCTTGAGACTTAGCAATTTCATGGAAGTAAAAGGTATAATAGAATGTTACGAAAAACTGAACCGTTTAAAGAGGTATTTCGTATTCAATCTGAACAAATCCCTCGTCTGGAATTATACGGGTTCGCTTTTATTGAAGATGCGCATGCAGAGGGATAAACAAGAAACACATTGAGGTCATTTAAATGCCGGAAATAATTGGTCTCCGCTTTAAGACATGCGGGAAAGTCTACGATTTTGAAACAAATGATATTGAGGTCAGTGAAGGTGATTTCGTCGTCGTTGATTCAGAGCTTGGCCTGAATATCGGCAGTGTAATGAGGGGCCGTCATACTGTTGAGGCCCCTTCAAGGGAATTAAAAAAGATAATCCGCAAGGCAACAGAGGATGACATCCGTCAGAGTCATGAAAACGGCAGACTTGAAACCGAGGCAAAGGATTTCTGTCTCGAAAGGATCATGGCCAGGGGACTCCCCATGAAGCTTATCAACACCGAGATAACACTCGACCGCAAACGCTTCATATTTTACTTTACTGCGGAACGGAGGATCGACTTCCGGGAACTCGTAAAGGATCTTGCCGCCAGGTTCAGGACAAGGATAGAGATGCGCCAGATAGGTGTACGGGATGAGGCAAAACTCATTGGCGGCATGGGGGTATGCGGCAGGGAACTCTGCTGCAGGACTTTCCTTACGGCATTTGCTCCCGTATCAATCAAAATGGCAAAAAAACAGGAGCTTGTCCTGAATACTGAAAAGCTGTCAGGTGTCTGCGGCAGGCTGATGTGTTGTTTGGGATATGAGTATGACAGGATTCCATTTGTTGATAATTCGGTGCCGGATGAAGACACTCTTGCGATTTCAGAGAGCGTTGAAGTATTTGAGCCGGTGGTTGCCGCCGAAGAACCTCCTGAAGTTACTGACAAGCCGCCGGCTGAAGAAAAAGGACCACGGGAACAACGCCGTAAAAAATTTTTCCGTCACGGCAGAAGACGCAAAAAACGTCCCAACAAGACAAATGAGCCATAGATTCTACGTTACCACTCCAATCTACTATGTCAACGATGTGCCGCATATAGGACACGCCTATACAACGGTAGCAGCAGATATTCTTTCCCGCTATAATCGCCTGAGGGGCAGGGGGGTCTTTTTCCTGACAGGCACAGATGAACACGGGCAAAAAGTTCAGAAAGCAGCGGAGGAACGGGGCAGGGACCCGAAAACTCATGCCGATGCCCTGGTAACAAACTTCAAAGACCTTTGGTTGAAGCTCAATATCTCTTCCACGGCCTTTATAAGAACCACGGACGATGGGCACAAAAAAGTTGTGCGGGAGATCCTTCAAAAACTCATCAATGACGGCAAGATTGAAAAAAGGATTTATTCCGGATGGTACTGCACGCCTGATGAAAGATTCTGGACGCAGAAAGACCTGGCAGACGGAAAATGCCCTGACTGCGGAAGGGATGTCGAGCAGATTGAAGAAGAAAATTATTTCTTCCTGATGTCGCGCTATCAGGAAAGACTAATTCACCATATTGAAACACACAGGGATTATATTTTGCCTGAGACACGAAGGAACGAGGTGCTCGGGTTTCTGAAAAACCAGCCTTTGGGTGATCTCTGCATATCCCGTCCCAGGAAAAGGCTTTCATGGGGAATCCCTCTTCCTTTTAACGAAGATTTTGTTACCTATGTCTGGTTTGACGCGCTGGTAAACTATTATTCAGCAACAAGGTATCTTGCCCCTGGAAATGGATTACCGTACGCCAATCCCGAATCTGAAACCTCAAATACCAAAGATCAAAACTGGTGGCCTGCCAGCCATCATATCATAGGAAAAGATATTCTTGCCACGCATGCCGTTTATTGGTCTACCATGCTTATGGCGCTTGATCTGCCCCTGCCCGGAAACATATTCGCCCACGGGTGGTGGACTGTTGAGGGGAAAAAGATGTCAAAATCAATCGGCAATGTTGTCGATCCCCATAAGATGACTGACCAGTATGGAGTTGATGCCTTCAGATATTTTCTCTTCCGGGAGGTTCCATTCGGCCTTGACGGGGATTTTTCTGAACAGGCACTTATTAAACGCATCAACACTGACCTGGCAAATGACCTTGGGAATCTCCTGAGCAGGACCCTGACCATGATCGAAAAGTATTATGATGGTTCTGTACCGCCAATGCCTTCATACGATGCAAATAATGCCTGTGACGTATCACGGGAGTTACAGCTCAGGCTCCTTGTCGAAGCCATCCCGCCTGCTATTGACGGTTTCCTGGCAAAGCTCTCTTTCCATAGCGCGCTTGATGCCATCTGGTCTGCCGTAAGCAATGCAAACAAACTCATCGAAGAAGAGGCCCCCTGGACACTCTGGAAAGAAAAACGCACAGATAAACTCTCGGCCGTACTTTACACACTTGCCGAGACGCTGCGGATTCTGGCAGTCAATCTCTATCCTTTCATGCCATGGACTGCGCAGAAGATTTATAGCCAGCTCGGGATAGACAAAAACATAGAAGATACACCTTCTTTTGTCTGGGGAGCGCTGCAATCAGGACAAAAAGTCAGAAAAAATGAACATCTCTTTCCGAGGATTGAAAAGAAGGATATCAGGTAGTCTTGGTAAGTTCCCTGAAAAACTGCTTGTTCTCTGAATAAAGCAAACCGTCTTCCGGTTTTATTACTCCCGCGTTACAGAGTTTCGCAAGGGACAGCTCCAAAGAAACAAAATCTTCCGTGCCTGTCTGCATCTGCGAGCGAATCTGATGGGTCTTGGATTCCCTTATGAGATTCTTAACCCCGTATCCGTTGATCAGTTTTTCATAAGCAAGAACCCGGCCTTCCCCGCTTTTTGCAGGAACAAGTCTCTGGTTGATAACAAAAAGGAGCGTATCGGCAATACGCGTTCTGATAAGAGCCTGCTGATGCGGCGGGAAGATATTGATAACACGCTCTATAGTTGCAGTGGTAGAGCTTGCAGAGAGTGTACTAAGTACAAGGTGGCCTGTGTCCGCAGCCTGAAGGGCTATTGCAAAGCTTTCAAAATCCCTCATCTCTCCAACCACGATAACATCAGGGTCCTGTCTGAAGACATGCTTTAATCCCTCATAGAACGACACTGTATCAAGTCCGATTTCCCGCTGGTTCACATTGCTTTTTTTATGCTTGTGAAGGTATTCAATCGGGTCCTCGAGGCTTACGATATTGCATTTCCTGTTCATATTGATAACATCCACTATGGAGGCAACCGTGGTAGATTTCCCATGTCCTGTAGGCCCGGAAACAAGGATCAGCCCCTGGGGCATCAGTGCGTAGTCCGCTATCCACTCTGGCAGATTCAAATCCGCGAGAGAAGGCATGGTTTCCCTGATGCGCCTCATGGTAATTGAAATAGAGTGCCTTTGTCTGTACAAATTCACTCTGAACCTGCCTACATCCGGATAGGTAATTGCAAGGTCGTAATCGCCAGTATTTGCAAAAGCGTCCCAATCCCTCCCCATCATAAGTTCCCGGGCATAACGTTCACAGTCAAGCGGTGTGAGTGAAGCCATGGATAATCGTTGAATATCATTGCTTAGTTTCAGGGAAGGGGGAACGCCCGCGGTAAGCAGCATATCAGTTGCGGGAGAGTGCACCAGTTTTTTCAGCATTACCATGAATTCCGGAGCCTTTTGCATCTCTGTCTTCTGAGCTTCTTTTTCAATTGCCTCTCCGGTTAGCCCAATTTGAGGATTCTCGCTCAGACTTCTTATCGCGGCTTCCATTTGCCAGGCAGGAACCACAACAGGCTGAACCTTGCGTCCTATGGAAAACTCTATATCCTGCAACGCCAGCATATCTTTTGGATTCACCATGGCAAGAGTCACTGAATCACCGGCGACACTTAAGGGAAGAACCTTCATGTTCTTGATCTTTTCAAGAGGCAGAAGCTTTACGATGTCCTGAGGTATATCAATATGAAAAAGGTTGGTTGATGGAACGCCAAGCTGCTTGCTCAGAAAATCAAGCATCTGATCTATTGTGATAAAACCGAATTCAATAAGTATGGAGCCAATCTGTCCGCCCACCTGAGTCTGCCGGCGGAGAGCCTCTTTTAACTGATGAGAGGTAATCAAACCATACTCAACCAGAATTTCGCCAAGCTGCTGTCTTTTCTTCGCCTTTACCGGCTCCATGGGATTTTGTACCACATCTCCCGTTAATAGTCAACAAAATTCACCTTAAGAAAGCAAATCAGCAACCTGCCATCCTGAGTGTTTTACCCTCTTTATAATATGGAAAGAAAATACTTTAAACTCGTCATTGTCCGGATTGACCAGACTATCCAGTCCAGAACCCTTTTGTGATGGAGTATTAAAAAGACTTATTCAAGTCGGGGAATGATAAACGAGAGGGGCAGGTTCCTGTCTGCCGTTCTAATGGTAAGCATGCTGCAAACAAAAATAGCGTTGACAATGTCATTAGTGATGCCTAATATATCTAATCCTGCCCGTACAAATATTTTCCGACAAGAGGAGATTTCCATGAAGAACACTGTTAGATGGTTTCTTGACATGCATTACAGCAATCAATTGGATTTGGAACCGCCATACCAAAGAAGAAGTGTCTGGACTTTAAAAGACAGAAGATTTTTCCTTGATACAATATTTCGCAATTATCCATCTCCGGCTGTTTTCCTGCATAAAGATATAGATCAGGCATTGGGGAAGATGATATATCATGTAGTTGACGGCAAGCAGAGACTCGAAACCATTGTTCTTTTTACGCAGAACAACATTGCACTTGACAAAGAATTTGGAGACCCGCGATTAAACGGCAAAAAATGGAAACACATTGAAAATGATCCGGACTTAAAGACGCGTTTTTATAATTATGTGCTGCCGATAGAGTTTATAGATACAGACAATGACCGTGTCATTAACGAGGTTTTTGACCGTCTCAACAGAACCTCAAGGAAACTGGAACGCCAGGAATTGAGGCATGCAAGATTTGATGGCTGGTTTATCAAGATGACTGAAGCAGAAGCGCAGGAGGATGAATGGGAGCGATTAGGCGTTGTTACCAAAGCGAGAATGAGAAGAATGAAAGACGTTCAATCCATATCCGATCTTCTGATTGTCTTACTGAAAAATCGCATAATAGGCTGTGATCATGATACTCTCGATGATCTATATGCTGAATATGACTCACCGCATGAAACAGTGCAGGATTTCAACGAGGAAGGATTTAAGGAGAATTTACGATTCACAAAAAACTATATTTTGAGCATGGAGGCACATAACCGTGCTGTTACAGTATATGCAAAAGGACTCGGCAATTTTTATAGCCTCTGGGCCTTTGTTGCGCTCAATCAGCATAACCTGGATTTTCCGGAAATAACATCAGAGAGATATGCCGGGTTTATGGAAAAAGTGGAATTCATATCCATGGAAAAAGACATGATCAATTTTTCAGGAAATGTTGATGATACTTACTCCTTAGCCTATAATTACTTTAAAAATTCCGTCAAATCGGGGAATGATCAGCAGCACAGGGAAGCAAGAAACAGTATTCTTAAAAATGTTCTGTTGAGTCCCTTTCTTCAGGAATCTCCGTCAGCAGTAGAAAATGACACCAGCACACAGTTGCAGAACAGGAGTTAGTTTTTATTAAGGAATAACAAAAACCAACATGATCTGAACCTTATTTTATTCAGATCAACAGATATTAAAGGAAAATATCCATTAAGAACTGAATAGGTAATTGCTTTTGCCCTGTCTTTGTTTTTTTTTCTTGCCTATTGCCTGTTCCCTGTCTTACATTCTTATTATTCTGCATTCTACTTTTGTATCATTCGTAATTCTTCATTCTGCATTCTGCATTTATTTGAGTGGTAACGAAAAATAAAAAGCTGCTCCCTTATCCACTTCTCCTTCCGCCCATACCTGTCCGCCGTGCCGGTTGACTACGCGCTGCACTATGGCAAGACCCACACCCGTGCCTTCAAACTGCTTGTCGCTGTGCAATCGCTGAAATACCCCGAACAGCTTTCCCGCGTATTGCATGTCAAACCCAGCGCCGTTGTCCTTCACGCAATATATTATCCTGTCTCCTTCTGGAAGTACCCCCCGAAAACTGTGCACCCTGTAATTAGAAATTCGGCATAATAGACCTGACTTCCCACTTCTGATTTGCAATATCTCATTCATGAAATGTTTGACAGCGCAAGCTGAATATTTCTATACTTCCTAATGCTTAAAATAGCGGTTATTGACGGACAGGGTGGCGGAATAGGCAATCTGCTTGTCAAACGACTTCGAGAGGAATTCACGGATGAGATCGATATCCTCGCTCTCGGGACTAACTCAACAGCAACCGCTACAATGATGAGGGCACGGGCAAACAAGGGGGCCACCGGCGAGAATGCTATTGTCTGGAATGCAGCCAGGGCTGATCTTATCATTGGACCGCTGAGCGTAGTCCTTGCACATGGCATGCTAGGAGAACTCAGCCCTAAAATGGCCGAGGCAATAGCGTCATCCCCTGCAAAAAAGGTCCTCTTGCCGCTGAATCAGGAGGGAGTCGATATAATAGGCTTTGAAAAAGAACCTCTTCCTCATTTGATAGAAAAGACCATAGAGACAATCAGGCACCTTATACGAAAGGAGAAATAGCATGTGCGAAGCGAATGCATACATCTACACGGACGGCAGGGAGGAGCTCTACCTCGAAAGTGTTGATATTCTGCGGCCAGAGGGAGGAAAGATTTACCTTAGAAGCCTGTTCGGCGAACAAAAGGTATTTGAGGGAAAGATAAAAGAGGTGTCCCTGCTGAACCACAAGATTGTCCTTGAAAAAAAGTAGGGTGGCCGGTTATTTCTTCAGTCTTTTTTCTGAAATATACAAGTTTTCTATTCCGATAAATGCCAGGATATCTCTTTCATACGAGCATTTGCAGATTCTGCTGCTCCTGTAGTCTTTTCTTTCCTCACTCGACCCCTACCCTCAAACCCTTTCCTTTTCCTGCTTCTTCCATCTTCAATCCTTCAGATATCTGACCTTTTTCTCCACCGGCATTTTCTGAGGACCCTTTGAAGGCCTTGCCGCGTATCCGACCGGGATAACCGCCATGAATTCTCCTTTCGGCTCACCGAAAAATTGCAGCACCTCATCTTTTATCAGGAAAAGGATACCAAGCCAGACGGTTGATAAACCAAGTGAGGTGGCAGCCAGTAACAGATTCTGGGCAGCAGCAGCGGAGCTTTGTATCTCCATTGTGCGGAAAAAATCATAAGCCATACGTTTTTCCACCTTGAAGAGATGTGTGCCGTGCTCAATTAATTCACCGGTATTTGCCAATGCAATAACCAAAGGAGCACTGATAATGCTTCTTGCCGCCATACGCAGCAGGGATGAAGCCGGTTTGGGGAATCCGTACGATTTGGTTGTGACAAGATGTGCCAGTTCCTGCTTCTTTTCCCCCTGTGTGACTATAAACCTCCAGGGCTGCTGGTTATGGGCAGACGGCGCGTTATTGGCTGCCTCCAGGAGCATCTGTATATCATCGTCTGAAATGTCCTGCCTGGCAAATGTTCTGACGCTGTGACGTTTGCTGATGGTCTCAAGAGTTTCATTCATGGGATGGACTGATTCATCGGGGATCATGGGCTGCCTCCATATAAAACAGATGCTTTCCCCTGTATATAAACAAGGGGAAATTGCTTACTGATATTTCTCTGCGGTTTTTAGAATCCGGCTATTGCCGCTCTGGCAAGTCCAACAAGGAAAGAAGGAAATACTCCGATTACAAGGACTGCCACCAGGGATACCCCGAGAGCAATGCTTAAAGGTATTGCTGAAGAAAGACTGACTACTTCCTTCGGTTCCCTCATATACATAAACATGACAATCCTGAGATAGAAAAATGCTGAGATGGCACTGAAAACCACTGCTACAACAACCAGCCAGGTATATCCTGCATTGATGGCACTCATAAAGACAAAAAACTTGCCGATAAAACCTGCTGTCGGAGGAATACCTGTCAGGGAAAACATGAAAATAAGCATCAGGGCAGCTAAAAGCGGATGGGTTTTTGAAAGCCCTTCATAGTCGGATATGTTTTCACCCTTGAATCCCTCACTCCTCAGCATTATTATTACCGCAAATGCGCCGATGTTCATGAATGCATATATCATCAGATAGGTCATCATACTCGACAGCCCTTCTCCGTTTGCAGCAATGATTCCAAGAAGCGCATAGCCTGCATGGGCAATCGATGAGTAGGCAAGCATTCTCTTTATATTTGTCTGAGCAAGAGCGACGATGTTTCCAACCGCCATGGTTAGTATCGCTATGGGAATAAGAACAGTTATCCAGTCAACCTTCACAGGGTCAAAGGCAACCATGAATACCCTGCCGAGGACCGCAAATCCAGCTGCCTTGGGACCTACCGACATAAAGGCTGTGATAGATGTCGGAGCACCCTCATAAACATCCGGAGCCCACATATGGAATGGCGCTGCCGCAATCTTGAAGCTGAATGCGACGGCAAAGAGAACAACAGAAAGCATGAGAGCCGGATTTCCGCTGAGACCCTTTTGACTGATAAACTGTGCGATTGCCTTCAGCTCTGTTGTTCCTGTAAGTCCGTAAATCAAAGAGATTCCATAGAGCAGGAATGCCGAGGAAAAGGCGCCAAGGAGAAAATACTTGAGAGCTGCCTCATTTGATCTAATATCATATCTCTTGAATCCGGCAAGGATATACGTGCTCAGAGCCATGAGTTCAAGACCGACATACAGTACAATAAGTTCGGCAGCAGATGCCATGACCATCATTCCTATTGTTGAAAAAAGCATGATGCCGTAATATTCGCCATAATTGATCTTTTCTATAACGACGTACTTCATTGAAATCAAAACGGTCAAAATGACGTTAATACAGAAGATAACCTTGAAGAATAGACTGTAACCATCCGCGATGAACATGCCTCCAAATGTCGCACCTGAAGCATTCACCATCAGGGCTGCAGTTGCAACTATACTTGCTATGCTTAATCCTGCAACAATTTCTTTCTTCCTGATTATCAGGTCAAGCAAAAGGATAATCAGCGCGGCAGTTGACAGAACGATTTCAGGCAGTACAGGTCTCAGGTCAGGGAGAGGGAAATTCATTTCACTACCTCCATAATCGTTTGAGCTGCTGCGCTTGCCTGATGCACCCCGCCTGATGTTGCAACCCTCTCCAGAAGGTGCTTAACGGATTCATGCATAAATCCAAGGAACGGACTTGGATAAACACCTATCCATATGGTAAGAATAAGCATCGGGAGGAGTGCCAGCATCTCTCTTTGCCCCATATCATTCAGTTTTGCAACCTTTGTGCTTACTTCCATAAAGAATATCCTCTGATAAAGCCAGAGCATGTACCCGGCACCGATTATGATTCCTGATGAAGCAAGGATACCGGCAAGCTTGCTTGCAGTGAATCCGCCAAGGAGAATAAGGAATTCCCCGATGAACCCGTTAGTTCCAGGCAACCCGATGGAAGCAAGAGTAAACACCATGAAAAATGCCGCGTAAATCGGCATGGTAGTTGCCAGACCTCCGTAATCGGCCATCTTTCTTGTATGGGTACGTTCGTATACAATACCTACAGAAAGGAAGAGTGCCCCGGTCACAATACCGTGATTGAGCATCTGCAGGATACCGCCCTCCATCCCCTGTGTATTCAGGGCAAAAAGCCCAAGAGTTACAAAACCCATGTGACTGACGGAACTGTATGCAATAAGTCTCTTCAGATCCGTTTGAGCAAGACATATTACAGCACCGTAAATAATTGCTATCACGGACAGTGTCAGCATAACCGGCGTCATCGCCTTTGTTGCATCCGGGAAGAGCGGAAGCGAGAATCTCAGGAAACCGTAAGCCCCCATCTTGATAAGAACTGCGGCAAGTATGACGCTGCCGGCTGTGGGAGCTTCCGTATGCGCGTCAGGGAGCCATGTATGAACCGGCCACATTGGAACCTTTACGGCAAAGGCTGAAAAGAATGCCCAGAAAAGCCACATTTGCATGGTGTAAGGATAGGATTTGTTCATTAATTCAAGAATATCAAACGTCTTGCCTGCGTAAAAGTAGAGAACTAAGATACCGATCAGCATCAGTACACTGCCGACCAGGGTAAACAGGAAGAACTTAATTGCTGCATATACCCTGTTTGGGCCTCCCCATACACCGATGATAAGGAACATTGGAATCAGCATCGCTTCCCAGAAGAGATAGAAGAGGAAGAAATCCAGTGAGCAGAATACACCTATCATCGAGGCTGTAGTCAGCAGTATGGCGATATAAAATTCTTTAATCTTTGTGGTTACGGCTGTCCATGATATAAGAACACAAAGCACCGCAGTCAAAGTTGAAAGAAGAACAAACAGGACGCTGATACCGTCAACACCGAGGAAGTAAGTAATATTCCAGGCCGATATCCAATCATGCCGTTCAACGAATTGCATCTTATGTGTTGTTTTGTCAAACCCGGTAAACAGCGGCAGAGATATCAAGAATGTCAGAACGGTAACTACCAGTGCAATGATTTTTATTGCTGTCTCCTGTGACCTTTTCATAACAAGCAGCAGCAGTGAACCCAGAATGGGCAGGAATATAACCGCGCTCAGGATCGGATAACCTAGATGATTCATGATAACCTGTTCCATTGTCCCCCTACCTGAATAACAATACCAGGGCCATAATAAAAAATGCCCCGGCAGCCATAATTATTGCGTAGTGATGCGCCAGCCCTGACTGTGCCTTCCTCAATTGCCCGGCAAATACACCGATAGTCTTCGGGATGCCATTGACAATACCTTCTATGATTTTGCCATCGGTAATGCCTACAAGTATCTTCTTTGCTATCCACAATGTCGGCCTTATCAGAATAAAGTTATACAATTCGTCTACATAGTATTTATTAAGCAGAACGGTGTATATCCACTTGAACTGTTTCGAGATCGTTTCCGGTAAATTCGTTTGCCTCAGATAGAGAAATGCGGCAAGTCCTAATCCGGCAAAGCCAATCAGTACTGACAACCCCATTACAGCCCATTCCTCAGCGTGTGTACCATGGAATTCAGGGTGTCCAACTACCGGTTTAAGAAATTCCGCAAAATGCGCCCCTCCGCCAAGTATTGGAGGAATGCCAATCCAGCCTGCAGCAACGGCACCAACTGCAAGGAGCATCAACGGAATAGTCATAATTCTGGGAGATTCATGGATATGATGTTCTCCGTGTCCGCCGTGAGAATCATGGGCAGAGCCGTGGGAATCATGTCCTGAACCATGGGAAGACCCATGCGAACCATGTCCATGGTCATCATGATGGGCTCCTCCCCGGAATTCACCAAAGAATGTCCGGAAGATAAGTCTGAAAGTATAAAACGGCGTGAAGAATGCTCCGGCAAGAGAAAGCACCCATACAAATTTCCCCACACTCGAGTGGGAAGCATAAGCAGACCATATTATCTCATCCTTGCTGAAGAACCCAGATAAACCGGGGAATCCGCCGGCGCTAAGACCCGCGATAACAAAAACAAAAAATGTCACCGGCATGTACTTCTTGAGCCCACCCATTTCCTGGATATTATTTGTATGAACGGCGTGGATAACGCTGCCGGCTGCAAGAAAAAGCAATGCCTTGAAGAATGCATGGGTAAAGAGATGGAAGATACCCGCGGCATATGCACCCACACCGCAGGCAAGGAACATATACCCCAAATGGCTGCAAGTGGAAAACGCTATGATTCTTTTTATATCATTTTGGGTAATCGCAATTGTAGCAGCAAAAATCATTGTCAGAGCGCCCACAACAGCCACGGAATTCATTGCAATTTCCGACAGGTTAAAGATCGGATTGCATCTTGCTACCAGAAACACACCGGCAGTAACCATGGTCGCGGCATGAATTAAAGCACTGACAGGTGTCGGGCCTTCCATGGCATCAGGAAGCCATACATGAAGAGGCAGCTGAGCTGATTTGCCGACGGCACCACAGAAAAGAAGAAGGGCAATCAGGGTTGGAAGATCAATATTCCATCCGAGGAAATAAACCGTCTTTCCGGCTATGCTTGAGACGTTCGCAAAGACGTCGGCATAATGGAGGGTCCCAAAGGTGAGAAAAACCATAAACACACCGATACCGAATCCAAAATCACCGAACCTGTTTACAATAAAAGCCTTTTTACCAGCATCGGCGGCTGACTTCTTGTTGAAAAAATATCCGATCAGGAAGTAAGAACAAAGACCAACACCTTCCCAGCCAACGTAAAGCTGGAGGAAATTGTTGCCCATAATAAGCATAAGCATGAAGAACGTAAAAAGGTTAAGATAGGCAAAAAACCTGTAATACCCGGTATCTCCGTGCATATATCCGACGGCATATATATGGATAAGCATGGCGCATGTAGTAACAACCATCAGCATAACCGCTGTCAAAGGATCGATTAGGAAACCGACGGAGACCTTGAATGTACCGGAAAGTATCCAGGTATACAGATCCGCATCAATGACCTTTCCCGCTATAGTATCTTTCAGGGTCGCAAGAGCGCAAAGCCATGAACCTGCTATTGAAAGAACCGCAGGCCAGTGGGCCTTATATTTTATAAGCTCCCTGCCCAGCAGGATATTGATTATAAACCCGGCAAGCGGAAGAAACGGTATAAGGATATGATAGTATCTCAGTTCTTCCATTTGTTATCCCCGCATCTCCCTTATTTCATCCACATTTGCAGTGGCTTTGTTCCTGAACAGAGCAATGATAATCGCAAGCCCTATGGCAGCCTCGGCTGCGGCGACCGCTATGACAAAAAAGGCAAGTATCTGTCCCCTCAGGTCCTGAATATAATGGCTGAAGGAGATCAGGCTGATATTCACCGCATTAAGCATCAGCTCTATGGACATAAGCATAATGATAATATTCCTCCTCGAGAGGAATCCAAGAACCCCTATGGAAAACACTGCTATACTCAGCCATAAATACCACTGTAATGGAACCATTTCTACCCCTTGAACTTCCTCTTTGCAAGGACAATCGCGCCAACGATGGCAATGAGAAGAATCAAAGAAACCACCTCAAACTGGAAAAGGAAGTCCGTATATAATAATTTACCTAATGCCTTAACGTGTGTTTCCTGCTGTATCATTTCTATGGAATATCTGCCAGGCGGCGCGGCGATAAATGATCTGACAGAGTAAATCATTGCGATAAATATGCCGATGGTAAAGGTAACCCCCGTCGGCCAGGCGGTGATGCCCTTTTTCATCTGCGCGACATCTTTCAGGTTCATGAGCAGAACAACAAACAGGAATAAAACCAGTATGCCTCCCGCGTAAACTATAACCTGTATCGCTGCCATGAATTCTGCATTCAGGAACAAATACATTCCCGCGATATGAAAAAACAGGAGTAGCATCCAAAGAACACTGTGCACCGGGTTCCTGCGTGTTACTACGAGAAGAGACAATCCGACTATCATGAATGCAAAATATGCAAAAAACAGTTCAGGGATCATTGCTGTTTCCCCCTGAATGATGATTGATCCCTGGGCGTTCCGAAATCATCTGACATGGGCCGCCAGAATTTCTTAAAGTATTCTTCTCCTTTTTTATCAGGCATAGACTTGTCCCAGTTTGCAAGAAGTTTTTCCTTGTTCATAAGAAGATCCGACCTTTTATACTCGCTGTATTCATAATTCTCTGTCATCGCAATTGCGCCATACGGGCATGCCTCAACGCAGAATCCGCAGTAAATGCATCTCAGCACCTCGATTTCGTAGTCCTGCACCTTTCCGTTGCCCCTTTTAATCGTTATGCACTGCGAAGGACAAATGGCCGCACATAGTCCGCATCCGACACATTTTGTCTGTCCGGTTACAGGGTTTTTTGCAAGCGCATGCAACCCGCGGAACCCGGGCGCGATATGACGCCTCTCTTTTGGATACTGTATGGTAACCGCATGTGAAAACATTTTTTTCAGGGTAAGGGCCATGCCCTGAAATATTTCTATGAAGGTGAACCTTTTTATAATCTCCCTGACAGTCACGCTACGCTCCGTGTAGAGTCGTGATGATTATTTTCACCAGACCTGTTACCAAAATGTTCGCCAATGCAACCGGAATCAGTATCTTCCATCCAATCGCCATAACCTGGTCGTATCTGTACCTCGGCAGAGTTGCCCTTATCCAATAATAGAAAAAGAAGAATGCATAGGCTTTCATGAGGAACCATACGATACCAGGCACCATCTTCAGAAACGGCAGAACCGAAAGGATATACCATGGCAGAGTCCAGCCACCGAGGAAACATATTGTTGCCATTGAAGCCATAATTATCATTGCTATATATTCACCAAGGAAAAACTCCGCAAATCTGAAGCCGCTATACTCTGTGAAATACCCGGCAACGAGCTCACTTTCCGCCTCCGGCATGTCAAACGGAGTCCTGTTAGTTTCTGCTACAGCTGCAATAGTAAAGACCACAAAACCGACTATCTGAGGTATTGCAAACATTCCAAATACAGATTCTTCCTGAGCACGAACAATATCCGTCAGGTTCAGAGAACCTGCCATGATCATAACTCCCACAAGGCTCAGGCCCATCGCAATCTCGTAACTGATGACCTGGGCAGCTGATCTGAGACCACCCAGGAAAGCATATTTGGAGTTCGAGGCCCATCCGGCAATGAATATGCCGTAAACACCAATTCCGGCCATTGCGAAGATGAATAACAGCCCAATGTTAATATCTGCAATTACAGGACTAATTTTAAAATCTGCGATTGTAAAACTATAAGAAAACGGGATAACAGACAGATTTACCATTGACGCAGCCATAAAAATAATTGGAGCAATGTAGAAAACCACTTTATCTGCATTTGCAGGGATGATATCCTCTTTGAAAAACAGTTTAATACCGTCCGCAAACGGCTGTAATAATCCGTGCGGTCCGACCCTCATGGGACCAAGTCTCACCTGCATATGTCCGATGACTTTACGTTCAAAATATGTTGCGTATGCGACATGCAGCAATCCGATTGCCAGCACGACAACAATCTTTATCAGAATAATCAGGACTTCAAGACCAAACCTGATAATTGCATCAATCATTTTCGGATCTATGGCATTTGCTATATCCATTACCTGTCACACTCTCCGAGTACAATATCTATCGTTCCAATATTAGAAATAACATCTGCAACAAGATGTCCGACACACAGTCTCGGCAGAACGCCTGCATGTATAAAGGAAGGGGCTCTTACTCTCATGCGGTAGGGCTTGCCGGAACCGTCGCTGACAAAATAGAATCCGAGTTCACCCTTGGGAACTTCGGTTGCAACATAGAGGTCACCTTCAGGAACCTTCGGACCCTTTTTAATGAATTCAAATTGGGCTACAAGATGTTCTCCCGCCTTTTTAATCTCATCAGGCATCGGCATCGCAGCTGCTTCATTAAGCTTGTCCTCACTAAGTCCCTTGCCTCCGGGAATAATCTTAAGCGCCTTGAATTTGCATGATACAAAACAGGTTGCACACTGCAGGCAAAGCGCCTGGTCAATCTTGTGGGCCTGCTTCTTTTCACCGGCAATCGCCTTGGCAGGACAGGCCCTGAGGCACATCCCGCAACCCTTGCACGCCTTTGCATCAACAACATACGCCACTTCATTTACCGGATGCGTAATCGGCATCATGGCATCCTTTGGCTGGAGAGTAAATTTCGGCGCTGTTGCCATTACAGGACCTGCAGGCAGTTGTTCAATACACTGCCTGAGAATCTTAATTGATTCCCTCATCTCAAGCATGCGGCAGCGGTACCGGTCGTACACATCGCCTTCTGAACCGATAGGGACATCGAATTCCACCTTGTCATAAGCATCGTAAGGCATATGTTTTCTGATATCATAGGAAACTCCGGACCCTCTCAGTGTCGGGCCTGTCATTCCCCAGTTTACTGCCTCTTCACCAGATATGATACCGATTCCCTTTGTCCTAAGAAGCCATATCCTGTTCTGGTCAATCAGTGTCTCATATTCAACAATGCGCGCCTCGAACTCGTCAGTAAATTTCCACAGGCTGTCGAGAAACTCCTGAGGGACGTCGTTTCTGACGCCGCCAATCCTCGGATAGGTGACTGTAAGCCGCGCTCCGCAGATCATTTCAAAGAGATCAAGTATCCATTCCCTGTCCCTGAAGCAATACAGGAATACAGTCATTGCACCGATATCAAGAGCATGCGTTGCAAGCCAGAGGAGATGGTTTGATACTCGTGACATCTCACCGACAATGGTCCTTATATACTTGGCCCGTTCAGGGACCTCTATTCCAAACAGTTTTTCAACCGCCACTACATAACCGATATTGTTAGACATTGCAGAGACATAGTCCATGCGGTCTGTAAGCGGAAGGGCCTGGAAATACGACAGGCTTTCTCCAAGCTTTTCTATTCCCCGGTGGAGATACCCGACATAGGGAGTAACCTTGACAATTGTTTCACCGTCAAGATCAAGAACCAGACGAAGAACGCCGTGGGTAGCAGGATGCTGCGGCCCCATACTGACATTCAGTTCCCTTGTCTCAAATATTTTCTCTGACTGTTCCATATCTATCCCTGCCAGTCGAAATCTTTCAGTTCCCGTGACCTTTTAACCACATCAGTAAACTCTTTCCAGTCCTGCTCTCCTTCATACCCCTTTAAAGGGTAATCCTTGCGCAATGGATGCCCTTCCCAATCCTCGGGCATGAGAATTCTCCTGAGATCCGGATGTCCGGCAAACGTAATTCCGAACATATCAAAACATTCCCTTTCATGCCAGTCGACACCCGCCCAAACAGGAACAGTCGAACTGATACTGGTATCATTTTCAGGAACCTGCGCCCGAATACGTATTGCATGGCGATGCCGGATCGAATACAGGTTATAGACAACCTCGAACCTGGGCTCCTTTTTACCCTTATAATCAACGGCGGTCAAATCCTGAAGATGGTCACAACTGATTTCAGGGTCATCATGGAGATACCTGCAGATACCGAGAATACGACTTTTTCTGACAATTACAGATACCTGATCCCTGAAGCTGACTATTTCAACAACTTCTTCCGGAAATTTCTCCTTGATTCTCTCGGCAATCTGTGCCGGTTCTATGCGCTGAGAAGGCGTTGCGGCCCGTGAAAGAACTACCGCCATGGGCTCCACCTCGCCTGTTCATTACGTATTTTCTCCTGAAGCATCATCATCCCTTCAAGAAGAGTCTCGGGCCTCGGAGGGCATCCCGGAACATATACATCTACCGGCAGAAATGTTTCGCATCCCTGAACAGTACTGTATGTCTTGAATACACCGCCGGTACAGGCACAGCTTCCCATAGCCACAACATAGCGCGGCTCCGGTATCTGGTCAAATACCCGCCTGACAACAGGCACCATTTTCTTGGTAACGGTTCCGGCAACGATCACGCAATCGGCCTGCCGGGGCGAACCGCGAAAAATAATACCGAACCTATCGAAATCGTAGTGTGATGCGCCGACGGCCATCATCTCGATGGCGCATCAGGCAAGTCCGAATGTCGTTGGCCAAATTGAAGATAACCTGCCCCAGTTAATAATCTTATCAAATGTGGTGACGATAAGATTTGGGGGAAGCACCTTAACTCCTTCTTCAACCTCGACAAGACCGACTGTTGATGTGTCAATCAACATCTTTTTCTTACACTCTCCTTAATTTAATCCCACTGAAATGCCTCTTTTTTCCAGGCATAAATATATCCAACAACAAGTATAAATATAAAAATGACCATTTCAATAAACGCATACATCCCGATTTTATCAAAAACAACAGCCCACGGATACAGGAAAATAGCTTCAACGTCAAACACCACAAAGAGCATGGCGATGATATAAAACCTGATGGAGAACCTATACCTTGGCTCACCGACCGGATTGACCCCTGATTCATAAGGCAGGAGCTTTTCATAATAGGGTTTTTTCATTCTGAAGATTGTACCGATAAGCAAAGCGCCAAAACCGAACGCTGTTGCGATCACGATAAAAATAAGTACCGGCAGATATTCTTTTGGTAAATACGTTCCAGGCATAAGCGCTTATGTTATACTGAAAAGCACTTTCACTTGTCAAGTAAAAATTAATAAATAAATTATTCTTTGAAAAATTTATTTTCAAATACCATTCAATTCGGTATCCTGCATGAGATACTGTATATGAAATCAAGGTGGTATCTAACGGAAGCATTCTCTTTTTTTGATTGCTTATTATTGTTTTAAGGAGGCTGCATGTTCAGAATCGCAAAGAAGAAAGCCCTGTCAGACGCGGTGATTCTTTTTGAAATAGAGGCTAAAGAGATTGCCCGAAAGGCAAAAGCCGGCAACTTTTTTGTCCTCAAGATTCACGAGCAGGGAGAGAGGATACCTTTAACAATAGCCGATTTTGACCAGGAACGTGGAACCATCACCGCTGTTTTTCAGAAGGTCGGAAAAACAACTCACCAGCTTGCCATGTTGAATGAGGGAGACAGCATTTCCGATGTCATAGGGCCTCTTGGAAAAAATTCACATATAGAAAATTTCGGGAAGGTTATCTGCGTAGGAGGCGGGGTTGGCATCGCGCCAGTCTATCCGATAGCTCGCGCACTGAAGGAAGCAGGGAATACTGTAATCTCTATCATTGGCGCCCGCACAAGGGAACTCATCTTCTGGGAAGACAGAATGCGTATTGCATCTGACAAACTGATAGTTGTCACGGATGACGGCTCATATGGCAGAAAGGCTGTAGTGACTGTACCGCTTGATGAATTCCTGAGAGAGGACACGGGGATTAAAAGGGTCATCGCAATCGGGCCCGCCATAATGATGAAATTCGTATGCAGGACCACAGAAAAATATCCGGTCGAGACAATTGTAAGCCTCAATTCTATTATGGTTGACGCCACAGGCATGTGTGGCGCGTGCAGGATAGAAGTCGGCGGGGAAACCAGATTTGCCTGTGTGGACGGTCCTGAATTCGACGGGCAGAAAGTGGATTTTGACCTGCTGATGGCACGGCAGCGGATGTACCTTGATGAGGAAAAAGAAGCAATGGAGTGCCACAGAAAGAAAATGGGGGGCAATTAAATGGAATATAAAAAGCCCAGAAACAGAGTCAACATGAAAGAACAGGCACCCCTGATACGGGCAAGGAATCTCCTGGAGGTCCCTCTTGGATACACCCCCGAAGAGGCCATGGAAGAGGCGGGCAGGTGCCTGAACTGCGCTAGGCCGGCGTGCAGGACAGGATGTCCTGTAGCCATAGATATCCCAGCTTTCATAAAGCTTGTCCATGAAGGGAAATTCATAGAGGCCGCATGGAAGATTAAGGAAGAAAATGCCATGCCCGCGGTATGCGGCAGGGTATGTCCCCAGGAGATTCAGTGTGAATCACATTGCATTCTTGGTAAAAAAGGCGAGCCTGTCGCAATCGGCAACCTTGAACGCTTTGTTGCGGACTTTGAAAGGGAAGCGGACGGTCTCCGGATACCAGAGCAACCTTCACACACAGGCAGAAAAGTGGCTGTCATCGGTTCAGGCCCGGGCGGGTTGTCCTGCTCGGCTGATCTGATAAAATCAGGACACCAGGTTACCCTGTTTGAGGCCCTCCATAAACCCGGAGGTGTTCTCATCTATGGAATCCCCGAATTCAGACTTCCGAAGATAATCGTTGAAAAAGAAGTGGACTACATTAAGAAGCTCGGGGTTGAAGTCATTATGAATGCCGTTATCGGAAAAATGTATACCCTTGATGAGCTTATAAATGACCACGGGTATGATGCATGTTTTATTGCCACCGGAGCAGGACTGCCTGCATTCCTCGGAATACCCGGAGAGAATCTCAATGGCATTTATTCGGCAAATGAATTCTTGACACGCGCCAATCTCATGAAGGCTTATCTTTTTCCTGAATATGATACTCCTATAAAGAAAGGGAAACGAGTGGCCGTCTTTGGCGGCGGCAACGTTGCAATGGATTCTGCGCGGGTTGCGCTGCGCCTCGGGGCAGAAAAGGTTTATCTTGTCTACAGACGTTCAGAGGCCGAAATGCCAGCAAGAAAGGCAGAAATACACCACGCGCATCAGGAAGGAATTGAATTCATGTTTCTGACAAATCCGACCCGTTTCATTGACGACGGCAAGGGAAATGTCTGTGCAGTTGAATGTATCAGAATGGAATTGGGTGAACCCGATGCCTCCGGCAGGAGAAGGCCAGTTCCTTTGAATGGCAGCGAATTCCGCATTGAAATCGACGTGGGAATTCCGGCCATAGGCACACGTTCAAACCCGCTCCTGCTCAGCACGATTCCAGACCTGCGGTTAAACAAACGGGGGTATATTATTGCTGACCATGAGACCGGAATGACTTCAAAACCCGGAGTATTTGCCGGCGGGGATATCGTTACCGGAGCGGCAACCGTCATCCTTGCAATGGGCGCGGGCAGGAAAGTTGCCAAAGCCATCAATGAATACCTGAAATGGAAACACTGGGATACAAGCGGAATAACTGTTTAAAAGGTTTTGACTATCCCAAGGTTCTTGGTAAAATTACGTCGTTTTCCAATTATTAACTCGGCAATTATATATCGCAAACCGTAATCCGTTTCCCTTCCGGATTACTATTTCTTCTTAAATCAACATTCGCCACTTTTTTCTTCCGTTATTGTTCCCTTTTGTTATTTCACCACGATATCGACACAATAAAAAGCCCCTTCTTTAACCAAGAAGGGGCTTTGGCAGGTTTTATTTGTTTTATGCTTACCGTCTTTTCTTAGTGTCCGTGTCCTCCGCCATGTTCATGCCCGTGCTCTTCATGTTCATGTCCATGCTCCTCATGCTCTTCTTCATATCCGCTGAACATTGCGATGATATGCGCCATGGGTGTATGTCCGAGGGTTGCCAGATAGAAATGGACAATAATAAAAGCGCTGAAGAAAATCCATAGTAACACATGTACAAGAGAAGCAATCTGTACCCCTCCGATAAGGTTGACAATTGGCCCGAAGAGGTTTGGGTCCCAAAGAAACAGCCCTGTGACAATCTGTGCAGGAATAAGCAGGACCATTATCATGAGATATGAAATCTGCTGCATCGGATTGAATTTGTTATCTGGTGTTGAATGATGTGGATTTTTATCACCCACCATAATGCCCCACCCATAAAACTTTGCCTGATTAAGAGCCTTTTTTGCATATTCAATGGGATGATGAAGCGGCGGGATATATATCTTTATCTTGAATGTCACGAGATAGTAAATAACCCAGATAAAATAATTTGCCAGCAGGATAAATCCCAGCCAGCTGTGAATATTGACCGCTGTTTCAAATGAGAACAGGCTCATATAATTCCCAAACCTTATCTGGGCGCCAGTCAGTATAAGTATGATAAAACCACCTGCGTTTACCCAGTGCCATATTCTAATCGCCAGGGGATGAAGATATATCAGCTTCATTATTTCTTACCTCCTTTTCCCATCTTTCTCAGGGATCTCAGTGGCGAAGTTATCACCCGCAAGGATATATGTCCTATAGGTACTGCTATACCGCCAATAAGAGCAACAACAAAAAGAATATCAAACAGTTTTATACTGGTGCCGCCCAGTGCATAGAACTTGCTTGCCGGCAGTATTGTATAAATAGAGTTGAGTACATCACTTTTTGCTTCATAGACAGCACGCTTCCCGTCAGATCCGGCAACCACAAGAGAAACGTTTTTGAAGTAGTCTGCTCCGGTTTGGTGACATTTTTCACAAGCCCTTATCGCTTCGGATTTGGAGCCAATACGGTGCGCTTCAGCCCCGCTGCTGACATCCATTTTGCCAAGGAAAGTTGATCTCGTATCTTTTTTCCAAAGAGTAACGTAGAGATCCCAGATTTCTGAAGCATCCAGGCTCTTGTCGCCGTTAATGTCCATTTTGCCCATAAGTCCTTCAACGTCTGTATTGAGCAGGGCTGCCAGGTCTTCCTGCATAAGGGGTTTACGCGTACTGCATTCATGGGGAATAAGAGAAATAACCCTCGTTGCGCCGGTCGCGTGACACGCAGCACATGAAACAACGTCAAAATGCGTCGCTGCAAAGGTAGAAGATGGTATAGGCGGGTTCCAGAGCCATTTGGCATGAAGTTCCCCGGCATTGCTATGACATTTCAGACATCCGTCCTTTATCTGTGTTGTCATGCCGGTCATCTGTACATCGTGAGCATTATGGCAGGATGAACAGACCGGCGCGTTTGCTTTCCCTGCCTGCCGCGCCTTGTTGTGAACACTCGCCTCATATGAGCTGTTCATGTCGCTGTGGCATTTATTGCAGGATTTCATTCCGGTTGACGTATCCGTCTTTGCAACTGAATGCGCGCCTCCATGACATTCTGCGCAGGATGGAGCCTTGGAGTTGCCGCTTTTCATCAAAGAATAATGCACGCCGGCTTCATATTTTGTAAAAGCGTCCGCATGACACTTTTTGCAGACCTCCGAGAGGGAGGAAAGTGAATAATCACGTTTGCTGCTGAAGCTCCTTGCAGGATGTGCTGTCTTTGAAAATGTCGCATGGCATTGCGTGCAGGAAAGCTTGCCGTGAACTGATTTCTTATGCTCAGCTTCATCTACATATACGGAAAGGGATTCACCATTTTTCATGGTCATGCTCAGCTTGCTCTTGTGGCAGGAAAGGCAGTACTGTGTATCCTGTGCGGTTGCTTTCTGCGCTTTTATACCTTTTACTGTGTGAAATCCGTGACAGTCCGTACAGCTTGCCTTTGATATCGAGGTGCTGTGAGCCGGGCTTTTCCTGAGTTCTTCTTCACGGTGACAGAGCGTGCAAACCTTAATTGCATTCGCGGTATATTCCTTTTTGCTCTTGAAAGTCCTTACTGGATGGTCGGATTTTGAGAAATCCATATGACAGGCTCCGCAGGACAGACTGCCGTGTGCAGATCCCTTCATCGCTGCTTCATTGACCTGAAGAGACATGGTTTCTCCGGAGCCGTGTGTCATACTGATATCATATTTATGACAGGAAAGACAGTATTGCATTTCCGTAAGACCTGTCTTCCATTTTGCAAGCGAAGTAATATAATGCGCGCCATGACATTCTGCGCAGCTTATATTTTTTGTTCTGCTTATAAGGTATCCGTGCATCTGTTTTTTCTTTAACTGGTCTTCCATGTGGCACATCGAGCAGGAGTTGGAGTTACTTGCTGAGTAGTCCTTTTTGCTCTTTATCTTTTTGGGCTGCGGGTGATTATCCATGGAGATGTCCGTATGACATCCGCCGCAACCAGTTGCGTTGTGAACTGAATTCGCAAATGCATCACCATTTATGAACAGAGAGAGAACTTCCTTGTTTTCAAGCTGTTTGGTCACATCCTTGCCTGAATGACATCCAAGACACATTTGTGCGTCATCAGAAAGCGAGCCCGCATAGGCATATACGGGAATAATCATGAAAACAAGAAACAGGGATAGCAGTACCTTCTCTCTATTGCTCATCATAACCCCCTTTACACATGATAATATTTATCATTTCAGTGCGATGACTTTAGCATACATAAAAGAAGAATTGCAAGTGTTTTCCCCAGCCGGATAGCCCTGTCACCAGTCTGTTTTTCATTTCAATTCAAGACTATGCCTGAGCTTTTATAGGCTTGACAGTGTAAAGCGTAAAAGGGTAAAGTTAAAAGGTTACGGGCAGTTAGCTCAGTCGGTAGAGCAGAGGCCTGAAAAGCCTCGTGTCCGCAGTTCGATTCTGCGACTGCCCACCATCTTCACCTGCCAGCCAGAACCTTCAGCTTGCATTTTTAGTGAAAATAGGTCATACCGGTACACAATAGGGTCTTTGAACAGAAAGCTTCTTTATCTGGTGGAGGCGGCGGGAATTGAACCCGCGTCCGAAAGCACTACTCTCAGGCTTCTCCATGCTCATTCTGTCTTTTCATTCTCGGATAGTAAACCGCCGGCAGACAGGCTTTTAAACCATCCCATCTCCCTTTGTCTTGCCCCAGGGTCAGGAGAACCTCCCCAAGGCCAGCCTGCTTACCGTCGCTTTCCCCGAAACACAGGCAATTTCAGGGAAGCGAGCTGCTTAATTAAGCAGCAAGTGCCAGTTCGTTGTTGGCGTTTGTAAATTTTTCCGTCTTTTCACGTGGTGACGGAGCCACGGCATGCTACCGGAGCCTCATAACCCCCGTCGAGCCCTTTCGCCCCCTTTTTCGTCAATACTTCTGTATAGTTGCAGGAAAAAGGCTAACATCTAACCATGAACCCCTGCTTCTCAGTTGTCTTTCATGGCTCTTTCAATATCTCTTCTGGCTTCTCTCTCCTTTATTGTTTCCCTCTTTTCATAAAGCCTCTTTCCCTTTGCAAGCCCTATTTCAACCTTTGCAACAGAACCCTTGAAATATATCTTAAGCGGAATCAGGGTAATCCCTTTTGCCTGTACCCTTCCCGCCAGCCGTTCTATTTCCTTGCGGTGAAGCAGCAGTTTCCTCGTTCTCAAAGGTTCATGGTTCATGATATTTCCATGACTGTAAGGACTTATGTGACAGTTCAGAAGGAAGGCTTCCGAATCCTTTACAAGAACATATCCGTCTTTCAGGTTTGCCTTGCCTTCCCTCAGGGATTTGACCTCTGTCCCCAAAAGGGAAACGCCAGCCTCTATGGTCTCCTCAATGTGGTAGTCAAAAAACGCCTTCCTGTTCTGACAGACTACCTTCATATATTATTGTACCATTATCTAAACCCTTCCAACACAGGAATAACTGAATCCCTTCTCCCGCAAACGACCGGGGTCGTAGATATTTCTCAAATCAAAGAAATAAGGTCCTTTCATCAAAACCCCGACCCTGTTGAGATCAAGGTTTCTGAACTGGTTCCATTCGGTTACAATTACCAGCGCATCTGCCCCTTTTACCGCATCATATGCATCCCTGCAGTATTTTATACGCGGCAGAAAACGCTCTGTATCTTTCATGGCTACAGGATCATATGCCCTTATCTTCACCTGCTCTTTCAGGAGTTCCTGAATAATATGAATGGCAGGGGCTTCACGTATGTCATTTGTATTTGGCTTGAAAGATAATCCGAGTACAGCAATCGTCTTCCCTTTCAGAGACACCATGGTATCTTTGATCTTTTTAACCATAAGACTCTTCTGACGTTCATTTGCCTCAATTACAGCTTTAATAATGCCGAGGTTGACTTTATTCTCCTCCGCCATCTTCAGCACCGCAATTGTATCCTTTGGAAAACATGATCCGCCAAATCCCGGTCCTGGATGGAGAAACTTCGATCCGATCCGCTGGTCAATGCCCATCCCTTTTGCAACCATGTGTACGTCCGCCCCGACCTTTTCACAAAGGTTTGCCATTTCGTTAATAAATGATATTTTTGTTGCAAGAAATGAATTCGAGGCATATTTGATAAGTTCAGCAGTTTTTATATCCGTAATAACAAATGGAGCTTCAATCAGATAAAGGGGTTTGTAAAGGTCTTTCATAATGGCAACTGCCTGCTGGCTTTCGGCCCCTATAACGACCCTGTTTGGTCTCATGAAGTCCTCAATCGCTGAACCTTCCCTGAGAAATTCGGGGTTTGCCACAATATCAAAATCACTCTGCTCCTTTCTGTTTCCTGAGATAATAGCCCTGATTTTTTCTCCTGTCCCGACAGGAACAGTGCTCTTGGTTACAATAACCTTATATCCGCTGATAGTACGGGCAATTTCCTTTGCCACCTCTTCCACAAACTTCATGTCAGCTGAACCATCGCCCCGCGGCGGAGTTCCGACAGCAATAAAAAGGACCAGGGAGGAATCAACCGCATCAGCAATACGTGTAGTAAAAGAAAGTCGCCCTTCCTTTAAATTCCGCTGAACAAGCTCCTCAAGTCCGGGCTCGTAAAAGGGTACCACCCCTTTCTTTAGAGATCTTATTTTCTTTTCATCCTTGTCAACACAGGTAACAAATATGCCGAACTCCGCAAAACACGCCCCAGTTACCAGTCCTACGTATCCGGTACCGATGATTCCGATATGCATATACCCTCCCGTTTGTTTTTCATTGTGCTGCTGTTATTGGAAGTGTATCACCGCGAAAGAAACAAAAACAAGTTCCTGCATATGGCAACCTGAGGTATAATGGATTGCAGGAAATTCAGGGAGGAAATGCGTGAAGAGGCAAAAACTGTCGGTCTATGTTCTTACCTATAACGAAGAGGCAAAAATCCGGGACTGTCTGGAGAGCGTTACATGGGCTGATGAAATCATAATACTTGATTCATTCAGCACAGACGGCACTGTTGAAATCTGCCGTAAATACACTGACAAGATCTTTCAGCATAAATTTGCAGGTTTCGGCAACTTAAGGAACACTGCAATCGGATATACACAACATGACTGGGTACTCAGCGTTGACGCTGATGAGCGAGTAACAGGAGAACTTAGGGATGAAATACTTGACCTTCTTAACTCAGAACCCGAGGCTGATGCCTATTTTGTACCAAGAATAAATTACTTCCTTGGGCACAGGGTGCGGCACTGCGGCTGGTATCCTGATTACCGCCAGCCGCAGCTTTTTAATAAAAGAAAAATGAAATATAATGACCAGCTTGTCCATGAAGGATTTACACTTTCAGGAAAAGCCTCTTATCTCAAAGAACATGTTATTCAGTATCCGTTCCTGAACCTCGGGCAGTTCTTCAGGAAAATGGAAAACTACTCATCGTTACGGTCTGAAGACATGTTCAGGGCTGGAAAACGTTTCCATCTGCTTCAGATGTTCACACATCCGCTTGCGATGTTCTTCAGGATTTTTGTCCTCAAGCGGGGATTTCTTGACGGCAGGATAGGTCTGATTATAGCCACGCTTTATGGTTACTATACTCTTATCAAATACCTTAAACTCTGGGAACTGGGAGAAAAGAAGTGAAGCTTAGTTCAGACCGTTACTATTTCAACCGGCTGCGTTGATTTTCCGGCTCTATTTACATACTCCATTACTATGCCGGGGGTAACCCTGTCCATGCAATCCCAATAATCACATTGCTTTTGTGTACATCGCTCGCAGACAGGCACACCGGGTCTCAGAATAATCCCCCTGCCGAGAGGCTTCCACCGCGTCGGAGAATTACTTCTCCTTGGGTCGAATATGCTCAGTGTCGGCACATCAAATGCCGCAGCAATATGCATTGGTCCGGTTGCCAGGGATATTACAAGATCGCTTTCCCTTATAACTCCCATAAGCTGTCGGATAGTCAATTCGCCCATCAGGTTGCGTATCCGCCTTGGCCATTTTACAGAGTTTGCCCCATCCATAAACCGGTCACGCTCTCCGGAACTTCCTGTCAGAAGAACCTCATGTCCCTGATGGGCAAGCTGAACAATAAGTTCCCTGAAATATTCAGGCTTCCAGCTGCGGCTTGAGAACCCTCCGGGATGTACCAGTATCCTGGATGTCTTTTTCTCACCCAGAAGCGCGCGGGCGCATTCCTTTTCTTCCTGAGTAATAAAGAGCCTCGGCGATACCTCTTCCTGGAGAGAAAGCCCCAGGCCGGATAAAAGTCTTACGTTGTAGACGCTTTCATGTTTAGTAAAATCCTTGCGGTGTTCAAATACACGCCGGTTCAGCAGGAATGAATACCAGCGATATCCGGTTCCAATACGCAAAGGTATCCTGGCAGCCCACGCAGCGTATATAAACCTCCTGAAGGGCTTCAGGAATATGGCGGCATCAAATCCCCGCCTGAAAAGACGTACAAGATCTCTGAAGGTCTCTTGTCCGGTCACTGTAATTACCTGGTCAATATCCGGATGCCCGGACAGGACAGATGCTGCATAGACACTTGAAAGAAAAGAAATCTGCACCTCCGGCATCCGTTTCCGGAGTGCCGTTGCCACAGGAAGACAGAGGATTTCATCGCCTATGCCGTCTGGTCTTACCAGCAGTATCTTCACGCTATTACTTGATAAGCCTGAAATGCTTTTTGCTCATGTCAAGTCCAAGCAGGTTTTCGAGTTTCATGACAAGGCGGTGCTTCTTCTCCCGCCCGGTCAGTATATGTTCAGGGTCTGCCCTGAAAACAGGTGCATCATCTTTGGGCAGCCAGTTTTTCATGATTTCGGGATGTGTCTCCGTAAACTCTCTCAGAACTTTCTGGTCTATCTGCGCATAGTCAATCTTCTTCGAATGGCTTCCTCCCCAGTATTTAACTACCTTTTTGAGTTTTTCGTCCATCTGTTCCTCGCTCCTGACCCAACCGTAATGGAAAATCCGCGCATTCGAATGCGCGGCCATCGGATAACGGGCTTTTCTGTTTGAGGTAAATACGACAAAGAACTGGCCGTCTGACGGGAAAAAAACCCTCCGGTTGTTCCTTATAATCCGGCATTCCCTGCGGTACCATGCGGGACTCCACGCATAAGTTTTATGATTTCCATATATGTGAATATAGTCAAATACAAGCGCTTCCACTCTTTCATCATCCAGATTCGCACTCATGGACTCCCTTATTTTCGGTATGTCATCTTCATGTATTGCCTCATCGCCCTGAATATATAGTGCCCAGTCACCGCTGCAGTTGAAAAGGGCTATATTGGTCTGCTGGGCGTAGACATATCCCCGGATGCTCATCTTTTCATTCCAATGGCTGTATATGATCCGTATTCTGGGGTCATCAATCGCCTTTACCATTTCAAGGGTGTCATCTTCACTTTCACCTATATTTACTATAAATTCATCACACAGAGGTAGGCAGGATTTTATTGATTCAATGAAAGGATATCCCAGCATGTGTGCATTTCTGAGAAATGTAAATCCGCTTACCTTCATATCAGCAATTCCTTAACTTGACCATTTCCTTTCCTATATGGAATATGATGGCATATATATTTCATTTAACGACCGTTGCAAGCCTGTCAGGATTGCAAGGAGGGTAGCTGTATGCACCTGTATAATCTGGGTATCCGTAAGGCTTCCGATGACAAGGATGAGGCCGAATGAGAATATGGCAAAACCGGGCAGGGTCTTACGGTATAACCAGCCTTTTTCAATAAATACATACATAAGCCATATAATTGAAACCAGACCGATAATACCATATTGAACAATCATAAAAAGAAAACTGTTATGCGGCTGGTTGAATTCCCTGTTTTCAGGAGCAAGCCTCGGGGATTCAAGGTTTTTCATGGCATTCCTGTAACCGCCGGTACCTACACCAATTAGCGGGTTTTCAAGAATTATCTTCAATGCACTTTCCCACATATGCAGACGAAGTCCCATTGAAGTATTGGGATTGCCTTCATAATATGCATTAATCTGCTCATTTATATCTTTCAGGGTTCCCCGCACAAGTACAGTGGTTGACAGAGCAATGGCAATCAGGAGGCAGGCTGCCGCTATTTTTACAAGATGTCTCTTGCCCAGAATATTATGGACCATGACCGGCAGCAGAAAAAAGAAAGAAAGATAAGCAGTCCTTCCCGGTGCACCCGCATAGAAAAAGATATTCAGGCAAAACAGAATGAGACCGGCTCCATAAAAAATTCTCCTTGTCCTGTCCTGCTCCCTGCCGAAATAATACGCCAATACCATCATTCCAAAGACAAGCAGGTGGATATAGGTTATAGGATTGATAAATCCAATCTGAGCCTCTTTTGTTTTAGGCACCATACCCGCAAACTGAAAGATACAAATAACCGCTGTGACAGAAAGCCCTGAGAGGAAGACATTAAACAAAATCCTTATTTGTTCATGCCTGAGGGTAAGTGAAGCCATGGCAAAAGCCAGCAGCCAATAGTGACTTTTCTGCGCAAGCACCAGCCCTCTCTGCAGATCCGATGTATAAATCAGCCCTGCCCACGGAAGAGCCATGAACAGGATTACCGGGAAAAACCATTCCTGCCTGATTAAAGCACGCCCGTCCTTTATAAACCTCCCCGACAGTATCCATATGCAAATAGTGCCAAGGCTTATTATCACAGCCGGAGATGTTGCAAGCGGAATAAAAAATATCGTTCCGCAAAATCCATAGAACATAGACTTCTCTGCCATGCCTTTCATCAATATCTTCCACCTGTCAGTGTTGCAATGACAGATCCGATTGCCACCTTTGTCTCAAGCTTCACAGGGATATGTTTCGAGTCATCTGAAAGCCAGATAAGTATATCTCCTTTTTTGTTGAAGATACCCTCGGATTTCATTAATGGTTGCACCACTATGGTATTGAATATGCCGGACGGCAGCGAAATCCGCTCTTTACGCAAAATCTTCACCTCCACATTCCATACCTTCTTGCTGTCAAAGATAGTCAGATATACCGGATTTCCTACGGTAAAGTTCAGTGTGCGGAGATAGTAAAAGCCCGATATCGGATCAAAGACAGAGGTTGGCACCTCAACGTCTTTCTGTTCTTTGGCAAGGTGATCTATATAGGTTGCTTTTCCGGCAGCATGATCAAAGATGATTTCCTTGTCCCTCCGGTGTCTTCCTTCCCGTATTCTGAGCCTGTAGTTAACCGGATGACCAAGAAATGTACCTGTTAGGGATTTCAGCAGTATGCTTTCTATCCTGTCATCAACAGTATAAAAAACAGAAACCCATTTAGCCGACTGTGCTTGTGAGGTAATTCTGAACCTTTCTCCGTAGTTTGTGATTTCGAGCAAGGCAGTTCCTGCCTTTATACCTTTCCATGAAAGGTCATACTGCAGACTTTCAGGAACTGAAAATGAAGCTGCAGGCGTAATCATCATAAGCAACACGCAATACAGGATCAGAAACAGAACCCCTGCGGAAAATCTCCCCCGACGCCTTAAACAATTGGACACCGTACTTTTTTCTATAAAGGCCATAATATCTTTATGTTATATTAATTTATGATTGTTATTCCAGCAATAGATTTAAAAGACGGCAAGTGTGTCCGGCTCTTTCAGGGGAAAAAACACGAGGTTACAACTTACTCAAACGACCCGACATCCGTAGCCCGGCTATGGGAAGCATATGGGGCGAAACTGATTCACATTGTCGACCTTGACGGTGCATTCACCGGCAGTCAGGCAAATCTGGACGCAATAACAAAAATCCGTCAGGCTGTAAAGGTTAAAGTTCAGGTCGGGGGGGGCATCCGGAAGATAGGGAATCTAATCAAGCTGTTTTCCCTTGGCATTGACAGGGTCATCATCGGCACTGCAGCGATTGAAGACCCCCAGTTTGTAACTGAAGTATGCAGTAAATACCCCGGCAAGATACTAATCGGAATTGACGCGAAAGAAGGGAAAATTGCTATTCGCGGATGGGAGGAGGTAACCTCTTTTGATGCAAAAGAACTCGCTCAACGGCTGGAGGTCGTCGGGGCAGCCGGGATCATTTACACCGATATTGCAAGGGATGGAACTCTTTGGGGGCCTAACATTGAAGAAATTAAAACGATTGTTAAGGCTGTCAATATCCCTGTGATTGCTGCCGGCGGAGTTTCAAGGATAGAGGACATACAAAATCTGATGCAAATAAAGAAACTCTGGGGAGCAATTTCCGGAAAAGCGATATATTCAGGCTCTCTTGACCTCAAAGAGGCCATTAAAACAGTTTCAGGTAAAAAATAACCCGCGAGATATTGACCTTATGCTTGCAAAACGAATAATTCCCTGCCTCGACGTGAAAGATGGAAGAGTCGTCAAAGGCGTCAGCTTTGTCAACCTTCGTGACGCCGGTGATCCGGTTGAAAACGCAATATTTTACGATAAACAGGGAGCCGACGAACTTATTTTTCTTGATATCACAGCTTCACATGAAAAGAGGAATATCATTTTGGATGTTGTGGCAAAGACCGCGGACGATGTCTTCATGCCGCTTACCGTTGGGGGTGGAATCAAAACCCTTGAGGATATCAGGGGATTATTGAACGCTGGATGCGACAAGGTTTCTGTTAACACCACTGCGGTTAAAGATCCTTTTTTTATCAGCAGGGCAGCAGAACGCTTCGGCAGCCAGTGCATTGTCGTGGCGATTGATGCAAAAAGAATAGCCATGGACATGTCTGATGCAACAGCAGAGCCTTGGTTTGATGATCCTTCGTTAAGTGATGTATGCCTGGAAGCATCTAATAAAACAACTCACTTTGCCGACTGGAGCAGGAATGGGTTGTGGGCTTTGTCAACTCATGGCGGAAGGCAGATGAAGCTTATCAACGCAGTCAAGTGGGCAATGAAAATGGAACAACTCGGGGCAGGCGAAATCATGCTGACAAGCATGGACAAGGACGGAACAAAAGATGGCTATGACATAGAACTTACCCGCGCTATTTCAGAAGCTGTAACCATTCCGGTCATTGCTTCAGGAGGCGCCGGAACGCTTGAACATCTCTACGAAGCCTTCGCCTTCGGAAAAGCCCATGCCGCCCTTGCCGCATCAATCTTTCATTACCGCGAATATACGATCAGGGAAGCGAAGGAATACCTCCGTTCACTTGGTGTTGCAGTGCGCCTTTAGAAAAATCCCGCATTCTTGCTGACCGTTATCCATCCGGTTTCATGACCCTGCAATTCTTAATGAATCCATATACTGTTTTTCTGCCGGAGCTACTTTTATACTTACTATTCTTTCATTTTGCAATACTGTCACATCAACTTTTGGAAGGGCCTTCGCGTCAGAATACCTGGCACAGATTGCGGCAGCAGTTACAATGTCCCCGGCTGTTATTTCTCCGGTCACCAGGGTCGTAGGGCTTCCGCAGGTTTCGACCCTTAACTGGCAGTCTTTTCTTTCGGCCAGATGTTCAATGGTTTCGTTCTCATTACTATCCCTGCCCACAATAACCTTGCACACGGGCGACAGTCGAAAGTGTCTGCCCGTTTTCAGCAGTTCAATGTCCTTTATCGAAGCTGAAGGATTATAGGCGAGCAGGTCTTTAAGTCTGAGCGAAAAATTTGGTTCTGTCAGCAGGCAGCCTCCAGCCGGAATAGGGTAATCATCAAGCCCAAACTCCTTTGCAAGAGCCATTTGAGGTTTCCTTGAACGGCCGCTGAAGTCATAAAGCATTTCCCTGTTAATTATGCCTTTTTGTTCGGGGATAGTAATCCTAAGCAATTTGGCACAAAGGGGCCTCAGGATTCTGCCTGGCACACCAGCTTCCTTATCAATATGATAAAGCATGTCTCTTTTCTGGCTCATTGGCCTTTGTCCGACTACTTCACCTGAAATAATAAATCCGGCACCAGTTTCTTCCATCAGATTTATTGTTTCCTTCAACATGAGTATCCTGCAGTCTATACAGGGATTCATATTCTTCCCGTATCCGTGTTTTGGATTTTTCAGGATTGTGAGAAATCTCTCATCAAGTTTCCGTATTTCAACTTCAAAGCCAGGACTTCTCAGCAAAGGACCTTCCGTCTTCATATCTGGTGCTTTTACATGAATATCAAGGTCAAATGGAGTCAGAAATCTCACAGCCCTTACCGCAATCCCTTGCCGTAGAACAGCCAGAATCGCAAGACTGCTGTCGAGACCTCCGGAGAAAAGCGCTATCGCCTTGTGCATGAATCAGTTTTGAATAATAACTGACGGGCGTGCTTTCTTTAAAGAATTCAGGAGTTCTTCTTTTGAAGCAACAGCTGTCCCAACTTCCCCCACAACAATGCCCGCCGCATGATTCGCTATCACAGCTGCATCAACCATTCCTGCTCCAGCAGCATACGCCAGGGTAAATGCTGAGATAACCGTGTCCCCCGCACCGGTAACGTCAAAGACATTCTTTGCAACAGTTGGGATATGTACTATCCCGCCACTTTCAAAAAGGCTCATCCCCTGCTCTCCCCGTGTGATTAGTATGGCATCGCATTTAACCTTTTTCAGCAGTGACTTGCCGGCATTTATAAGTGATTGCTCATCCCTGATATCTATTCCTGAAGCAATTGAGGCCTCCATGACGTTGGGAGTAATTAATGAAACATGCTTGTAACAATGAAAATGCCTTACTTTGGGATCAACAGAGACAAAGATATTTGCAGGTTTTGCGAACTTAAGCACAGCCCTGACAAGTTCGGAGGATATTACACCCTTCTTATAATCAGAAATAATAACCGCATCATGCTTTGATACGGCATGACGGAGATACAGCATAAGGTCATCCAGTGTTTTTCCGGCAATCCGTTCCTTTTCCTCACGATCAAACCGGACAATCTGCTGATTATGGGCTATGACCCGTGCCTTGACTGTCGTTGGTCTTTGTCCCTTCAGGACGCCATCTCTATGTATATTCCTTTCATCAAGGATCGTTTGCATTACTTCGCCGGCCCTGTCATTGCCGATAATCCCTGACAATGTTGCCTGCCCGCCCAGGGCAATGATGTTATGCGCAACATTCGCTGCACCACCAAGAAGAAAATTCTCATGGGTAACCTCAACAATCGGGACCGGTGCCTCAGGAGATATCCGGCTCACCTTTCCCCAGATATAGCGATCAAGAATCAAATCCCCGATAACAAGAATTTTTTTTCTTTTAAACTGCCTTATTATTTTCTTGTAGTCCATGGTCTTAAAGTAAAACACTCCTCAACAAAAAATCAAATCGAATACGTATCTGTTGCCGTTATGATACAATAAAGCAAGTTGGCTAATATATATATTGGATGCAGCGGTTTTCTTTATGATCATTGGAAGGGTCCTTTCTATCCGGAAAAACTCTCAAAGAGTCTCTGGTTTGAGTATTATTGCAAGCGGTTTCCAAGCATTGAATTAAATGTAACGTTTTACCGGATTCCCGAAAGGGAGACCTTTACCAAATGGTACCTTTCAACCCCTGACGATTTCGTCATCTCATTGAAAGGAAGCAGGTTCATAACGCATGTACGAAAACTGAAAGATTGCGAAGAACCCCTTGAGGCCTTTCTGACCCGGGCATCGCTTCTCAGGGAAAAACTCGGTGTCATATTATGGCAGTTCCCACAGCAGTTTCCCTGCAATATTGAGCGGCTTTCAAACTTCCTTGATGCGTTAAAACCCTACGGAATGCGCCATGCTTTTGAGTTCAGAAACAAGACCTGGATAACCGGCAAGATTTCAAAACTTCTTGAAAAGGCTGGCGCGTCTCTGAGTATGGCAGATTGGCCTCCTTTTCTTGATGAACTGCCTCTTGCCTCAAATTTTGTGTATATCCGCAGACATGGTAAAGAGGGAAATTCTGATATTTCTTATACATCCGAGGAAACAAGAAATGATTTAAAACGTATAAAAATATACAGGAAAGAAGGCAGGGATGTATTTCTCTATTTCAATAACGATGCCAGTGGACATGCGCCACAGAATGCAGCCGAACTCCTTGCGCTTTTAAGAAAAAAAAGGTGATTATTTTCCCCAGTCACTTTTCAGCATATCCCTGTTCGTAATATATTTCTCTGCTGAAAGGGCGGCAAGACAACCCTGTGAAGCTGCCACAATAACCTGCCTTACCTCAGAACAGGTAACATCCCCTGCGGCAAAAACACCCGGAACAGATGTTTCCATCATTGAGTTTACACTAATACACCCGTCTTTCTCTGTCCTGATCGCGTCTCCGAGGAAGTCTGTTACCGGTTTATTACCGTGTAAATATACAAAAACACCGGAAAGCTGGATGGTACTTTCCTGCCGGTCCGGGCCAATTATCCTTATCCGTTCAACAATGTCAGTTCCTTCAATGGCCGTAACTTTGTACCCTGAAAGAAGCCTCAGTCTCTCATTTCTGAGATTCGGGTGGTCTTCAACCTTGAGGCGCGGAGTCGGGGAAACAAGATAGACTGTCTCTGCAAATCGTGCAAGAGGTTCAATTTCCTTTATGGCTTCTTCAGAGTTACCGATAATACAAACTGTCTTTCCTTTATAAAAAGCTGCATCGCAGATGGCACAATAACTGACTCCCCTGCCAAGAAATTCAGATTCGCCCTGAATAGCGGGTTTCCTTCCCATAGAGCCGGTTCCAATAATAACTGTTTTACCTTTATAGGTCCTGTCCATAGTAATAACTTCCCTTGCCGGTTCAGAAAGGATTATCCCTACAACCTGAGTTTCGGCATATTCTGCACCAAATCCCGTTGCCTGTTTCCTCATCGTATCGAGCAGTTCTTTGCCTGTGACCGGACTCGTCAGGCCCGGGTAGTTCTCTATCCGGCTTGAATAGGCAAGAGCACCGGCCGTAGCCGATTTGTCTATGATAACAGTCCTGAGTTTTGCCCTTGCTGTATAAAGAGCTGCCGTCAGACCCGCAGGGCCGCCGCCCACAATAACAACATCATATATATCAGATTGTTCCTCCATTTTCTCCTCCTGATTGCAACGGTTATTCCTGTTTCTGAATGCTCTATTGTACCCCGAATACTTCAGGAAAAGGAACAAATACCCCGGCCTTCAAATCTGATACAATAGGACTATGTCATCAGGCAA
>Ga0233425_10000515_pt1 | contig 99180 bp, 87 predicted proteins | sample Watercolumn_Towu_2_FD_181712 | JGI IMG/M metagenome (GOLD analysis project Ga0233425, IMG submission 181712) | Freshwater microbial communities from Lake Towuti, South Sulawesi, Indonesia - Watercolumn_Towuti2014_140_MG | ecosystem: Environmental > Aquatic > Freshwater > Lake | place...
CCGGAAAGGCGGCGCAGACGGCCTTCAGGCCAGAAAGAAGCGACGGCAAAAGCTTCATCCCCACGGTGAATCATTTTTTCAATGATTTGGGAATCCTGAAAATTCGCTACTTTTAGAATTGCTGGCGGCGTGTTGTCGTCGGCGCCAAGGGCGAAAGATCGAAACGGGCGGCGAAGGCCGCGCGCAAGGTCTCGCGCGTCAACGGCGCCAGCGGCGGCAGGCGGCCGAGCGCGCGCGTTCCGCCCATTCGCGCGATTGTCTCCTGCGCGGCGGCGTCCGCCTCGCCGACGAAGGCGACGCCGACGAGCGGCACGCCGCGGCGCCTGAGCGCCTCGATGGTCAGGAGGCTGTGGTTGATCGTTCCCAAAGCCGTCCGCGCGACGAGCACGACCGGAAACCCCCAGCGCGCCAAAACGTCGATCGTCGCGACGCGATCGGTCAATGGCGTCATCACGCCGCCCGCCGTCTCGACGATCAGCGGTCCTTCGCAGTCCGGCGGCGTCAGCCGCTGCGGATCGATCTCGACGCCCTCCCGGCGCGCGGCGATATGCGGCGAGGCGGGCATGGCGAGCCGCCACGCTTCGGGCAGAATGCGATGCGGCGGCAAGCCGGCGAGGCGCGCCACGGTCCGCGAATCCGTCTCGCCGTCGAGCCCCGCCTGCACCGGCTTCCAGTAAAAGGCGCCGAGCGCGTCGGCGAGCGCGGCGGCGATCACCGTCTTGCCGACGCCCGTATCGGTTCCGACGACGACGAAGCGGCGCGTCATGCCTCGAGCCTCGCCAGTTCCTGCGCAAGTCGCCCGATCATCGTCGCGATGTCCTCCTCGCTCGTATGCAAGGTCAGCGCCAGGCGCAAGCGCGCCGCGCCTTCCGGCACCGTCGGCGGCCGAATGGCGCGAATGTCGTAGCCATATGCGCGCATCGCCGCAGCGAGCGCCAGCGCGCGCGCGTTCGAGCCGACGACGACCGGCTGGATTTGCGTTCCGGAAGACTCCAGGCCAAGCGCCGCGCGCAGGTCGCGCCCCGCCAGCGCGACGCGGGCCGCAAGCGCCACGCGCCGGTCGTCGGCGCCTTCGACGATGCGCAGCGCTTCGCGCACGCAGGCCGCCAGCAACGGCGACGGCGCCGTGGCGAAAATGAACGGCCGACAACGATTGACGAGAAAGTCGCGCAAGACGCGCGGCAGGCAGACGAGCGCGCCGAACACGCCGAGCGCCTTGCCGCAGGTGTGCAGCGTCACGACGTTCTCGCGCCCTTCCAGCGCATGAGCGAGGCCGCGCCCGCCCGGCCCGCAAACGCCCGTAGCGTGCGCCTCGTCGATCAGGAGAAACGCCTCTTGGCGCAAGGCGACGGCGGCAAGCTCGGCGAGCGGCGCCTTATCGCCGTCCATGCTGTAGAGGCTCTCGGCGACGATCCAAACGCGGCCCGACCCGCCCTCGCGCCGCCAGGCGCGGATGGCGTCGTCGAAAGCGTTCGCGTCGTTGTGCGCGGCGCTCCTGGCCTCGGCGCGCGCGAGGCGCATTCCGTCATGCGCGCTGGCGTGAATGAGCGCGTCGTGAACGATGAGATCGCCGCGCTGGGGCAATGTCGCGAGCAGCGCTTCGCCTGCCGAAAAGCCGGCGCCGAAATAAAGCGCGCTGTCGGCGCCAAAGAATCGCGCGGCCTCCGTCTCCAGCGCCTCGTGCTCCTCGTGATTGCCGCGCAAGAGGCGCGATCCGCCGGCGCCGACGGGAACGCCGCGCGCCAGCGCCGCCACGGCGGCGTCGCGATAGCCCGGCGACTCGGCGAGCGCGAGATAATCGTTCGAGGTGAAATCCAGGCCTTCGCGCGGCGCGAGCGCGCGCAATCGATCGCGGGCGCGAAGCTGTTCGAGGTCGGCGGCGTAGCGGTCAAGCATGTGGGCCGCCGGCGCGACGACGGCGCGTCACGAAAACCGCTCCCAGGCCGCCTGCCGCGACACGCCGAGCGCGGCGCCGATCGCCGCCCAGCTCGTGCCGCGCTTGCGCAGCGCTTCGACCTGCGCCTCTTGCAAGGCGCGCAGCGCCGCGACGCTCGATTCCGACGCCTTGACTGCGTTCAGGAGCTGGTCCTCGCCAAGTCGGTCCCAGCCCTTGAACGGCGACGGCGTCGTGCCGAGGATTTCGTTGCACACGCTCACGCAGCCGTCGCAAATGTAGCGGCCGGAGCCGGAGCCGATCAGGCGGTCGACCTGCTTCTCGGTCTTGCCGCAGAACGAACAGCGCAATTTGCGTTTGACGATGTCGAGCATGGCGCGCTCCGCGGCGTGTCAAGGTTATCCTTACATACGTGCCCGGCCGGGCCTCGTCAAGAATATCTTGACGCACGCCGCCGCGTCTTGAAAATCGAGGCGCTGGCCTTATGTTGCGATGGCGCCGCCTGGAGGTCTCATGCAGCAGAACGCAGACGATCCGCCGCCCTCACGCATTCCATGGCCGCCGATTCTCATCGTCGCGACGCTGATCGCGGGGCGGGGCCTCGATCTGGCGGCGGGCGGCGCGCTGGAGCTTCCCGCGGCGGTCTCGTCGCTCGGCGTCGCGCTGATCGTTCTTGCGCTCGCCGGCGACGCGTGGTGCGCGCGGACGCTGTGGCGGCGCGGCACCACCATTCTGCCCCATCGCGCCGTTTCGAGTCTTGCGACCGACGGCCCCTATCGCTTTTCGCGCAATCCGATCTATGTCTCGCACGTCGCGCTGACCTTCGGCGTCGGTCTGCTGCTGCGTTCGGGCGGCGTCGCGCTGCTGATCCCGCTTCTCGTTTTCGCGCTCGTCAAACTCGCGATCGAACCCGAGGAGCGTCATCTGTTGCGAAAATTCGGCGACGAATTTAGCGCCTATGCGCGGCGCGTGCGTCGCTGGATATAGAACCGGCCGTCTCGGCGAGACCGCCGCGAACCGTCAGGATGCGTCATGAACGAGATTGCGCCCGCCGCCGTGGACAGTTCAGCGAGTCTTCGGGACGAACGGTACGGCTTCACCGTGCGCGGCATGACCTGCGCCTCCTGCGTCGCACATGTCGAAAAGGCGCTGAAGCAGACGGAGGGCGTGACCTCGGCGAGCGTCAATCTGGCGACGGAGCGCGCCGACGTCACAGTGGCGCCGGGCGCGAAGGCGGCGGCGCTGGCCAAGGCCGTGAGCGACGCCGGCTACGAGCCGGCCGTGGACACCGTCGAACTGGGCGTCGGCGGCATGACCTGCGCCTCCTGCGTCGCCCATGTCGAAAAGGCCCTGCGCGCGGTTCCCGGCGTGATCGAGGCGAGCGTCAATCTCGCCACGGAGCGCGCCAGCGTGCGCGCGCTCGCCGGCCCCGGCCTGATGGACCGGCTGCGCAAGGCCGTGGAGCAGGCGGGCTACGAGCCGCGCGTTCTGGCCGCGGGCGCGGGCGCCGCCGACCGCGAACGCGAGCGGCGCGAAGAGGAGATGCGTTCCCTGTCGCGCCGGCTGGCGCTGGCGGCGGCGCTGACCGTCCCCGTCGTCGCGCTCGAAATGGGCGCGCACACGATCCCCGGCTTCAGCGACTGGGTGATGACCCATATCGGCCATCAGACGGCGCTCTATATCTCCTTCGTCCTCTCCACGATCGTGCTCGCGGGGCCCGGCCTGGTGTTTTACGCCAAAGGGTTCCCGGCGCTGCTGCGCGGCCGGCCGGACATGAACGCGCTGGTCGCGGTCGGCACGCTCGCCGCCTACCTCTATTCGGTGGTCGCGACCTTCGCTCCGGACCTGCTGCCGGAGCGCGCGGTCCACGTCTATTACGAAGCCGCCGTCGTCATCGTCACGCTCATCCTGTTCGGCCGCTTTCTGGAAGCGCGCGCCAAGGGCCGAACCTCCGAGGCGATCCGCGCGCTGGCGCGCCTCCAGCCCAAGACCGCGCGCGTCGAGCGCGACGGCGCGGCGATCGAGATCGCCATCGACGAGGTGCGCGTCGGCGACGTCGTGCTGGTGCGGCCGGGCGAGCGCATTCCCACCGACGGCGTCGTGACGGACGGCGCGTCCTATGTCGACGAATCCATGATAACGGGCGAGCCGGCGCCGGTCTCGAAGGCCGTGGGCGCGCAGGTGACCGGCGCCACGGTCAACACCACCGGCGCCTTTTCGTTCCGCGCGACCCGCGTCGGCGCCGATACGACGCTCGCCGCGATCATCCGCATGGTCGAGCAGGCGCAGGGCGCGAAACTGCCGATTCAGGCGCTCGTCGACCGCGTCACCGGCGTCTTCGTGCCCATCGTCTTCGCCATCGCCGCCGCGACCTTTCTCGTGTGGATGCTCGCCGGGCCCGAGCCGCGACTCACTTACGCCCTGGTCAACGCCGTCGCGGTGCTCATCATCGCCTGCCCTTGCGCCATGGGGCTGGCGACGCCCGCCGCTATCATGACCGGCACGGGGCGCGCCGCCGAACTCGGCGTCTTGTTCCGTAAGGGCGAGGCGCTGCAGTCCTTGCGCGACGTGACGTTGATCGCCTTCGACAAGACCGGGACGCTGACCTTCGGCAAGCCGCGCCTGACCGACCTCGTGCCGGCGCCGGGCGTCGACGAGAACGCGCTGCTGCGGCTTGCGGCGAGCGTCGAGGCGCAATCCGAGCATCCGGCCGCCGGCGCGATCGTCGACGCCGCCAAGCAGCGCGAACTCAAGCTGGCGCCCTGCGCCGACTTCGCCGCCATTCCGGGCATGGGCGTCAAAGGCGTCGTCGATAAACGCAAGATCGCCATCGGCGCCGAACGGTTCATGAAATCCCTCGGCCTCGACGCCGGCCCCTTCGCCGCCGACGCGGAGCGGCTCGCGGGGGAGGGAAAGACTCCGCTCTACGCCGCGGTCGACGGAAAGCTCGCGGCCATTCTCTGCGTCGCCGACGACATCAAGCCGACGACCCACGCCGCGATCGCGGCGCTGCACGCCATCGGCGTCGAGACGGCGATGATTACCGGCGACGACGAGCGCACGGCGCGCGCCATCGCCGCGCGGCTCGACATCGACGACGTGATCGCCGGCGTTCTGCCGGACGGCAAGGTGGCGACGCTGGAGCGGCTGCGCGTCGGGCGCAAGATCGCCTTTGTCGGCGACGGCGTGAACGACGCGCCGGCGCTCGCCGCCGCCGATGTCGGGATCGCCATGGGCGCCGGGACGGACATCGCCATCGAGGCCGCCGACGTGGTGCTGATGTCCGGCGATCTCGCCAAGACGCCGGCGGCGCTGGCGCTTTCGCGCGCCACCATGCGCAATATCGCGCAGAACCTGTTCTGGGCGTTCGGCTACAATGTGATTTTGATTCCCGTGGCGGCCGGCGTCCTTTACCCTGTCAACGGGATGCTGCTTTCGCCGATGCTCGGGGCGGGCGCCATGGCGCTCTCGAGCGTCTTCGTGCTGACCAACGCGCTGCGGCTGCGCGGTTTCCAGCCGCCCACCGTCGCGGCCGGCGACAGGACGCATCTGGCGAAGCCGGCGGCGGCAAGACAAACGGCGCAGGCGAACGCCGTCGACGAGACGAGACACGACGAAACGAAAGACGAAAAGGAGGCGACGATGAGCACCGTGTTCGACGTGAAGGACATGACCTGCGGCAATTGCGTGAAGCATGTGACGAAAGCCGTGCAGGCGATCGAACCGGGCGCCGAGGTCAAGGCCGATCTTGCGACCGGGAAGGTCGAAGTATCGCCGTCCGTCAAGGATCCCGCCGCGGTCGCCAAGGCGATCGCCGACGCCGGCTATCCCGCACAGATCGCCGCGTGACGAGCCGCCGGGAGCGACGCCAATGGAAGCGAGACCGCTCGCGGGCAAAACTCTGTTCGTCACCGGCGCCAGCCGCGGCATCGGCCTCGCCATCGCGCTGCGCGCCGCGCGTGACGGCGCCAATGTCGCCGTCGTCGCAAAGAGCGTCGTGGAGAACCCGAAGATTCCGGGAACGATCTTCACCGCGGCAAAGGAGATCGAGGCCGCCGGCGGCCATCCGCTGGCGCTCGCCTGCGACATTCGCTTCGACGAGCAGGTCGCCGAGGCGATCGACCGAACGGCCAGCCATTTCGGCGGGATCGACATTCTTATCAACAACGCCAGCGCGATCGATCTGCGCGGGATCGAGCGTCTCGAGATGAAGCGTTTCGATCTCATGCATCAGATCAATGGGCGCGGGACTTACTTGTGCAGCAAGCTCGCTCTGCCCCACCTGAAGAAGGCGGAGAATCCGCACATCCTCACCATGTCGCCGCCGCTCGACATGGACGCGAAATGGTTTTCGCCGACGCTTGGCTACACGATGGCGAAATACGGCATGAGTCTCGTCACGCTCGGTCTCTCGCGCGATCTCGCCGCCGCCGGCGTCGCGGCGAATTCCCTGTGGCCGGAGACGGCGATCGCGACGGCGGCGGTGGGAAATCTCCTCGGCGGCGACGAAATCGTCAGACGCTCGCGCAAGCCCTCGATTGTGGCCGACGCCGCTTATGCGATCCTGACGCGGCCCGCGCGCGAATGCACCGGCAATTTCTTCATCGACGCGCTCGTCCTGCGCGAAGAAGGCGTCGTCGACCTGACGCCCTACGCCGTCGACCCCTCTCTCGAGGCCGTGCTCGATTTCTTTTTGGAGAGGCCGGTCAGTCCGAGGGTGGCCAAGGCGGCGTTTCACGACGACACATGACGCCGAGGCTCACGCGAGGGCGGACACGCCCGACCACAGCGTGAGAAGGCCGAGCACAGTGACGAGGGCGCCAGAGAGGTATGGCGCGCGGGCGGCGAGCGCGTCGATTCCCGGCCAGCGCGCCGATGCGTGGCGCATCCCGAGCGCCGCGCCGACCCCGACCAGTGTCAGCGTCAGCGCCAGTCCGACGCTGAAACACAGGACCAGCGCCGCCCCGAGCCCGAACCGCCCGACCTGCAGACACAGCAGGAGCACGGTGATCGAGGCGGGGCAGGGGATCAGTCCGCCCGTCAGCCCGAACAGCACGATCTGTCCCGTCGTCACGTTGCGGTTCGCAAACCGGCGGTTGATGTCGAGCGCGTGCGCGCGTTCATGTTCGTCCGCTTCGGTGGACGGCTCGATCAAGGCCAGGTCGTGCTCGAAGGCCGCGTCGCCGGGCCGTTCGGCTGCGTGAACGTGGTCGTGCGGATGCGGATGCGCGTGATCGTGGTCGTGGTCGTGAGGATGGTCATGCTCGCGATCGTCGTGGCGATGACCGGCGCCGCGCCAGGTTCGCCACGTCATCCAGGCGGCGACGGCGACAATCAGCGCGCCCGAGGCGATCTGCAGATAGGCCTCCTGCGTTTCTCCGCCCCAGCGCGCGCCGAGGTAAAGGCCCGTCAGCGCGACAGCCCAGACGATCGCCGTATGCGAGACCGTCGCGGCGAGCGCCAGCAGGATCGCCTGCGCCGCCGTGCCGCGGATGGCGACGATGAACGCCGCCATCATGGTCTTGGAGTGGCCGGGCTCCAACCCGTGCAGCGCGCCGAGCAGAATGGCGCTCGGCGCGAACACCCACGCGTTGGCGGCGCCGGCGTTAAACACTTCCGTGAGGCTGGCCATTTCGCGCGCGCGCTCTTTTTTCGAACCGCCGAGGATCGGGCGTCGAGGGGCGGCGCACTATCGCCCCTCCGGCCCCGTCCGGCGCGGCCATGCTTACCCTTCCCTCGTAGGACGACGCAAGCGCCACGCTCAGAACGGAACGCCGTCGAGACGCCCCATGCGGCCCTCGACAAAGTCGCGCTGCGCGCGCTCGATCGCCGCCGCCGAATTGAAGACATATGGCCCGCGGACCATCAGCGGGCGCGCAGCGCGCGCGCCGCCGAGCAGCAGCGCTTCGAGGGTCGTCGCCCGATGGTTGACGATCGCCACGCTCCTGGCCGGCGCCAGCAAAGCCAGTTCGCCGCGCCCGATGTCCGTCGCGCCGAGGGTGGCGACGCCCGCCAGCGCATAGACGCCCATTTCGAAGGAGTCGTCGAGCGGCGCGGCGAATTCGCCGCCGGGCTCCAGCGTGAGATGAAGCAGCAGCGCCGGCATGGCGAGCGCAACGGGACCGGCGACGGCGAAGAGGTCCGGGAGCTTACCGGCGAGCAGCCGCAAGCGGCCTCGCTCGATCGCGCGCTGCGGAACCTCGTCCGCCTCGATCGCATGGTAGGCCGGGGCGGCGTCGTCGAGCGCAAGGGGCTGACGGGCCCACAACTGCGCCATATGCGCGAGCCCGTTCGCGTCGCCGCGCGGAAACTCGGCGTGCAACATCCCGCGTCCCGACGTGATCCATTGCGCGCCGCCGGCCTTGATCGCGCCGACATTGCCCATCGAATCGCGATGGTCGTTCTCGCCGTCAATGAGATAGGTGACAACCTCTATGCCGGCGTGCGGATGCGCGGGCACGCCGCCGGCGGGCGGCGCGGCGGGCCCGAAATGATCGAGAAAGACGAAAGGACCGACGGCGTCGAGCGGCGGTTTCGGCAGCGCCCGCAGCACTGTGAGCCCGGCGCCGACCTTCTCGGCGGAGGCCCGCAATTTCTGCGCGACGGGCGATTTGGCGAGGTCGAGCATGGGAGCTCCTCCTTGCCAGGGATGTAGGGCGGACCGTGAACGGGCCAATGCGGACGCCGCGCCGTCCTTGCAGCCAGTTGGCGCGAAATCGCGCACGGTCGGAACTTGCCTGTTGCGCGGGCGTCCTGGAGGGAATTCTCGCCATACTGCACATTTCGAGTGACAATGCCTCGCTTTTGTCATAGTGTCCGCTCGCCAAGTTGGTTGGGAAGAGCCTAAGCGTTCAAAGCGTTGAAGGTCCAATACCCAGCTACGGTCCAAGTCGGGGAGGACGCCAGGGTTTCGCGATCCGCCGCAATGGCCTGCTGACCAGGCCGCGCGGCGAATGTTATCGGGGCGAAAGAGACCTCGAACGGATTCGCGGAGTCTGGTTGAAGGACGGGGCGCCAAAGAGTGGGGAGAGGCCCTGGGCCATCCCCGCTCTTTGTGTTTTTGGGGACGCGATAGAGATTTTCTGTCGGCCGACGGACCAGGGCGATGGATGCCGGACCCGCGCCAGTTCGCCGCTCCTTGACGCGCGCCGCCCGCCTTCCTACGTTCCGCCTGCGATTTTGGAGACGAAAGGCCCCCCATGTCCACGCAAAAGATCACCGACGCGAGCTTCGAAAAAGAGGTGCTCAAGTCCACCGAGCCGGTCGTCGTGGATTTCTGGGCGGAATGGTGCGGCCCCTGCCGCATGATCGCCCCGGCGCTCGAGGAGATCGCCGCCGAGATGAAGGGCAAGGTCAAGGTGGTCAAGCTCAACATCGACGAGAATCCGGCCGTCGCCGGCAAGCTTGGGATTCGCTCCATCCCGACGCTGATTCTCTTCAAGGACGGCAAGGCGGCAGCGCAGAAAGTGGGCGCGGCCCCCAAAGGCGAACTCGCGCGCTGGATCAGCGCGGCGATCTGACGTCCTTTAAAGACTATTCCGGCAGGACCGCGACACGCTCGGCCCGCGCCGCAGTGCGCAGTCGCGCATCGAGCGTCGCGAGCGGGGCGCCTTCCGTCAAGGCGAGGGCGAGATATGCGGCGTCGTACGCCGAAAGACTGTGTCGCTCCGCCAGGGAGACGACGTAAAGGGCGTCCCCCGCGCCGCAGTTGTCGACCGCCAGTTGCCAGAGGCGATGCAACGCCCAGGGAATGTGGCTGTCCGTAATTCTTTTGCGGCGCCGCGCGGTCAGCAGCAGGCTTCGGATTTCGTGCGCGAGAAGGTCTGGGGCCAAGGCGCGGGCGTGCGGCAACCGCTCCAGCAGTTCTTCTGTTGGGGGCGTCGCCTCGTCCGGCAGGAGCCACGCCGCGACAACGCTGACGTCGACAACAAAAGACGTCAATAGCGGCGCCCCTCGTGTTTCCAGGCGATAATCTCTTCGATCGTTATGGGCTCGATCTTTCCCCGACCGCGTTCGGCCTTTATCGCCTCGATCGCGGCGCGGCGGCGCTCCTGAACGTCGAGCGGCGCGAGGCGGGCGACAGGCGCGTTCCCGCGCGCGATAATCACCTCTTCGCCCGCCTCGACGCGCGCGAGGAGCTCCGACAGCCGGGTTTTAGCCTCGCCGACCTTTACGGTGATGGTCATAGACTCTCCCTTCGCCGCCCGCGCGCCTCGATCGCCCGGTCAAGATGGGTCTCCCGGCCCCCTTGGTCAAGCCGGAAGCCGGGCCGCGCGGCGCTGAGCTTTCCCGCCGCCTTTCGCTTCCTCGAAAAACAACCTAATCTACGGGTTCGGACGCCGGAAACGCGAACTGCCAATGCGGCGGCCGTCGGGAAATGTCTTCGCGGGAGGCGATGGCGTCATGTCCTTACTGATCTTCCTCGGCATACTCGGCCTCATCGGCCTGTGGCTGGTCGGCATTTACAACGGCCTCGTCTCGCTGCGGCAGCGCTGCAAGCAGGCCTTCTCCGACATCGACGTGCAGTTGAAGCAGCGTCACGATCTCGTGCCCAATCTGGTGGAGACCGTCAAAGGCTACGCGGAGCACGAGAAGAGCACGCTCGAAGATGTCATCAAGGCCCGCAATGTTGCGATCGCCGCTCAGGGGCCGGCCGCGCAAGGCGCCGCGGAGGCGACGCTGACCGGCGCGATTTCGCGCTTGATCGCGCTTTCGGAAGCCTATCCCGATCTCAAGGCCAATCAGAACTTCCAGCAGCTGCAGAGCGAACTTTCCGACATCGAGAACAAGATCGCCGCCTCGCGCCGCTTCTTCAACAATGCGGTCGCGGAATATAACGCCACCCGGGAGAGTGTCCCCGCCGTGTTCATCGCCCAGAGGTATGGCTTCGAGCCGCTCGAATTCTTCGAGATCGATGACGCCGACCGCAAAGCGATCGAGCAGGCGCCGAAGGTGGAGTTTTAAAGCTTTTGGCCGGTCTGACATCTCGGCCCCGGAGTTCAACAATCGTCATTGCGAGCCGAAGGCGAAGCAATCTAGAGGCCGCATCGCGATTCTGGATTGCTTCACTTCGCTCGCAATGACGGCTCCGTCTTTGCTCGTCCGTCGTCTTCGCCGCAAAGCGCCACGACATTGACCGAGGACACAACAGGACACTCTCGCCCATGTTTCGCGCCTACGGCCTTTACTCGCATATTCGCGCCAACCGGCTGCGCACCGCCTTCCTGCTCGCGGGCTTCGTCGCGCTGCTGCTGGCGCTGATGTTTTCCTTCGCGCTGCTGTTCGAGGCGCTCGGCGCCGGCGACTACGCGTCATTCGAGGACATTGCGAGGCGGGCCGGGCGGAACCTGGCGCAAAGCTGGCCTCTCGCCTTTCTGGGGGCGGGCGCCTGGTTCTTCCTGGCTTATCTGTTTCATCAGAAGATGATCGACTTCGCCACGGGCGCGAAGGGAATTTCTCGGACCGAGGCGCCGCGGCTTTACAATATCCTGGAAAACCTCTGCATCTCGCGCGGCGTGCCGATTCCCGCCCTGCAGATTATCGAGAGCGACGCCTTGAACGCCTACGCCTCCGGAATCACGGAGGGCCGATACAACATCGCCGTGACGCGCGGCCTCGTCGAATCGCTCACCGACGCCGAGATCGAAGCGGTGCTGGCGCACGAACTCACGCATATCCGCAATCGCGACGTGCAGCTGATGATCGTGGCGGTGATCTTCGCCGGCATTTTCGCCTTCGCCGGCGATCTCGTCGTCCGCGGCTGGGATTTCCCCTTCGGCTTCTCGCCGCACCGCCCGAGCGATCGCCAAGGGAATTTCCAAGACAGCGGCCAAGACAGCGGCCAAGACAATCGCCGCGACGGCGGCGCGGGCCTCGCCATTGTCCTCGCCCTCCTCATCATCGCGCTCAGTTGGGGCGCGTCGGTGCTGATCCGCTTCGCCATTTCGCGTTCGCGCGAATTTCTCGCCGACGCGGGCTCTGTCGAACTCACGAAGAATCCTGACGCGATGATCTCGGCGCTGCGCAAGATCGAGCGTCGCGCGGTGATCCCGGCCATGCCCTCGCGCGTGCACGCCTTCTTCATCGAAAGCCCGGCGAGGATCCCCGAAGCGGGCTGGCTGGCGACGCATCCCAGCGTCGAGGAGCGCATCGCCGCGCTCGTAGAATTCGCGGGCGGCGTGGACCCGCCGGTCAATCGCCTCGCCGGCGACGGCAGGGGCCCGTCTTTCCTGCCGCCGGACGGGCGCCATCCTCTCGATCCGGCGTAAGAGCTCGTGCAGAAATAACCGCAGCAATCGCGCCGCTCTCACCCTCCCCCTGAAAGGGGGAGGGCCGGGGTGGGGCTCAAAGCGCCGTGGCTTTTGATATATTTGCGTTCCTCGCCGCTGGCGGACCCCCTCCCTAACCCTCCCCTTTTCAGGGGGAGGGAACGCACCCGATCGATTCGCTTATTTCCGCACGAGCCCTAGGACGGCGCAGCCTTCCCGGGCGAGGGGCGAGAATTGCCCCTACAAGGGGATGTTGTCGTGCTTCTTCCAGGGATTTTCGAGCGTCTTGTGGCGCAGCAGCGCGAGCGCCCGGGCGATGCGCTTTCGCGTCGTGTTCGGCATGATGACTTCGTCGATATAGCCGCGTTCGGCGGCGACGAAGGGCGAAAGGAAACGGTCTTCGTATTCCTTGGTGCGCAGCGCGATCTTGTCGGGATCGCCGATGTCGGCGCGGAAGATGATTTCGACCGCGCCCTTGGCGCCCATCACCGCGATCTGCGCCGTCGGCCAGGCGTAGTTCACGTCGCCGCGCAGATGCTTGGAGGCCATGACGTCATAGGCGCCGCCAAAGGCCTTGCGCGTAATCAGCGTCACCTTCGGCACCGTCGCCTCCGCATAGGCGAACAGCAGCTTGGCGCCGTGCTTGATGAGGCCGCCATATTCCTGGGCCGTGCCGGGCAGGAAGCCGGGAACGTCGACGAAGGTGACGATGGGAATGTTGAAGCAGTCGCAAAAACGCACGAAGCGCGCCGCCTTCTTCGAGGCGTCGATGTCGAGCACGCCGGCGAGCACCATGGGCTGATTGGCGACGAAGCCGACGGTGCGGCCCTCGATGCGCCCGAATCCCACCACGATATTCCTGGCGTGCGCCCCTTGGATTTCGAAGAAGTCGCCTTCATCGACGACCTTCAGAATCAGCTCCTTGATGTCGTACGGCTTGTTGGGATTGTCCGGGATGATGGTGTCGAGCGAGGCGTCGGCGCGATCCACGTCGTCGAAGCTCGACCACTCCGGCATGTCGGCGGTGTTGGACGAAGGCAGAAAGTCGATGAGCCGGCGCATTTGCAGCAGCGCCTCGACATCGTTGTCGTAGGCGCGGTCGGCGATCGAGCTCTTCGTCGTATGCACGGAGGCGCCGCCGAGCTCCTCGGCGGTGACGGTCTCGTTGGTGACGGTCTTCACCACGTCCGGACCGGTGACGAACATGTAGCTGGTGTCGCGCACCATGAAGATGAAGTCGGTCATCGCCGGCGAATAGACGTCGCCGCCGGCACAGGGGCCCATGATGAGCGATATCTGCGGGATGACGCCCGAGGCCAGCACATTGCGCTGGAACACTTCGCCGTAACCACCGAGCGCCGCGACGCCCTCCTGAATGCGCGCGCCGCCCGCGTCGAAGAGGCCGATGATCGGCGCGCGGTTCTTGAGCGCCATGTCCTGCAGCTTGGTGATTTTCGCGGCGTGGGTCTCGGACAAAGAGCCGCCGAACACGGTGAAGTCCTTGGCGAAGACGAAGACGGCGCGCCCGTTCACCGTGCCCCAGCCGGTGACGACGCCGTCGCCGGAGGTCTTCTCGCCCTGATCCATGCCGAAGTCCGTGCAGCGATGCGTCACGAACATGTCGAACTCTTCGAACGATCCGTGGTCGAGCAGCAGGTCGATGCGTTCGCGCGCCGTGAGCTTACCGCGCGCGTGCTGCGCTTCGATGCGCTTGCGCCCGCCGCCGAGCCGCGCCGAGGCGCGACGCTGCTCCAAACCGTCGAGGATGTGCTTCATTGTCGGACGCGCCTTGCCGTTTCGGTTCGTAGATTTTCTCGGCGGGACAGGGGACTCAGAGCTTGCGCCCGCCCAGCCGCCAGCGGGCGATCTCCGCGCCCGACAACATGTACAGCTGGTCGGACGAGGTGCGCTCGGCGAAGTTGACGAGTTCGGGGCTGACGCCCATCGTGCTGCTGTAGCGCGATAGCATGGCGCGCATCCCGCCGTCGTCGTAGTTGCGCTCCTGCACGAGTCCGCCTTCGGCCAGATCGAAGCTCGTCGAGTAATTGAACATGCGATGGATGCCGACGCGACTCTGGGCGGGAATGACCCGCCTCTTTCCGCCCATCAGCGCATAGACACAGGCCGAGTAGCAGCGGCCCGAATAGAGTTCGCCGTTGTCGGAATAGGCGGCGCCCGGCCGGGCGACGATCACCGCCATGCCGAGCCGCCGCAAGGCGCGCCCGAGCTCCATCGAGGCGACGACCTTGCCGCCGGGCGAATCGAGCAGGACGATGCCGTGAAGATTGCCGCCGCCGACATTCCCGCGCACGAAACTCAGAAAGGCGTTGGGCGTGCTTTCGTCGATCTCGCCCTCTGCGGCCACGACCTGCGGACAGCGCTCGCCGCAGCGCCCGTCGCCGACCGGCACGGCGCGAAACTCCATGGCCTGCGCGACCGCCAACGGCGCGGACAACGCCAGCGCCAGCGCAAGGATCGGCCGGAGCATGGAGACGTCGTGAATGTTCATCGGCCTTCTCACCTCGGCTCGGCGCCTTTCGCGCCGGTCTCGCAAACGCGGCGATCTTAACGCCTTCGTCTAACGCGGAAAAGGGCCTCCCGCGTCGCCGGCGTCGTGGGCGGTGACGGGTTCGAACCGCCGCCCCTCTCGGTGTAAACGAGATGCTCTGCCAGCTGAGCTAACCGCCCCCGCGCGCCGCCAGCTTTACGGGATCGGCGCCGACCAAGGCAAGCGCCCGGGCGCCGCTCGAACGGAAGCCGCCGGCGAACGCGCATCCGCCGGCGGCTTCGAAAGAGGTCGCGTTCGCGTTTCGGCGCCCCCGGCCGCAGCCGGGGAACGAAAGGCCCTACTTGCTCTTGTTGAGCGCGGCCTTCAGCGTGGCGCCGGACTTGAAACGGGCGCTCTTCGAAGCGGGAATCTTGATCTCTTCGCCCGTCGCCGGATTGCGGCCCTTGCCGGCGGCGCGCTTCTTCACCGAGAAGGTGCCGAAGCCCACCAGCCGGACCTCGTCGCCCTTCTTCAACGCCTTGGTGATCCCGTCGATGACGGCGTCGATCGCCGCCGCCGCCGCCGCCTTCGAGCTGTCGGTTTCGTTGGCGACGTGCTCGACCAGTTCCAATTTGTTCATTGGCCTTTTTCCTTCTCCTTCACGCAGCGCGCCGCCCGCGTGGCCCCGCAAATCGCAGAAAACTTTGAGACGGGATCGAATCGACGGCGCTCGGCGTCTGGGAGTGTTGAGTCCGAATCATAGGAAAGGCAAGGCTCGGAACGAGTCATCCCCTCAAAAATCGCCGGGAAACCGGGAAAAATCATCGCGTCCGCGACGCGATGGCCCGAAACGCGCCCTCTTGCGGGCGCTCGAAGCGCGCGCGGGCCGAAGTTGCGTCGCCGCGATAAAGCCGAATCGGCGCTGGAGCCCAGCGAGCCCGGAGCGGCTGGCAGGGCCGCGAACGACCCGCCGACGCATCCATTCCGCTGCGTCGCCTTCCGTCGCCGCGAAAGCCGTAGCCCGATTCGGACCGGCCGGGATCAGTGCGCGCGCACGCCCGAGCCGTCGTCCTCGATCGCGCCCTTGCGCGAGGCGATCGCCGGCGCCGGCTCCTCCCACACGATCGGCGTGGGCTGCGTCACCAGCGCGTGCTGCAGCGCCTCCTCCATGCGCGCGACCGGAACGATTTCCAGGCCGTTCTTCACCGAGTCCGGGATTTCCGCCAAGTCCTTGGCGTTCTCCTCGGGGATCAGCACCTTCTTGAGGCCGCCACGCAGGGCCGCCAGCAGCTTTTCCTTCAGGCCGCCGATCGGCAGCACGCGGCCGCGCAGCGTGATCTCGCCGGTCATGGCGATGTCGCACCGCACCGGAATGCCGGTCATGACGGAGACGATCGCCGTGGCCATGGCGACGCCGGCGGAGGGTCCGTCCTTCGGAGTAGCGCCTTCCGGCACATGCACATGGATGTCGCGCCGGTCGAACAGCGGCGGCTCGACCCCGAAATCCACGGCGCGCGAGCGCACATAGGAGGCGGCGGCGGAGATCGACTCCTTCATCACGTCCTTGAGATTGCCGGTGACGGTCATCTTGCCCTTGCCGGGCATCATCACGCCTTCGATCGTCAGCAGTTCGCCGCCGGCTTCGGTCCAGGCGAGGCCGGTGACGACGCCGACCTGGTCCTCGAGCTCGGCCTGCCCGTAACGGTATTTCGGCACGCCGAGATAATCGGCGACGCCGGCGCTGGAGACGACGATCGGCTTCTCCTTCTTCTTGAGAAGGATTTCCTTGACCGCCTTGCGCGCGAGATTGGAGATTTCGCGCTCGAGATTGCGCACGCCCGCCTCGCGCGTATAGCGGCGCACGAGCGTGAGCAACGCTTCGTCCTCGATCTTCCACTCGTCCTTGGCGAGCCCGTGCTTCTGCACGGCGCTGGGGATGAGGTGCTTCCTGGCGATCTCGGCCTTCTCGTCCTCGGTATAGCCGGCGATGCGGATGATCTCCATGCGGTCCATCAGCGGCGCGGGGATGTTCAGCGTGTTCGCCGTCGTCACGAACATGACGTTCGAGAGATCGTAATCGACTTCGAGATAGTGGTCGTTGAAGGTGGCGTTCTGCTCGGGGTCGAGCACTTCGAGCAGCGCCGACGAGGGATCGCCGCGGAAATCCATGCCCATCTTGTCGATTTCGTCGAGCAGGAAGAGCGGATTGGCCGTCTTCGCCTTGCGCATCGACTGGACGATCTTGCCGGGCATCGAGCCGATATAGGTGCGCCGATGGCCGCGGATTTCCGCTTCGTCGCGCACGCCGCCCAGCGACATCCGCACGAATTCGCGCCCCGTCGCCCTGGCGATCGACTTGCCGAGCGAGGTCTTGCCGACGCCGGGCGGGCCGACAAGGCAGAGGATCGGCCCCGACAGCCTGTTGGCGCGGCTCTGCACGGCGAGATATTCGAGAATGCGCTCCTTGACCTTGTCGAGGCCGAAATGATCGGCGTCGAGCACGGCCTGCGCCTGTCCGAGATCGCGCTTGATCTTCGAGCGCTTGCCCCAGGGGATCGACAGCAGCCAGTCGAGATAGTTGCGCACGACGGTGGCCTCGGCCGACATCGGCGACATCTGGCGCAGCTTCTTGAACTCGGCGAACGCCTTGTCGCGCGCCTCCTTCGACAGCCGCGTGCTCTTGATGCGGTCCTCGAGCTCGGCGAGATCGTCCTTGCCGTCCTCGTCGCCCAGCTCCTTCTGGATCGCCTTCATCTGCTCGTTGAGATAATATTCGCGCTGCGTCTTCTCCATCTGGCGCTTGACGCGCGTGCGGATTCTCTTCTCCACCTGAAGGACGGAAATTTCGCTCTCCATCAGCGACAGGCACTTCTCCAAGCGCTTGGCGACGCCGATCGTCTCCAGCACGTCCTGCTTGTCGGCGATCTTCACCGAAAGATGCGAGGCGACGGTGTCGGCGAGCTTGGAGAAATCGTCGATCTGCGTCACCGCGCCGACGACCTCGGACGAAATCCGCTTGTTCAGCTTCACATAGCTTTCGAACTCGGCGACCACCGAGCGGCCGAGCGCTTCGACCTCGACGGCGGAGCCGACCTCGTCGGCCAGGGCCTCGGCGTCGGCCTCGTAGAACCCGTCGGTGCGGCCATAGCGCCGGACCTTGGCGCGCGCGACGCCCTCGACAAGCACCTTGACCGTCCCATCGGGCAGTTTGAGAAGCTGCAGCACCGAGGCCAGCGTGCCGATCTGATAGATGGCCTCGGGATCGGGGTCGTCGTCGCTCGCGTTCTTCTGCGTCGCGAGCAGGATCGGGCGGTCGGACTTCGTGACCTCTTCGAGCGCGCGGATGGATTTTTCGCGCGCCACGAAGAGCGGCACGATCATATGCGGGAAGACGACGATGTCGCGGAGCGGCAGAACAGGATAACTCTCGATCGCTCCCGGCGTCACGGCGTCGCGCTTTTCATTCGTCATCTTCGAAGTTCCCGTGTCCTCGTCCGGACGCGCGCCAAGAGCGCCGCAGTCCAAGCAAGCAAGTTTCACGCCGTCACTGTCCGTCCGATCGTCCCGTCGGCGACACCGACCTTTGCACGCGCTCTCGCGCCCGCGCCGGTCGCTCGCCGGAACCGATCCGCGGGCGGAACCCCAGCGCGCTTTCCGATCGGACGGCATCGTTCGATCGACAAGAAATCGCGCCAGAACAAAACGTTGGAGCAAGTTCTTCTCGAAAAAGTCCATCGACTTTTTCGGAAAGCGCTCTCGAGCCTCCGCTGACGGCAGGCTAACGCATGAAATGGGTTACTCGGACGCCGATTCAAGACACATGCTTGTCGCACATGGTTGGCCGCGAATTCCCTTTCGCCCCGCTGTCGCGAGACGGCCTGACGGGGGATTCGAAGCCGGCTAAGACCGCGCGCCGTCGCTTACGCCGTCGCGCCGCTCTTTTCGTTGCGTTCGGCGTAGATGTAAAGCGGGCGCGTCTTCCCTTCCACGACTTCGGGGCCGATCACGACCCGCTCCACGCCTTCGAGCCCCGGCAGATCGAACATGGTGTCGAGGAGGATGCCCTCCATGATGGAGCGAAGGCCGCGCGCGCCGGTGTGGCGTTCGATCGCCTTGCGCGCCACTGACGAGAGCGCGTCGTCCTTGAAGGTGAGTTCGACATTTTCCATCTCGAACAGGCGCTGATACTGCTTGACCAGCGCATTCTTGGGTTCGGTGAGGATGCGCTTTAGCGCCTCCTCGTCGAGATCGTCGAGGGTGGCGATGACCGGGAGACGGCCGACGAATTCCGGGATGAGGCCGAATTTGAGCAGATCCTCCGGCTGCACCTGACGGAAGATGTCGCCGGCGCGCCGCTCGTCCGGCGCCTGCACGCTGGCCCCGAAGCCGATGGACGTGCCCCGGCCCCGCGCGGAAATGATCTTTTCGAGGCCCGCGAAGGCGCCGCCGCAGATGAAGAGGATGTTGGTGGTGTCGACCTGCAGGAACTCCTGCTGCGGATGCTTGCGCCCGCCCTGCGGCGGCACGGAGGCGATGGTGCCCTCCATGATCTTGAGCAGCGCCTGCTGCACGCCTTCGCCCGACACGTCGCGGGTGATCGACGGATTGTCGGACTTCCTCGAAATCTTGTCGATTTCGTCGACATAGACGATGCCGCGCTGCGCCCGCTCGACATTGTAGTCGGAGGCTTGCAGCAGCTTGAGGATGATGTTCTCCACATCCTCGCCGACATAGCCCGCTTCGGTGAGCGTCGTGGCGTCGGCCATGGTGAAGGGCACGTCGAGAATGCGCGCCAGCGTCTGCGCCAGCATGGTCTTGCCGACGCCGGTCGGGCCGATCAGCAGAATGTTGGACTTGGCCAACTCCACGTCGCCGTGCTTCGTCGCGTGGTTGAGGCGCTTGTAGTGATTGTGGACAGCGACGGACAAGACGCGCTTGGCCTGCGCCTGGCCGATCACGTAATCGTCGAGAACCTTGCAGATTTCGCGCGGGGTCGGGATGCCGTCGCGCTGCTTGCCGATGACGGTCTTGTTCTCCTCGCGGATGATGTCCATGCACAGTTCGACGCATTCGTCGCAGATGAACACCGTGGGGCCGGCGATGAGCTTGCGGACCTCATGCTGGCTCTTGCCGCAGAAAGAGCAGTAGAGCGTATTTTTCGAGTCGCTGCCGCCGACTTTGCTCATGTCGTTCTCCCGGAGGATCGAGCCGCCTCGCGAATCGATCCAACTCCCATAGATACCGCCGCGGGCCTAACAAAAGGTGGAAGCGATGCTCCACGCCCCCGCCGTTCGGGCCGGCGGCGCGCCCCGGACCCCCGCGAACCACTGAGGCGACAGTGTATTAGCCCGGGCCGATAATGCAACCGGGGCCGGGCGAGCAAGAACGGCGCCCCGCGCCGGCCGGGCGCCTGCGGGTCAGGCTTTCAGAATCTTCGGCACCCGGTTGACGCGCAGCCGGTAGGCGTCCGGCATCCCGCTGCCCAAAAGCGGGCGCAGATACAGTTTGAAGGCGTCGGTCACATCGGCGCCGCCGGCGGCGATGAACTCGTCGGGCATCGCCTTGGTCTTAGCCGCGATCTGCTCCAGCGGAGTGAGTTGATAGTCAACGGAGTAGAAGCCGGTGCGGTGGATGGTCACCGACCCGTCGCGATCCCCCCAGATGGCGTATTGCACCGCCTTCTCGCCCACTTCCCGGGCCTCGCGCTGGTCGACGTCGGAGACGCAGCCGACGAAGCTGCGCTGCACATAGCCGAACGTGTCGGCGCGAACGCGTTTGAGGCCGAGCTTTTCCTTGACGAGAGTCGTCAGTTCGTCCGCCAGCGCGCCGCCGCCCAGATGCACATTGCCGTGGTCGTCGCGCTCGACGTTCCGGGCGAGCTTCTCGGCGATGGGCGTGTGGTTTTCGTCGCAGACGCCCTCCGACACGGCGACGACGCAGCGGCCGTATTTGTCCATCGTCGCTTTGACGTCGGTCAAGAATTTTTCGACGACGAAGGGGCGCTCGGGAATGTAGATGAGATGCGGCCCGTCGTCGGGGAATTTCTTGCCGAGCGCCGCCGCGGCGGTGAGAAAGCCGGCGTGCCGGCCCATGACCACGCCGATATAGCAGCCGGGCAGCGACGCGTTGTCGAGATTGGCGCCGGCGAAGGCCTGCGCCACCCAGCGCGCGGCCGAGGGAAAGCCGGGCGTATGGTCGTTGACCATCAGATCGTTGTCGATGGTCTTGGGGATGTGGATCGCCCGCAGCGGATAGCCCGCCGCCTTCGCCTCCTCGCTGACGATGCGCACCGTGTCCGAACTGTCGTTGCCGCCGATATAAAAGAAGCAGCCGACGCCGTGGGCGCGCAGAACCTTGAAGATTTCCTGGCAGTATTTGAGGTCCGGCTTGTCGCGGGTCGAACCCAGCGCCGAAGAGGGCGTGCCGGCGACGAGTTCGAGATTGTGGGTCGTCTCCTGCGTCAGATCGAGAAAATCCTCGTTCACGATCCCGCGCACGCCATGATAGGCGCCGTAGACGCGCTCAACTTCGCGAAACTTTCTGGATTCGAGCACGGCGCCGACCAGCGACTGATTGATGACGGCGGTCGGGCCGCCGCCCTGGGCGACGAGAACTTTGGAGAAGTCGATCGAGGACAAGGAAGGGCTCCTGTTTGGCGAGTAGCGAACTAGGCGAATAGCGAATAGGGAGTAGCCAATAGAGCTTTTCTATTCGCCACTCGCTACTCGCTATTCGCCCCTTACACCAACGCGCCGTGACAATGCTTGTATTTCTTCCCCGACCCGCAGGGGCAGGCCTCGTTGCGGCCGACCTTGCCCCATGTCTGCGGATCGCCGGGATCCCGCTTGGACGCGCCGCCTTCGGCCGCGAGCGCGCGCGGCGAGAAATCCGTGGCGGCGAGCCGCGCGTTGAGATCGTCGAGCGTGGACTGATCGGCGCCGCCCATGCCTTCGGGCGCGGGATGCGACATTTCCATCGCCGGCAAGTCCGGCACGGAAGGCGGCGCGATGGAGACCTCGACGCGCATCAACTGCGACGTCACGGCCTCGTCCCAATGCGCCATCAGGCTCTTGAACAATTCCAGCGCTTCCGACTTGTATTCGTTGAGCGGGTCGCGCTGCGCCATGCCGCGCCACCCGATCACCTGGCGTAGATGGTCGAGCGCGACGAGATGCTCGCGCCACAGATGGTCGAGCGCCTGAAGCACCACCTGTTTCTCGATCATGCGCGACAGTTCGGGCGTGTTCTGCTCGACGCGCGCGGCGTAGGAGTCGTTGGCCGCCGCCAGAAGCCGCTCTTTGATCTCCTCGTCGGCGATTCCTTCCTCCTTGGCCCAGTCCGCCAAGGGAAGATCGAGGTTGAGTTTCGTGTGGACTTCCTCGGCGAGCCCCGCCACGTCCCATGCTTCCGCATAGGCGTCGTGCGGAATGTGGCGCGAAACGAGGGCGTCCACGACCTCCTCGCGCATGTCGTTCACCTGCTCCTCGACGCTCTCTTCGCCCATGATCTCGCGCCGGCGCTCGAACATCACCTTGCGCTGGTCGTTCATGACGTTGTCGAACTTCAGGATGTTCTTGCGGATGTCGAAATTGCGCGCCTCGACCTTCTGCTGCGCCTTCTCGATCGCCTTGTTGATCCAATTGTGGACGATCGCCTCGCCCTCCTGCAGGCCGAGCTTCACCAGCATCGAATCCATGCGCTCGGAGCCGAAGATGCGCATGAGGTCGTCCTGCAGCGACAGGAAGAATTTGGAGCGGCCGGGATCGCCCTGGCGGCCGGAGCGCCCGCGCAACTGGTTGTCGATGCGCCGGCTCTCGTGGCGCTCCGTGCCGACGATGTAGAGCCCGCCGGCGGCGATGGCCTTCTCCTTGAAGGCGGCGACCTCCTCGCGGATTTCGGCCTCCTTCGTCTCGCGCGCCGCGCCCTCCAGCCCCGCGCATTCCTGCGCGATGCGCATCTCGACGTTGCCGCCAAGTTGAATGTCGGTGCCGCGGCCGGCCATGTTGGTGGCGACCGTGATGGCGCCGGGGACGCCGGCCTCCGCCACGATATAGGCCTCCTGCTCGTGGAAGCGGGCGTTGAGAACGGCGAAATGCTTCGACGGCTTGCCAGTGCGCGCCGATTCGTAGAGCTTCACCAAGGCGCCGGGCGCCGAAAAGTCGATCTGCTTGTATCCTTGCTTCGCCAAGAACTCCGCAAGCTGCTCGGATTTCTCGATCGAGGTCGTGCCGACCAGCATCGGTTGCATCGTCTCGTTCGCCGCCTCGATTTCTGCGGCGATGGCGTCGAGCTTCTCCTTGGACGTGCGATAGACTTCGTCGTCCTCGTCGTGGCGGCGGATCGGCCGGTTGGTCGGAATCTCCACCACGTCGAGCTTGTAGATGTCGGCGAATTCGTTGGCTTCCGTCGCCGCCGTGCCGGTCATGCCGGCGAGCTTGTCGTAGAGACGGAAATAGTTCTGGAAGGTGATCGACGCCAGCGTGACGTTCTCGGGCTGGACCTGCACGCGCTCCTTAGCTTCGAGCGCCTGGTGGAGCCCTTCCGAATAGCGCCGGCCCGGCATCATGCGGCCGGTGAATTCGTCGATGATGACCACCTCGCCCTTGCGGACGATGTAGTCCTTGTCCTTCTGGAACAGCTTGTGGGCGCGCAGCGCCTGATTGACGTGATGGACAATGGTGACGTTCTGCGCCTCGTAAAGATCGCCCTCGACCAGCACGCCCGCCTCGGCCAGCACCTCCTCCATGTGCTCGTTGCCGGCTTCGGTCAGATTGATCGTGCGCTGCTTTTCATCGAGCTCGTAATCCTCTTTCGTCAGACGCGGGATCAGCCGGTCGATGGCGTTGTAGAGGTCGGACTTGTCGTCGATCGGGCCGGAGATGATGAGCGGCGTGCGCGCCTCGTCGATCAAGATCGAGTCGACTTCGTCGACGATGGCGAAGGAATGGCCGCGCTGCACCATCTGCGCGAAGTCGTATTTCATATTGTCGCGCAGATAGTCGAAGCCGTATTCGTTATTGGTGCCGTAGGTGATGTCGCTGCCGTAGGCCTCCTGGCGCTCGGCGTCGGAGAGGTCGTGGACGATGACGCCGACGCTCATGCCCAGGAACTTGTAAATCTGCCCCATCCACTCGGCGTCGCGCTTGGCGAGATAGTCGTTGACGGTGACGACATGCACGCCCTTGCCGGCGAGCGCGTTCAGATAGACGGCGAGCGTGGCGACGAGGGTCTTGCCTTCGCCGGTGCGCATCTCGGCGATCGCGCCCTCGTGCAGCACCATGCCGCCGACGAGTTGCACGTCGAAGTGGCGCTGGCCCAGGGTGCGCTTGGCCGCCTCGCGCACCGTGGCGAAGGCTTCGACCAGCAGATCGTCCAGCGTCGCGCCATTCGCCAGCCGTTCGCGGAAGGCGTCGGTGCGCGCCCGCAGCTCTTCGTTCGACAGCGCTTCGAGCTCCGGCTCCAGCGCGTTGATCGCCTTGACCTTCGGCGCATAGGCCTTCAAGCGGCGATCATTGGCCGAACCGAAGAATTTCTTGGCGATGGCGCCGAGCATTTCAGAACCTTTCTCGTCGGACCGCGCCAGCCGGGGGCGCGGGCGCGGGGCCGTGAGCCGGCGCGCGGCGGCGCTTTTATCAGGGAACAGCGCAACGCGCCACGCGGCGCACGCGCGAAAGCCCGCGGCGCGGCCGGTCCAAAAACCCGCCGGAGAGATAAGAGGCGGCCCAACCCTTGTCAATCAAAGGGAAACTCTGCGGCGCCGCCTCACCGGCGCCGCTTGCGCGGTTTCGCCTTCTTGGCGACCTTGCCGCCGCCGCCGCCGAACTCGGCCCGGCACGCGGCGCTCAACGAGCCCATGCGCGCGCGCAGGCACTGCTCCACGGCGATTGCGTCGGGAATATAGGCGTCGCACAGGCGGTAGGCGTCGCCCTGGCACGCCGCGCGCTGATCGGCGGAGCCTTGGGCGAAAGCCGGCGTGACCGCGAAGCAGCCGAGCAGGACGGCAAGTCTCAGAATATGGCGCATCAAATCCACCCCCCAGCTTGATCCGGCCGGTTTTTTCGGCCTTCGGCGCTCCCCTCGGCCCTCGGCCCGGATCATATGCACGCCCGCGCCGACGCGGCAATCGGCAATTTACCGATTTTGCGCGGGCTCTCGGCCAAGTCGCCCTTGGCGGCGCTCGGCGGGCCGGCGGTTTCGCCGCGGGCGCGGCGGGGGCCGCGGACCACAGGCCGACGGCCAGACCGAGCAGGCGCCGCTGGCCGTTGACCGGCGCATGGGCGAGGTCGAAATTCGCCCGCGCTGGGACGGAGGGGATGCGCAGGAGATCGAACAGGCGCTTGGTCGAGGCGTCGAGATTGGCGTCGATGGTGTCGAGAACGGCGTCGATTGAGGCCATGGAATCAGTCCCCCCGGGTTGGGAGGGGAACGTAAGGCGGATCGGAGGAGACCGGATCTCAGGCTGCGCCCGCGCCTTGCTCCGTAAGCGCTGCCGCGACCGTGTCAGGCGAGCGATCGGCTTTGGCAGCAATTCTTCTGTCTGAATAGCGAACATTCGAAACGCTTTTCCGCGGCGTGTCGTGCAGGGCGTGAAAATTTGTGAGTTTGGGAAGCAGCGCCGAAAAGTCGCATTAGGCTGGGAACCTTATTGGCTCGCGTAACGTTCATCGGGGTGAGCTTGTTTCCAACAAGTGCGCGGGGCGGCCCAATGAACAAATCATTTTTGGACCCCGCTCTTAAGAAGCTCCTTTGGGCCCTTTCGTATCTTTCGATTGGTGTCCTTGGCCGAAGGCTCATCATTTGGCTGATGCAGCGAAAGCGCCCAGGTTGGGCGCCCAAGCCGTATGAGCCGCGTTTATGGAACGAAGCATATGTTGTTTTTGCGTTGCTAATTTCGACCATGAATCTGTGGATATTTTTACCGCAAGCTATGATTTCAATAGAAAGCAACAATCTATCGATCATTCTTGGCGCCGCGCTTCCAATGTACAGAATTGCAGAGATACTGAGAACAGCGACAAATATAATCTTTGTCGATAGGGAGGAGCATTTTGCAAAAGAAGAAGATGCGCCTAGCGAGGGATCGTACTATATTCTAATTGGAAATCTTAATAGCTGGTTAGTAATGATACTGCTCAAATGGATTGATATGATAACATGTTTCGCTGCAATAACTCTCTTTATTGGGTGCAATTGGAAGCCATACGTGCAAACTCCTATAGACGCACTTTATGTTAATGTTGTAACGATGCTAACGGTCGGATACGGTGATATTCACCCGAGCGCGTCGCCGGCAAAGCTGCTTGTGGTTGTGCAGTTGTTTTGTTTTCTTTCGTACGTGCTGCTTGTTTTGCCGATCGTCGCTTCATCATTTAAGACTCGTGAAATCAAAGAAAAATAGAGAATCGACGACTGCGTTTTCGACTCGTTATACGGCGCCAATTTGGATCCTATCGCGTCGCATATTTGAGAGTGCGTCACGGTGACGAGTTACCTCGGTGCAGTTGCTCTCCCCTCACCACCGCCGTCAGCGCCGCGCCTCCCTCCGCCGCGTTCTCCAGCGTCAGCCGCCCGCCGAGCGCGCCGACGCGTTCGCTCATGCCGCGCAGGCCGAGGCCCTGGCGCGCGCCAGGGGCGAGGCCCCTCCCGTCGTCGCGAACCTCGATGCGAAGGGCGGGACGGCCGCCGTCGTCGACGCGGGCGACGCGCACTTCTACCCGGCTCGCCTCGGCGTGGCGGAAGACATTGGTCAGGCCCTCCTGCACGATCCGATAGGCGGTGAGCGCAATCGCCTCGTCGAGCGCCCCCTCGGCGCCGGAAAGGTCGAGCTCGATCGCCGCGTCGGGGTTCGTCTCGCGCCAGCCCTGGGCCAGCGCCTCCAGCGCGCCGGCGAGACCCATCTCCGCCAGCGCCGCCGGCCGCAACCGCCCGAGAATGCGCCGATTGACCTGTTGCAGCGCGGCGATCTGCGCGTCGATCCGCGCGCAGTCGGCCGCGAGCACGGCCGCCTCGGCGCCGGGCGCCGCAGCCTTGCGCTTGAGCGCCCCGACGCCGGCGCGGATGGTGAACAGAAACGGGCCGATTTCATCGTGCAGATCGCGCGCAATGTCGCGCCGCTCCTCGTCCTGCACGTCGATCATGCGGCGCAGCAACCGGCCGTTCTCGTCGTCGAGCCGCTCCAGGGCGGCGGCGAGCGCGTTGATGCGCTCGGCGATGACGGCGAGGTCCGGCGGCCCTCGGGAAGGAACGCGCGCCGCATGGTCGCCCGCTTCGAGCCGCGCGAGTCCGGCCGCGAGCGCCGAAACCGGCCGCAGCGTGCGCGACACCGCGAACCACATCAGCGCGAAGGCGGCGGCGGCGACGCAAAAGCCCCCGAGCGCCAGCCAGACGACCTCCTCCCAGATTTCAGTGATTTCGTCGGCGGGGTCGGCGGCGACGACCAGCGTGCGGCCGGGGCCCGCCGCGATGCGGACGACGCCATCGCGCGGCTGGGCGAGCGCGGCGAACCAGGCGGGCGGGCGTTTCGCGTCGCCGTTTTCGCGCGGCGGCGGGGCGTCGCCCTCGATAAAGACGCGCACATGCCGCAGCTTGCGCGCGTCGGCGAGCAGGCGCTCGAGTTCGCCCTCGCCGGCGCCCGACGCGTCGATCCGCGCCAGCGAGGCCTCGACGAGTTCGCGCGCGAGGCGCGTCGCGGCGTCCGCCTCTGCGCGAACGCGCGCGCCCGCGTGCAGAATCAGCAGGCCGACGCCGATGGCGAGCCCCGCCGCCAGCACGGCGCCGAGGAGCAGGGTCAGTCGCAGGCGAAGGGACAGGGCGGGGAGCATGGGGCGTATAGACGAACAAGCGAACCAGCGCGATCGGTCGCAGCCGCAAAGAAGTTCCACTTTGACGCCTTCCCTTTCGAGGGTCTCACGATGGACAAGCCAATCGCTGTCCGTCGCATTCACGACAGGAACCCGTTCACGTCGTGATAATGCCGCGAATTTTCTGTCACTTGGATCAAAATTCGCATCGATGAGAGCTTGAGGGACATCGACGAATTCGCCGTCGCCTCGTTTCGGAAGCTCGACGCGCTCAATTCTGGCTGGCGCGCTATTGAGAACCTCTTGGTAAAAGCGGTCACCAACGCCCGGCTGGCCACGAGGGTTCAGGTGAGTTCGGTACTCGGCCTGAATTTCGCCGGCCAGATCGAGCAATACTTTCCCCGATTGAAGGATTAATTTCAGGCGTTCAATGCAGGCGATGCGGCAAGCGAGGGAGGGAACCCTCTCTCCGTTGGGATCGCTTCGGCCGTTCGCCACAATGGGGACGTTCGTGTCCACGACCACTCGGCTCATTCGGCGGCCTTCATCCGCTTCAGGCGCGCCAACTCCGCCTGCGCCGTCTCTTTGAAAGCGTCTCCCATAAACTTATCTGGCCAGTTCCGGATGTTGCCGAGAAGATCGAGCTCCAGCGGCGTCAGGGTCGAAACGCCCTTTGGCGCGTCGCAGAAATAGAGCCTTACGTCGTTGGCCGATATGATTTCCTCGGCGATGCGCCGCTGCAAGCGCAGAAGCAAGTGCTCGGAATGACTTTCGAGGACCACCTGCACGCGGCGACGTTTCGCCGCCTGGATGATGACGTCGGCCAAGCCTGCCTGAGCAAGTGGGTGCAAATGTATTTCTGGCTGTTCCAAAATCACCGTTGAGCCTTCAGGCACATATTGAAGAAGCGTAACAACCGGTAGAACCTGTGAGACGCCGAATCCGACATCGGTGAGCAAGACTTCGCTTGATTTTGCGCTGGTCTTCACGCGGGTTTGCCACCGATTTGATCCCTCGCGAATCTCCTCGACACGAAACTCCTCGATTAGACCCATTTCGCGCAGCCAATAAGCGATCATTTCTTGGAATGACATAAGGCGCTGTTTCTTTAGCAAGTTTCTTTTATCGCCACTGTCAGTCGCAGCCAAAATGGCGTCTATGGCCTTTTCGCCTCGACGGCCGACATCGGTCGGGCGAGAACGCGCCCAAAGGTAATCGCGCTGCGGAAACTCCCGCAACGGCCCCAAATAGTAAATTCTGTCGATTGCCGCCTCGTACTGCGTCTCCAAGTCAGCCAAGAAGCCGGCGTTCTGGAAGTAAGTGCGGGCCTGATCCGGGAAAGCGTATGATTTTATAGGCCCTGGCAGCGGCCACGCGCGACCCTGACTGCGAATGAACTGGAAGTCGCTCCTTCCGCCGTCCTTCCTGGCCGCCTGGAGGTCAAATTCCAATGACTCAGGTTTGCGCGGCGCCAAGCCGAACCGCATTTCGCCGAGCGTATAGGAGAGGCTGCGCGCCACGGGCGCATGTTGAAAGACGCCAATTTCGGCTTCCATTCCCAACTGTTTGCCGCGCGCCACAGCAGGCGTGCGCTTCTTGCTGGGATCCGCCAACGGGAGTTCCTCATCCAAGTCGAACGCAATTCCTATCTTAATTGAGCGGCTTTCCTCATGCTGATGAATGGCGTCTTTAATTGTGCCGAGCTGGACGAGGTCGCCGTTTAGCTCTAACGAAACCTTCCGATCGCTCACGTCCTTCGTTTGTTTCAGAAGGAGCAAGAACTGAATCAGGCTCGTTTTGCCCGAAGAATTTGTTCCAAAGACGCCGGTTATCCGGCCGCAGGCCAAGTCGGCGCGGGCCCAGGACTTGAAATTCGTGAAGTGGAGGAGGCTCAACATTCCCGACACCTTGGGCAGCGGTGGCTGGCTCTCAGAGAAACGCCATGCCGACGCCCCCGTCAACAGCCCGGCGCGCCCCACTGCATTCTTTCCCGCGCGCGGCGACTTTACGAAGTCGGCGCGAGCCGTCAATGTGCCGCCCGAGCGGACAAGGGGAGGCGGGCGGCGGAATGCGGGTTCTCATCGTCGACGATCATCCGATCATCGTTGCGGGCTGCGCGGCGATGCTCGCCGGCGAGGGCGACATCGAGGTGTTCGACGCGCGCGACGCCGAGGCGGGGCTCGCGGCCTATGTCGAGGCGCGGCCCGACGTCGCGGTCGTCGACATCGGCCTGCCCGGCGCGTCCGGCTTCGAACTCGCCCGCCGCATCCTCAAGGTGGACGCCGCGGCGCGCATCGTGGTCTTCTCCATGAACGACGATCCGATTTTCGCCGCCCGCGCCATTGAGGCGGGCGCGAAGGGATACGTCACCAAGAACGACGATCCCTATTTGCTCTTGCACGCCGTGCGGGAGGTGGCCGCCGGCGGGGTCTTTCTCATGCCCAAGCTCGCCAACCGCCTCGCCTTCGAAAAGAGCGGCGCCGCCGTCAATCCGCTGGCGGCGCTCAACGCTCGCGAAATGGAGATTTTGCGCATGTTGGCGCGCGGACTCGGCATGGCCGAGATCGCGGAGGAAACGGGCGTTTCCTACAAGACCATCGCCAATTCCTGCTCGATCATAAAGCGCAAGCTCGGCGCCCGCACGCCGATGGAGCTTGTGCGCATCGCCATGGAGCAGCGGTTGGCGTGATCGCGGCCGCGGCGGAATTTGACCGCGGCGAGCCTCGGCGCTCGCTGCCCGGCCTACGCGCGCCCACGCGGAACAAAGGCGCGCAGTTGAAATTCTCGCCCCCAGTCGACAGATAGCAAGCGACAGAGGGAGGAACTCAGATGAAACAAGGACAACCCTATGCGGCCCTCGCGGTTGCGCTCGGTGCCGCAATGCTGGGATTTGCCGCGCCGACGCCGGTGATGGCGCAAGACCCTGCCTATATGTCCTGCGGCGCGTTGTGGTATGCGCGCAATCAGATCTATGCGCGCAACGGCTACTGTTTCCAGACGGCCCGGGCGCGGTCGGTGTTCGGCGCCGGCTGCTTCCCGCCCTACGGACGCCTGAGCGGCTGGGAGCGCAGCCGCGTCAACCAGATCCAGATGTGGGAAGGCCGGAAGGGCTGCTGAGGCGCGCGCCGCGCCGCGTTCTCGCCTACCCGCCGCCCGCGACGCGCGCGACGAGCCGCGCCGTATAGTCGACGAGCGGCACGATACGGGCGTAGTTGAGCCGCGTCGGACCGATGACGCCGAGCGCGCCGACGATGCGCTTGTCGTTGTCGCGCAGAGGCGCCGCGATCATCGACGATTCCGAGAGCGAAAACAACTTGTTCTCCGAACCGATGAAGATGCGCACGCCCTCGCCGTCTTCGGCGCGTTCGAGCAGGTCGATCACGTCGGTCTTGGTTTCGAGATCGGCGAAGAGCAGACGGATGCGCTCGAGATCGGCGAGGGCGGTCAAATCTTCCAGAAGATGCGCCTGGCCGCGCACGATCAGTTGCCGGCCGCCGCCAGCGCCCGCCCAGCTCGCCAGCCCAGCCTCGACAAGGCGCGCGGTCAGTTCGTCGAGTTCGTGCTGGGCGGCGCTGCGGGAGGCTTCGATCTCGTCGCGCGTCTCCGCCAGCGTGCGGCCTTTGATCCGCGCATTGAGATAGTTCGCCGCCTCGATCAGCGCCGAGGCCGGCATGTCGCGCGGCACCGGGAGAACGCGGTTCTCCACGGAGCCGTCCTCGGCGACGAGGATCGCCAGCGCGCGCTCGGGCTCGAGGCGCACGAAATCGATCTGCTTCAGGCGGACATTGGCCTTGGTGGAGACGACGACGCCGGCGACGCGCGTGAGGCCGGAGAGCACGCTGGTCGCCTCCGCGAGCACGCCTTCGAGATCGTGCTTCTTGGAGGCTGCCTCGACCTGCGTGGCGATGCGCGCCCGCTCGCTCGCGTCGAGATCGCCGATCTGCAGCAGCGAATCGACGAAGAAGCGCAGCCCGAGTTCGGTCGGCAGGCGCCCGGCGCTGGTGTGCGGCGCGTAAATGAGGCCGAGCTCTTCGAGATCCTGCATCACGTTGCGGATCGAGGCCGGCGACAGCGTCATCGGCAGAAGCCGCGAGAGATGGCGCGAGCCGACCGGTTCGCCGGACGCGAGATAGGAATCGACGATCTGGCGGAAGATTTCGCGCGAACGATCGCTCAGTTGGGCGAGCGTCGAGGCGGAGGCGGGAATGATCGGACCATTGCGGATCATGACGCGCTCAGCATAGCGCAAGTTGCGGGCGGGCCGAAACCGCGCCCGCCCAATCTGCGCGCTTACCCCGCGTCAGCGCCCCCCGTCCTGCGGCGTCGCCGGAAGGATCGGCAGCGCAATGTCCGGCTGGCGGCCGGTCAGCGACTTCAGGAAGGCCGCGATCTGGCTCGTTTCCGCGTCGGTCAATTTCACGCCAAGCTGCGCCTCTCCCATCACCGCCGCCGCCTGCTTGAGATCGCGGGCGCGGCCGGTGTGGAAATAGGGCGCCGTCAGTTCGACGTTGCGCAGCCCCGGAACCTTGAACACATATTTGTCGGCGAGGGTTCGGGTCACGGCGAAACGGCCGGTGTCCTCCGGGGGCAGGAATTCGGCCGGCGGACTCTGAACCGCGCCGAAGCGCGCGAATTTCCCGCCGCCGAAATTGACGCCGTCGTGGCAGCCGGCGCAGCCCTTGTCCATGAACAGCTTCAGGCCCTGTTTCTGTTCCTCGGCCAGCGCGGCGTCGTCGCCGTTCAGCCAGCGGTCGAACGGCGAATCTGGCGTAATCAGCGTCGCCTCGAAGGCGGCGATGGCCCGCGCGACGTTGTCGTAGCTGACGGGATCGGCGTCTTCCGGAAAGGCCTTCTTGAACGGGTCGGCGTAGCCGGGAATCGCTTTCAGCCGCTCGACGGCGTGCTGCTTGGTGACGTTCAGTTCGGCGGGATTCACCATCATCGGTCCGCCCCGGGTCTTGAGCAGCGCAGCGGGATTGGCCATCACGGACTTGCCGACCTGATCCTTCAGATCGGCGGCGCGGCCGTCGTAATATTGCGAGGCGTTGAAGACGGCGTTGAGCACGGTGAGCACCTTGCGGCCGCCGAGTTCGCCGCCATGCGCGAGCGCCGAGGCGCGGGGATCGACCCCGCCCAGGCTCAGATTGTGGCAGCCGGCGCAGCTCAGATCGTGATTTTCCGAGATGCGCGGCTCGAAGAACAGCATCCGGCCGAGCGCGGCCTTTTCCGGCGTCGCGGTTTCGCCCGGCAGGGCGGGCGGCGTTTTCGGTATCGCCCCGAACAGCCCTCTCGCCTGATCCCGCAGCGAATCCGCGCCGGACGCCGGAACCGCCAAAAGCATCGCGAAAAAGGACGCCACGATCCGCAACCGCCTGTTCATGTCCACCCCTGTGTCGATCTTGCCGAATCCGCATGATAGCACAGGCCGACGCCGGCGACGCCAGGGCCAACTGGTCAAAAAAGTCGCAACGACAGGCGTCTCGCGCGGTTAGCTGACGCGCAGCTTGAACAGCCGGGCGGCGGCCTGCTTGGCCAGGGCCCTGAGGCGCCGGCGCGCGCGCTCGCGGCGGCAATGGTCGAGAAACGCCTCTTCCCGATCGGCGCGCGCCTGGATCGCGACGTCGCAGATCGCGAGACGGTCCGGCCAGAACCGGTCGATCATCGGATGATTGGCGATGGCGCAAGAATCGGTGGAGACGACGTCCAGCCGGGCGAGTTGCGCCTTGGTGAGAGCGTAGAGAAGTTGAATGCCCGGGGCCTGCGAGCGAAGGCCTTCGTCATAGGCGATTTTCCAGAACGCCGCCCGGCCCCGGCTCTCGACGACGATGCCCATGGCGATCGGGCGGCCGGACAGCGTCAGCGCGTGAATCTGGCATTTGCCCTCGTGCGCCAGCAGCCGCGTCGCGCTGCGCACGAAGGTGGTGAGCGAGGGGTGCGAGAGAAAGGCGCCCTTGCCGCCCTTCCACCCCGAGGCTTCGAGGGCGATGAAATCCTCGGCGGCGCGGCGCACGTCCTCCGGGCTTTCGTAGAGCGCATACTCGACCGGCCCCATGTCCTCCAGCCGGCGCTGACGGCGGCGCAGCTCCTTCAATTCCTTTTTGGAGGCGCCGCGCGTCCACAATTCGTCGACGTCGCCGCCCGCATAGAGAATCGCCCGCTCGTGCTCCTCGACGATCTCGAGCCGGAGGCCGCTGCCGCGCGCCGCCGCCGCCAGCGCCGCGAAGGCCGGCCCGTCCTTGGGAAGGCGGGGAAAGAGGACGCCCGCCGCAGAAGTCGCGTTCGCGAGCCAGCCGAGGAACGCCGTCGTCGCCTCGACGGCGCGGTCCCTGTCGAGAAGCGGCGTCGCCAGCGTCGCCTGCTTGTGGAGCCAGATTTTCGCCAGCCCCTCTCCGGGCAGCGGCCCGGGCGTCATGACCGGAAAAAGCCCCATCAGCCGGCGCGGGCCGTGATGGGCGCCTCCCTCACGGACGGCGACGAAATGCGGGCGCGCCCTGACCGGAAAATGCCGGGCCGCGGAAAGAGCGAAGGCCGGCTCGAAGAAAGCGTTGGGCTCCAGGGCGCGCGCGACGAGATCCGCCCAGGCGCCCTGATCCGCGTCCATGTCTTCGAAGCCGAGGGCCTCCACGTGCAGTCCGTTCCTTTCGTGCGCGACGCCGAGCGGGCCGGAACGCGGCCGGAGCGAGCGCGACGCCGGCCGATGGCCCGGCCGGCCGAAATCCAGGAGCCCCGATGGGCGCGCCGTCGTGCCCCAAAATGGCGCATTCATCGCGATCGCCTTTGTCGCCAAGTTCCTATTTCGGTCAATCCCGCCGATTTTTTGGAACGGCGCGGCCCCAATCGGGCGCGCGCGGCGAAAAGGCTTCAAGCAGGGCGCCAGAGTCGCCCGCCGGCGATCGGCCTTCGCTGGACGAAGCCGTTCGGGCGTGATTAGTTCGGCGCATGTGGAAAACCGCGCTCCGCGTCGCGTTTCTCCTCCTGCCTCTGGCGGGGGCGCCCGCGCCCGCTTTCGCGCGAATCGCCATTTTCGTCGACCTCTCCGCCCAGCGGATGACCGTCACGAACAACGGCGGCGAGACGCTCGTGTGGAAAATTTCGAGCGGGCGCGAGGGGTTCGAGACGCCGACCGGGCGTTTCGAGGTGCAGCGGATGGATCCCGATCATTACTCCGAGGAGTACGATCAGGCGCCCATGCCCTGGTCGATTTTCTTTTCCCGGGGCCTCGCCATCCACGGCTCCTTCGAACGCGGACTGGGGCGACCGCGGTCGCACGGCTGCGTCCGGCTGTCGATTCCCCATGCGAGGGAGCTTTACGAACTGGTCGAAAGATACGGCGCCACGATCGAAATCGCCGGGGAGACCGGACGCGCGGCCGGGCGCGGGTCGGGCCGCACGGCGAGGCGTGGGCGCCTTCGCGCTCCGGCCGAGCCCGCGCTGGGGGAAGCCGGCTGGCTTTATCGTTAGCGGCGCGCTGCGGCCGGCGACGTGTCAAATTAGCGCGAAATTTGCTCGACCGGACGGAAAAGGCTATGGCTTGCCGGATGAACCCCCGTCCATTCGTCCCATCCAGACGAGAGATCCCGCATTGACCGTTTCAACGACTCCCCTCCTGGATCAGATCAAGACGCCCGAGGATTTGCGACGCCTGCAGTCCAATCGGTTGCGGCAGGTCGCGGACGAGTTGCGCCGCGAAACGATCGACGCGGTTTCGGTCACCGGCGGGCACCTGGGCGCGGGCCTCGGCGTGGTCGAACTCACGGTTGCGCTGCACTATGTCTTCGACACGCCGCGCGACAAAATCATCTGGGACGTGGGGCACCAGACTTATCCACATAAAATCCTCACCGGGCGGCGCGACCGCATCCGCACCCTGCGCATGGGCGGCGGCCTCTCCGGCTTCACCAAGCGCGCGGAGAGCGAATACGACGCTTTCGGCGCCGGCCATTCCTCGACCTCGATTTCCGCGGGCCTCGGCATGGCCGTCGCGCGCGACCTCTCCGACGGCGACAATCACGTCGTCGCGGTGATCGGCGATTCGTCAATGTCGGCCGGCATGGCCTACGAGGCGCTGAACAACGCCGGCGCGCTCGATTCGCGCCTCATCGTCATTCTCAACGACAACGACATGTCGATCGCCCCGCCGACGGGCGCGATGTCGGCCTATCTCGCGCGGCTCGTCTCCGGCGGCGCCTATCGCTCGATCCGTGACGCCGCCAAACAGCTCGCGTCGCATCTGCCGCGCTTCATCTACGACAAGGCGCGCAAGGCGGAGGAGTTCTCGCGCAGCTTCATCACCGGCGGCACGATGTTCGAGGAGCTCGGCTTCTACTATGTCGGGCCGATCGACGGGCACAATCTCGACCATCTGCTGCCCGTGCTCATCAACGTGCGCGACAAGGACGACGGCCCGGTGCTGGTTCATGTCGTCACGCAGAAGGGCAAGGGCTTCGCGCCGGCGGAGGAGTCGGCGGATCGCGGCCACGCCGTCAACAAGTTCGACCCGGCCACCGGCGAACAGATCAAGCCGAAGGCCAACGCGCCGACATATACGAGCGTCTTCGCCAAGGCGCTCGTCGCCGAAGCCGAGCACGACGACAAGATCGTCGCCATCACCGCCGCCATGCCCTCGGGCACGGGCCTCGACATTTTCGGCAAGGCCTTTCCCGAGCGCGTCTTCGACGTGGCCATCGCCGAGCAGCACGCCGTCACTTTTGCCGCGGGCCTCGCCTGCGAAGGGTACAAGCCGTTCTGCGCGCTCTACTCGACCTTCCTGCAGCGCGGCTACGATCAGTTGATCCACGACGTGGCGATCCAGAATCTGCCGGTGCGCTTCGCCATGGACCGCGCCGGCCTCGTCGGCGCCGACGGCCCGACCCACGCCGGCGCCTTCGACATCGCGTATCTCGGCTGTCTGCCGGGCATGGTCGTCATGGCGCCCTCCGACGAGGCGGAGCTCGTGCATATGGTCGCGACCGCCGCCGCCTATGACGACGGCCCGATCGCCTTCCGCTATCCGCGCGGCGAGGGGGTGGGGGCGGAGACGCCCGAACGTGGCGAGGTTCTCGAAATCGGCAAGGGCCGCATCGTCCGCGAAGGCGAGCAAGGGAACGCTCGGGTCGCGATCCTCTCGCTGGGAACCCGCCTCGCCGACGCGTTGAAGGCCGCCGAAGAGATCGAAAACTACGGGATTTCGACGACGGTCGCCGATGCGCGCTTCGCCAAGCCGGTCGACCGCGATCTGCTGCGGCGCCTCGCCGCCAATCACGAACTCGTCCTCACCGTCGAAGAGGGCTCGATCGGCGGTTTCGGCTCGCAGTGCTTCCAGGCGCTCTCGGAGGACGGGCTGCTCGATGGAGCACGCGGCGTCTTCAAATTCCGCAGCATGATCTTGCCGGACGTCTATATCGATCACGACAAGCACGAGATGATGCTGGCCAAGGCGATGCTCGACGCCAAGGCGATCGTCGCCAAGGTCTTGGAGACGCTCGGCGACGAAAAGGGCGCGGCGCGCACGATGATCGCGTAAGACCCGCCGCCGGCGCCCTCGCCCAAAGCCGGGGCTCAGTTCCGCTTGCGCGCCCAGATTTCGACTTCGCCGGCCTGGCCCGCTTTCTCGTAGCCGTCGAGAGCGCCGGCCGTCTGCGGTTGCTTTTCGACCCATTCCCGCGTCGCCGCATCCTCGACGACGATGACGTCGGGGCGGCCCGTGCGCACGTCCTCGGCGAAGCCGGAAAGATCGCGGCGCCGGTAGTCTTCGAGCATGGCCCGGCGCTCGGGGGGCGCGGCGGATTGCATCAGCTGCGAGGCGAAGCTCGACACCCACAGCGCATTGGGGCGGCCGACCCACGTCCCTTCGACCTGCCGCGTCACGGGATGGCCGAAGTCGAGCTGGCGGGCCAGGGCGATGACGCGCGGATGCGGCGGCGCGGCCCGCTCGATCGCGGCGCGCAGGCCCGGATGCTCCTCCATGTCGCCGATGAGATTGGCGGCGCCGAACAGCATCGGCGCGGTGAGCAGCGCGGGCACGAACAGGAATTTGAACAGCCGTCCGTCGCGGGCGAGCCGTGCGCGCGGATGCGGGTCGAGCAGGAAGAACATCCAGGCGAGGAGGACGAGCGCGAGGCCGGGATAGGCGTGATTGATCCAGCCCTTGCCCTGGACGAAGAAGCTGACGAGAAAGCCGAGCGAGGCGAAGGCGGCGACCAGCGTCTCCGTCGGCGCGACGAAACGCGGCGCGACGCGCGGCGCCGCGAAGCCGTTGGCCGCGGCCGCGAGCAGCCCCGCAAGCAGGACAACATGAAACGGCGCGAGACTCGTCAGCGCAAGATGCGCCCATGTGTCGCGCGCGGGCGCGTAAACATTTACGATGACGGGGAGGGCGTAAGCCGCATAGCCCGGGAACAGCAGCAGGACGATGGCCCCGTAGACGGCGCAGACGGCGAAGGCCGCGCGGAATTCCGCGCCGGTCAGGAGGCGGATCGACCGCTCGCGCCAGGCGAGCGCCAAGGCCGGCAGCGCTACGGCCAGGAGAAAATACGGCTTGAAGCAGACGGCGAGCCCCGCCCCGACGCCCGCTGCGATGCGTAGCGCGCGCGGCGCCGTCCCGCCCTCGGCCGCGACCGCGAGCGTCGCGAGGGCCGGCGCAAGCGCCAGCAGCGCCAGATGTTCGCGCTCGGCGAAAGTGATTTCGGGAACGACCAACAGCAGGAACGTTGCGCCGTTGAGCAGAAGCCCCCAATCCTCCCGCGAGCGCCGCACGCCAAACCGCAGGATCGCGGCCGAAAGGGTGATCGAAGCGAAGGCGAAGAGAAAGACCAGCGCGGCGGCGACGGGCTCCACGGCGACGTGAAGCGACCGCGCGATCAGAACCGCGGGAACGAAGGTCAGAAAGGCGAGCGGCGGATTGGGGTCGGTGATGTCGACATAGGCGGTCTTTCCGTCGACGACGGACTCCGCGAAGGTGATGAACCAGGACACGTCGCAGTCGAGATGGCCGAGGCCCTGCTGGAGGATGGCGACGACGGCGAGCGCCAGGAAAAGCCAGGGACTGGCGAGCGCGGCCGCGACGCGGACCTCGCGCCCGTCCGTTCGAACGGCGCGCAGGTCCGGGGCGAGGAAAGCCATGTCAGACATCCAGTTTGGACTGGTGGCCGAGCTCCTGCCTGGTCTTCTTGAAGACGGAGGTGTCCTGCCACGGAATCGACAGAGGATTAGTGGGCTGAAACAGTTGCTCGACCGTTACGATCTGGATTTTCGGAAATTGCGCGCGCCACTTCACGTCGCCGGGCGGTTCGTAAAATCCGGCCGCCGCCGCTTGCGCGATCATGCCTTTCGTCGGCGGCTCCAGCGTCAGGAACACGCCCATTTTCGCGCCTTGCTGCTCGACGGTGACGATCAGGTCTTTCACCATCGACGGAACGAGGCTCTGGCCGCCCTTGACGGACACGACGGCCTTTTCGGTCGTCTTGCCGTCCGGCTTGAAATAGATGTAGCCGTCGACGCCGCCGTCGCCGCCTTTCTTGCCGCCTTTGTAAGGATGGGCGTCGATCATCGACAGCGCCCATTTCTGGAATTCGTATTTGTCCTGATCGGCCAGCGCCCGCGCGCCGTCCAAATCCTTGGGCACGCCGACGACGTCGAATTTCAACTTTGGAAACGCTTCCGTCAGCCGGCGCCGAATGAGGCCGATGGCGAGATGCGTCACGTCGACGCCGATCCATTTTCGCCCGAGCTTTTGTGCCGCATGGACCGTCGTGCCGCAACCGCAGAAGGGGTCGAGCACGAGGTCGCCGGGGTTCGACGAGGCGGAAATGATGCGTTCGAGCAGAGCGAGCGGCTTTTGCGTCGGGTAACCGAGACGCTCCTGGGCCTGAGAGTTGATCGGCGGAATGTCGTCCCACAATGCCTGCAACGGAAGCCCCTTCGCCTCATCGAGGTAGCGCTTCAATCGGATGCCGCCGGATTTCGTAAAGTGAAGCCGCCCTTCGCGATCGAGGCGTTGCATGGTTTCTATCGGGTAACGCCACAAAGACGTCGCGCCTTTGTATTCGTATTCGTATCCGCCTCCGCTTAACCCCTTTGCGGTTGCGTTGTCGTCCATCCATCGTCGTCCATCGGGATCGGAAAAACGAAAACGCGCGGAATATTTCTCATTATAGCCAGTAAATTGCTGATTCCACTTCCAATCGTCGGACTTCGAATAGAAGAATATGATGTCTGTGTTGCGGCCGAACCTCTTGCCGTCGCTATGCGCCGAGGTGCGTTTCCAGGTGATTTCGTTTCTGAAATTCGCCTTCCCGAAAACCGCGTCGAGCAGCACCTTCAAATAGTGGCTCGCGGTCGGGTCGCAGTGCAGATAGAGCGAGCCTGTCGGCTTTAGCGCGCGATGCAGCTCCAGAAGGCGGACGGCCATCATGGCGAGATAGGCCATCATGTCGTTGTCGCCGAGAAAATGCCGCATGGCGCGCAGCATTTCCGAGGCCTGCGAATTTCCGCTCTTCATCACCTCGTCGAAGGCCGCTTCGGCCGCGAGGGTCCAATGCCATGTGTCGTCGAAGGCTTCGACCTGCGCGCGGCTGTCGTGCCCCTCCGGCGCCTTGAACAGCACATTGTAGCTGGCGTTGGAGTTGAACGGCGGATCGAGATAAATGAGGTCGACGCTCTCGTTTGCGACATGCGCGCGCAGAACCGGCAGATTGTCGCCGTAGTAGAGCGTGTTGCGCGCCGTCGCCTTGGTCATTCGAGTCCGCTTCCGCGCTCTAAGAGTGACTAAGGCGATTTTATCCCAATCCGCTTGATTTCCCAACGCAGGTCGACGCCGCTGGTTTCGCGCACGCGCCGGCGCACTTCTTCGCCGAGTTTCTCGATGTCCGCCGCGCTCGCCTCCCCGCGATTGATGAGGAAATTGCAGTGCATTTCGCTGACCTGAGCCCCGCCGACGACAAGACCGCGGCAGCCGGCGGCATCGATCAATTGCCACGCCTTGCCGCCGGGCGGATTGGCGAAAGTGGAGCCGCCGGTCTTCTCCTTGATCGGCTGCGAGGCTTCGCGCGCGGCGGTGATGCGATCCATTTCGGCGAGGATTGTCTTGGGGTCGCCGGGGCGGCCCTGAAAGGTTGCGCAGGTGAAGATTACGTCCTCCGGCGCGCCGCAATGGCGATAGGCAAAGCCCATGTCGACGTTGGCGAAGATGCGCGTCCTGCCGGCGCGGTCGATCCCGCGCGCTTCGATGAGCGCGTCCTTGACCTCGCCGCCATGGGCGCCGGCGTTCATGCGCAGGGCGCCGCCGATCGAGCCCGGAATGCCGCGAAAGAAGGCGAGGCCGTCGATCCCCGCTTCCGCGGCGGCGCGGGCGACTTTCACGTCGGGAACGGCGGTCCCGACGCGAACGCGCGAACCCTCTTCGATGGCGATCTCGCCGAAGCCCTTGGCGGAGAGGCGGATCACGACGCCCGGCACGCCGCCGTCGCGCACGATGAGGTTCGAGCCCAGCCCGATGACCGTGACCGGGATTTCGCGCGGCAGGCGCGAGAGGAAATAGGCGAGATCGTCTTCGTCGGCCGGCACGAACAGCAGTTCCGCCGGCCCGCCGACGCGAAACCAGGTGACGGGCGCCAGCGGCTCGTTGGCGGCGAGGCGCCCGCGCAGCTCGGGCATGACGTTGCGAAGGGTGGTCGTGAAGTCGGGGAAGGTCATGGCGGCCGGCGACACCAATTTCAGCGTTCCTGCGGCGTCCAGCGCGGGCGCTCAGTCCCGAAGGGACGGAATGGGAACGATCAATTCGAGTTGTATTCAATTAGCCGAGAAAAGCTAACGAATTACGGGCCGCTCGGCGGCCTAATCGGGTGAAATGCAAAATGATCCAAGGTTTGCGTCTATACCTCCCCCTTGCGGGGAGGTCGGCGTCGCAGGCAAGTTTACGCAGCTTGCGTAAACTTGCCTGCAAAGGCCGCCGGGTGGGGGGACAAGAACGAGATTTCATGTTGTCGTCGCCCACCCGGCTCGCTTCGCTCGCCCCCCTCCCCGTCAAGGGGAGGGATTCGCGCCCCTTTCGGCGGTTATCCGACTACCCTTGAGCGCTTGGTTCTCCCCCGTATGAAATGCGCGCTTCGCGAGCGGCTTGCTCCCGCCAAGCCACACCACCAGCGGGGACGCGACCTATTCGATAGGCGGCGTGGTCAGTTTTTCGTCATCACCGGAGGCCGCCGAAGTTGAAGTGGTAGTTCAGCCCCGCGCGGACGATATGGCCATTGAAGCGCGTGTGCGCCGTGGCGGAGGTAGCGAATGCCACCGCGCCCGCGGGCATGCCAAATGAGGTGGGCACCGCGTTGACGTTGAAAGTTCCCGTGCCAAGCGAAGCCATCGGCACGCCGTTAAGCGCGACGCTGCCCAGATCGTAATAGAGATATTCGACCTTGGCCGACCAGTTCGGCATGAACATCCACTCCAGACCGCCGCCGGCCGTCCAGCCCACGCGCGTGTCGGAGAAGGCGGCCGAGCCGATCATCGGGGTGTAATGGCCGGGCGCCCCAAAGGGCAATGGACCGACCGGAACGGACAGAATATCCAGGCTGGAGTTGACGCCGCCGTAGGCCAGACCGCCCGTGCCGTAAACGAGCAGCGTGGGCGTGAACAGATAACCGATGCGCCCGCGGACCGTGCCGATGTAGTCCAACGACTTAAAGGCCGACATTTGCGTCGCCCAGAAGTCCGGGTTAAGCGGAGCCCCTACGCCCAGGAGCGGCGTCGCGTTTGGCGCGCTGCTCCAGCCACGGCTCGCCGCCAAGCCCTGGATGTCGGCTTCGACGCCCGCGACGAAGTTGCCGGCGAATTGCCAATTGTAGCCGATCTGGCCGCCGCCGAGGAAGCCGCCCGAATTGCCGGCGGGAAGGAACGCGCTCTGGGTGGCTGCTGCGCGGGCCGCGACGAGGGCGTTGCCGGTTGCGGTGCTGACGCCAAAGGGCACGCCGTTGACGGCGGTCACGCCCGAGTTGACCCAGATGTAGTTGCTGTCGCTCCACGTCCCGCCCACGTTCAGACCAACGTAAAATCCGGTCCACATCGGTGGCGGCGGGGGAACGTAGGGAGGAGCCCCTGCGGCGAAGGCCGATCCGCCGGACAGAGCAAGCGCCAGGGCGACGCCGGAAATACAGGGCTTATTCATGATGAGGCCTCCTCATTGCGAATCGACGGCGAAACGGCGACCGCCGGGATTGGCGGATCATGAATTTCGGCCACAGAATTGGCCTCCTCAATTTTGTGGAGGGCACACGGTCTACTTGCTATTTATTTGAATATTGTTGCCGGAAAGCCACAGTTCGGCCGCGCTTCTTTCGCGCGCGCCAGCCTTTCAACCGCGTTTGATGGAGACGCTCGCGAGCAAGGAGATGACCTGCGACTGACGGTCGCAACCGGTTTTCTCCAGGACGCCGCGCACATGGGTGCGGATCGTGCTGCGCGCCAGCCCGCCCTCGACGGCGATATCATCGACCGTCTTGCCGCGAGCCAAGGCGGCGGCGACCGCGGCTTCGGTGGGCGTCAAGTCGAACAGCGACTGCACGAGATCCACCGAGGGCGCCAGAGGCGTCGCCACGGGCGTTAGGATCAGCGCGGCGGCGCAGCGCGCGAAAATATCGCGCGCGGATCGTCGAATGGGAACGACATGAGCGACCGTCGCGGCGCGCCCCTCGGCGTCGCGCACGGGAAAAGACCGCGCTGCGACCCCCGAATCGACGTCGATCGACGCCAGCGCGGCGCCAAACTGCGCGGCGGCGGCGGCGTCCTTGAACGAAAACGCGTCCCGTGTTTGCCAGCGGAAGATTTCGCCCTGCGCCTCGATCAGCTCATTGGCGGCCAGAATCTTGCCGTCGGCGTCAACCACCAGCGCCGCCAGGCCGAGCGCCGCCAATGTTTGGCCGGCCGCTCGCGCCCGTTCCAGTTGGAGCCGGGCCGCCACCATTGCGCTGCGGGCGAGGTGCGGCCGCAAATCGTTCAGGAGCTGAATGGCGCGGCGATCGTAAGGCCCCAGTTCGGTTTTCCTCCGCCAGCCGACGAGAATCGTTTCGCCGGTCGTCATCTCGATGGTGGCCCCGATGCCCCATCTCAGGCCCACAGGGAGAATCAACTCTCGATAAACCGGCTCCCTTGCGATTTCCTCCGCGGTGAAAAGGTCGTGGTCCTCGGCGAAGCTGTAGCGCGTGGCCTCCAACATGCGTATTGCGTAAAGGCCCGTGCTTCGGGCGTCGACGTCGACCATCGCGTCCATTATTTCCCGCACGCCGCTCGACGCCGTCCAGAAATGGCCGCGGGGCCCGAAGACGCTGAACGCCCCGCCCGCAGCCCCGACTGCGTTGGAGATGTCTTCGAGCGCGTCGGGCCACGTCTCGGGCGCGAAGGAGCATTCGTAAATCCGGTCCAATGAGAGAGGAGTCATCTGGGCGCCCCGATCGCCGCATCGTCAAGAAAGCCGAACTCGTTTACGACGGAAAAACTCTCCGCGCCGTGCGCGTTCGCACATTGGCGAACGGCGAAAAACGCTGGATTGCCTCCCGCTACGCTTCGCTCGCGGTCGCAATGACGGCTGCGCAATCGCGAATGATCCTCACTGCCCCCCGCCCGCCGCCAACTGCTCCGGCAGCGCATAGGCCCATTGCGTGATGTTGCCGGCCCCCAGGCACACGACATAGTCGCCCGGCGCGGCGATCTCCTTTATCATCGCCGGCAGCACCTCGGGCGAGGGGAGGCCGACGGCGCGGCGATGGCCATGCGCGCGGATCGCCGAAACCAGCGCGTCGCGGTCGACGCCGTCAATCTTCTGTTCTCCCGCAGGATAAACGTCGGCGATGATGACCACGTCGGCGTCGTTGAAGCAGGTGGCGAACTGGTCGAACAGCGACTGCAGTCGCGTATAGCGGTGCGGCTGCATCAGCGCGATCACCTTGCCCTTGGTGGAGGCGCGCGCCGCGCGCAGCACCGCCGCGACTTCGACCGGGTGATGCGCGTAATCGTCGAAGACGCAGACGCCGTTCCACTCGCCGGTCTTGGTGAAGCGCCGCTTGACGCCCCCGAAACCCGCCAGGGCCTTGCGAATCTGATCGGGCGAAAGCCCAAGCTGATTGGCGACGGCGATCGCCGCCGTGGCGTTCAGCGCATTGTGATGGCCCGGCATCGGCAGCAGCAGATTGTCGAGATAGGTCGCCTGCGCGGTCTTGCGGTCGCGCAGCAGCACGTTGAAGCGGCACACGCCGCCTTCGAGGTTCACGTCGAGCAGCCGCACGTCGGCCTGCGGGTTTTCGCCGTAAGTAATAACGCGGCGGTCTTCGATGCGGCCGACAAGCTCCTGCACCGCCGGATGATCGAGACACATCACCGCGAAGCCATAGAACGGCAGATTTTCGACGAAGTTGCGGAACGCTTCCTTGATGGCGTCGAAGGTATGGAAGTGGTCGAGATGTTCGGGATCGATATTGGTCACGACCGCCACATCGGCCGGCAGCTTCAAGAAGGTGCCGTCGCTTTCGTCGGCTTCGACCACCATCCAGTCGCCGGCGCCGAGCCGCGCATTGGTGCCGTAAGCGTTGATGATGCCGCCGTTGATGACGGTGGGATCGAGGCCGCCGGCGTCGAGCAGCGTCGCGACGAGCGAAGTGGTCGTGGTCTTGCCGTGCGTGCCGGCGACGGCGACGCATTGCTTGAGCCGCATGAGCTCCGCGAGCATTTCGGCGCGCCGCACGACGGGCAGGCGTTTTTCACGCGCAGCAACCAATTCGGGATTGTCGCGCTTGATCGCGGTGGAGACGACGACGACCGCCGCGTCGCCGAGATTCTTGGCGTCATGGCCGACGTGCACGCTCGCGCCCTTTTCCGCGAGGCGCTTGACATTGGCGTTTTCGGAGGCGTCGGAGCCCTGCACCTTGTAACCGAGATTGACCAGCACCTCGGCGATGCCGGACATGCCGATGCCGCCGATGCCGACGAAGTGAATGGGCCCGAGTTCGCGGGGCAGTTTCATTCGAAGTCTCCGTGTCAAACGTTCTTTTGCGCCGCGACGGTGAGGACGAGATCGGCGAGGCGTTCCGCGGCGTCGGCGACGCCCGCGCGCTTGGCCGCCGTGGCCTGCGCGGCGAGACGCTCCGGCGCCGCGAAGAATTCCACAAGCTTGTCTTTCAGAAAAGCCGCCGTGAAATCGCTCTGGCGCACGGTTTCCGCGGCGCCGGCCTGTTCGAGAAAGGCGGCGTTGGCGGCTTGGTCCTGATCGAGCGAATGCGGCAAGGGCACGAGCAGCGCCGGACGGCCGATGACGGCAAGTTCGGAGACGGTCGACGCGCCTGAACGGGCGACGACGAAGTGCGTCGCCGCGACGCGAGCGGGAAGATCGGAGAAGAACGGCGCGATTTCCGCATGAACGCCCGCCTTCTCGTAGACGGAGCGCACGCGCGCAATATCCTCCTCGCGCGTCTGCTGCACGATGTCGATGCGCGCGCGCAAGTCGGCTGGGAGCAGAGCGATCGCCGCGGGCGCGATGTCCGCCATCACGCGCGCGCCTTGCGAACCGCCAGTGACGAGGAGGCGCAGGCGGCCGTCGTCGAAGCCGGGATAGGGCTGCGCCGCAGCGGCGAGGACGTTCGGCCGCACCGGATTGCCGGTGACAACGAGCTTGCTTTGCAGAGGCGCGGGCGCGCGCAGATTCGGCAAGCCCGCTGCGATGGCGTCGACGCGGCCGGAGAGGAAGCGGTTCGCGCGGCCCATGACGCCGTTCGCTTCGTGCAGGATCGTCGGGATGCGCAGAAAAGACGCGGCGACGAGCGGCGGCACGGTCGGGTAGCCGCCGAAGCCGACGACGGCGTTGGGCTTGAGGCGGCGCAACAGCGCGAAGGATTCAAACGTTCCTTTGGCGAGCCGCGCCACGGCCGAGGCCTTCGCCAGCGTTGACACGCCGCGCGGCGTCGCCGAACTGATCGAATGCATTGCGCGCGCGGGAAAAGTTCCGCCGTAGCGCAATGCGCGCTCGTCCGTGACGAGCTCCACCGGGATCCCTCGCGCGGAAAGCGCATGGGCGAGCGCTTCGGCCGGGAAGAGATGGCCGCCGGTGCCGCCGGCCGCGAGAAGAACCGGCCGATCGCTCATGCGGGCGCCCCGATTGGCGCCGCGTCGATCGACTCGGGCGCGCCGGCCGCGACCTCGGTCAAGACGCGCGTGCGCGGGCGTCTGCGCGTGACGGCGAGAAGGAAGCCCATGCCGAGCGACAGCGAAATCAGCGACGATCCGCCATAGGAGACGAAGGGCAGCGTCATGCCCTTGGCCGGCATGAGCTGCACGTTCACCGCCATGTTGATGCAGCTTTGCAGGCCGAACAGCATCACGAGGCCGGCCGTGGCGAAGCGGCAGAACGGGTCTTCGTTGCGCGCCGCCGACAACAGGCCGCGCACGACGATGAAGGCGAAGAGCGCCGCAAGCAGGATGCACACGATCACGCCGAATTCCTCGCCGATCACTGCGAAAATGAAGTCCGTATGCGAATCGGGAAGGATGCGCTTGATCGTGCCCTCGCCCGGACCCTTGCCGAACCAGGAGCCGGAAATGAAGCTCTCCAGCGCCGTCTCCGACTGAAAATTGGCCGGCACGCCGCCGATTTCGCGCGGCGGCGGCTCCAGAAACGCCTGAATGCGCGCGTGAACGTGCGGGACGAATTTATAGGCGAGCAGCGCCGACGTTGCGCCGACGCCGCCAAGGCCCACGACCCAGAGCCAATGCAGCCCCGCCATGAAGAACAAGGCCGCCCAGACGATCGAGATGAGCATGGTCTGGCCGAAGTCGGGCTGCAGCACGAGCGGGCCGACGGTGAGCGGAAACAGCAGCAGCGCCATGGCGTTGCCCGGAACGTCCTTGCGCCGCGCGCCTTCCGAAAACGCCCAGGCGACGAGGACGACGAAGGCCGGCTTGACGAATTCGGACGGCTGAATGCCGAAAATCCACCGCCGGGCGCCTTTCACCTCCTGCCCGAACAGCAGGGTTGCGAGGACCAGCGCCATGGATATGAGGAAAACGACGAGAGCGACGCGCCGCACGTGGCGCGGCGAGAGAAAGGACGTAGCGACCATCACCGCCAGCGCCGGCAGCAGATAGAGAACCTGGCGGTTGACGAAATGGAAGGTCGGCAGATGCAGGCGCTCCGCCACCGGCGGGCTGCCGGCCATGGCGAAGACCAGACCGGCGACGATCAGCATGGCGAGGCTGGCGAGCAGCCAGCGATCGACCGTCCACGCCCAGTCGGCGAAGGCCGTGCGTTTCGCGCGCGAAATCATGACGTCTCTCCTCTCCTTGCGGCGAGAATGGCGGGCAGCCCATGCACGAGGCCGCGGAAGGCGTCGCCTCGGGCTTCGAAATTGGCGAACTGATCGTAGGAGGCGCAGGCCGGCGACAGCAGCACCACCGGCTCGCGCGCCTCGCCATGGAGCGCGTCGAGCGCGGCCTTCGTCGTCGCCACGTCCAGCGTGCCGCAGCGTTCGAAATCGAGAGCGCCTTGAAGCGTCTTCGCAAAGTCTTCGCTCGCTTCGCCGATGAGATAGGCTTTGCGGACGCGCGGGAAATACGGGCGCAACGACTCGATGCCGCCTTCCTTGGCCTTGCCGCCGACGATCCAGTAAATGTCGGTAAAGCTCGCGAGCGCTTTTTCCGCGGCGTCGGCGTTGGTCGCCTTGGAGTCGTTGACGAACAGCGCGCGGCCTTCGCGGCCCACTTCCTCCATGCGGTGCGGCAGGCCCGGGAAGCTGAGCAACCCCGCCGCGATCTCTTCGTCTGTGAGTCCGCACTCCCAGGCGGCGGCGGCGGCGAAAGCGGCGTTCTGCGCATTATGCGCGCCGCGCAGCGCCCGCGCGCCTGTCAGCCGACCGAGCAGTTCTGCCTCTTCCGGCGGATGCTCGAATTCGCGGAAATAGACGCCGTCGCCTTCGACGTAGAACCCCCATTCCAGCGCGCGCGACGCCGAAACCGGCGCGACGCGCTGCTCGGGGCGCGCCGCCTGCGTCAGCCGGGCGCCGATCGCGTGGCAATAGGCGTCGTCGACGCTAACGAGCGCGATTTCTGCCGCCGCGACGAGCCGCTCCTTGATCGCCGCGTAATTCTCCATCGCGCCGTGGCGATCGATATGATCGGGCGTGAGATTAATCAGCACGCCGACGGTGGGCGCGAGCGAGGGCGCAAGGTCGATCTGAAACGACGAGCATTCGATGACGTGAATGCGCTCCTGCGACGGCGGTTCGAGATCGAGGATCGGCACGCCGATATTGCCGCCGAGTTGCACGTCGCGGCCGGCTTCGCGCAGGATGTGCGCGATCAGCGCCGTCGTCGTGGATTTGCCGTTGGTCCCGGTAATGGCGACGAAGGGCGCGCCGCCCGCCAGCGCCTCGCGCTCGCGGCAGAAAAGCTCGATGTCGCCGATGATCTCGATTCCCGCCGTCTTCGCGCGCTCGACTGTCCAATGCGGGGCAGGGTGCGTCAGCGGGGCGCCGGGCGTCAGGATCAGCGCGTCGAAGCGCGTCCAGTCGGCCGCGCGCAAGTCCTGGACCAGGACGCCGTGCGCGATCGCCTTGGCGCGGCCCGCCTCGCCGTCGTCCCAGGCGACGACGCTCGCGCCGCCCTCGATCAGCGCGCGCGCCGTCGAGAGCCCGGAGCCGCCAAGACCAAAGAGCGCGACGCTGCGTCCTGCGAAGGTCGTGACCGGGGTCATCGCCGTCACCGCAGTTTCAGGGTCGACAGACCCATAAGCGCCAGCACGAAGGCGATGATCCAGAAGCGGATGACGATCTGCGGCTCCTTCCATCCCTTCTGCTCGAAGTGGTGATGAATCGGCGCCATGAGAAAGATGCGCTTGCCGGTCGCCTTGAAGTAGAGAACCTGAAGAATCACCGAGGCCCCTTCGAGCACGAAGAGCCCGCCGACGATGGCGAGAACGAATTCCTGCTTGGCGGCGACCGCCACCGCGCCGATGAGACCGCCGAGCGCGAGCGAACCCGTGTCGCCCATGAAGATCTGCGCGGGCGGCGCGTTGAACCACAGGAAACCCAAGCCCGCGCCGATCATCGCCGAGCAGACGATGGTCAGTTCGCCGACGCCGGCCACGTAATTGACGCCGAGATAATTCGAGAAGATCGAATTGCCGACGAGATAGGCGAAGATGGCGAAGGTTCCGGCGGCGATCATCGACGGCACGATGGCGAGGCCGTCGAGCCCGTCGGTGAGATTGACGCAATTGCCGGCGGCGACGACGACGAAAGAGCCGAAGACGAGAAAGAACAGGCCGAGCGAGGCGATATAGCCCTTCGCCATCGGAATCGCGAGCTTCGACATGTTGTCGCCGCCGATCCGCGTCAGCACGTAACAGGCGATTCCCGCGACGGCGAATTCGAGCGCGAGTCGCATCACGCCGGAAAAGCCCTTGTGCGACTGTTTCGTCACTTTGAGATAGTCGTCGTAGAAGCCGATCGCGCCGAACGAAACCGTGACGAGCATCACCACCCAGACATATCCGTTGCGCAGATTGGCCCAAAGCAGCGTGGCGGCGACGAGCCCGGAAAGGATCATCAGACCGCCCATGGTCGGCGTGCCCTTTTTGGTGACGAGATGCGAGGCCGGTCCATCTTCGCGGATCGGCTGGCCCTTGCCCTGTTTGATACGCAGCGCCGAGATGATGCCGGGCCCGAAAAAGAAGACGAAAAACAGCGCCGTCGCCGCGGCGCAGGCCGCGCGGAAGGTGATGTAACGAAAGATGTTGAGCGGGCTGTATAGATAGGACAGTTCCGCGAGCAGCGTCAGCATCGGCTCTTCCCTATTTCGTCGCTGCGGCCGCAAGGCTCGCGCGTTTTCTCGCGGCCGAGACGATCTGCGCCATGCGCGAGCCGTTCGAACCCTTGACCATCACCACGTCGCCCGGACGGATCGCCGCCAGCGCCGCCTCTTCGAGTTCTCCGGCGGTCAGCCGATGCGCGCCGCGGATGGTCTCGGGCGCCGCGTAGAAGAGCCGCGCCATCATCGGTCCCGCTGTGAACAGCAGATCGGCCTTGGCGCCGATGAGGTCCGGCGCAAGGCCGGCGTGCAACTCGCCCGATCGCGGTCCGAGCTCCAGCATGTCGCCGAGGATCGCGATCCGCCGCCCGCCTGGCCCCGGCGCCGCGGCCTCGAGCAGATCGAGCGCGGCGCGCATCGAGGTCGGATTGGCGTTATAGCTTTCGTCGATCAAGGTAAAGGCGCCGCCGCCCACCGCCAAGGTCTCGCGTTCGCCGCGCCCCTTGGGCGGCGTAAAATCGGCGAGCGCCGCGGCGGCGGCTTCGAGGTCGAGATCGAAAACGGCGGCGATCAGCAACACTGCGAGCGAGTTGAGCGCGATATGACGGCCCGGCGCGCCGATGCGGTATTTCAGGCGCCGGCCGAAAATCTCCGCCTCCACGAGTCCCGCGCCGTCCGCGGCGTCGTAAGAGAGAAGCCGCGCCTCGCCGCCTTCGCTCGCGCCGAAGCCGAACACATGGGCGGCGTGGCCGGCCGCCGCCTTCGCGAGCCGCTCGAACGTGTCGTCGTCGCGGTTGACGATGGCGATCCCTCCTTCGACGAGGCCGGAAAAGATTTCCGCCTTGGCGTCGGCGATGGCCTCGACAGAGTTGAAATGTTCAAGATGCACGGGCGCGACGCGCGTCACCACCGCGACATGCGGCTTGACGAGCTTCACGAGCGAGGCGATCTCGCCCGCATGGTTCATGCCGAGTTCGAACACCCCGTAGCGCGCCGTGCGCGACATGCGCGCCAGCGACAGCGGCACGCCCCAATGGTTGTTGTAGGAGGCGGTCGAAGCGTGCGTCTCGCCGAAGCGCGACAGCACGAGCCGCGTCATGTCTTTCGTCGAGGTTTTGCCGACGGAGCCGGTGATCGCCGCGACATAGGCGCCGCTGCGGTCGCGCGCGCGCTCGCCGAGACGCTCCAGCGACGCCAGCACGTCCTTGACGACGAAGAGCGGCCCGGCGCCCGCAAGCTCGCGCGCATGCGGCTCGTCGATCACCGCCGCCGCCGCGCCTTTCCCGAACGCCGCGCGGACAAATTCGTGGCCGTCGCGATCGCCCTTGATCGCGAAAAAGAGATCGCCCGGCTCCAACGTGCGCGTGTCGATGGAGATTCCGCGCGCCTCGCGCGGCAGGCCGCCGGAGACGCGGGCATGCAGGGCGCCGACGAGGCTCAGTCCGGACCACAAGGCTTCCTGCGTCATCGATCTCTTTCCCGGAGCGCGTCGGCGATCACGTCGTGATCGGAAAAGGGCAGGGTGCGGGCGCCGACGATTTGGCCGGTCTCGTGGCCCTTGCCGGCGACGACGAGCACGTCGCCCGCGTCGAGATCGGCGACGGCGCGGACGATGGCGTCGCGCCGGTCGCCGATTTCGAGGATCGACGCGGCGCCTTTACCGCGCGCGCCGTCCAGGATGGCGGCGCGGATCGCGGCGGGCTCTTCGCTGCGCGGATTGTCGTCGGTGACGATCGCCACGTCGGCGCCGCGCGCCGCGATCTCGCCCATCAGCGTCCGCTTGCCCTTGTCGCGGTCGCCGCCGCAGCCGAACACCAAGACGAGCCGGCGCGTCGTCAGCGGGCGCAGCGTCGCGAGAACTTTTTCCAGTGCGTCGGGCTTGTGCGCGTAATCGACGAAGACCGGCGCGCCGTTCTTCTGCCCGGCGAGTTCGAGGCGCCCCGGCGCGCCCTTCAGATGTTCGAGCGCCGCGAAGACGCGCGCGGGCTCCTCGCCGGTCGCGATGGCGAGGCCGGCGGCGACGAGCGCATTGGAGGTCTGAAACGCCCCGGCGAGCGGCAGTTCGACCGCATAGTCGCGTCCGTCGCAGCGAAGCAACAGGCTCGTCGCCAAGGCGCGTGGGTGCGCCTCGAGCAGGCGGATCGCCTCGCCCTTGACGCCGACATCGAACACTTCGAGCCCGCGCGCGCGGCAAATATCGGCGATGCGGGGCGCAACGTCGCTATCGGCGTCGATCACCGCGGTTTGCCCCGGTTGCAGCAAAGTGTCGAAGAGCCGCGCCTTCGCCGCGAAATAGTCCTCCATGTCGCTGTGGTGATCGAGATGATCGCGCGAAAAGTTGGTGAAGGCCGCCGCCGCAAGCCGCACGCCGTCGAGCCGGCGCTGATCGACGCCCAGCGAAGAGGCCTCCATGGCGAGATGCGTCACGCCGCGTCCCGCGAGATCGTCGAGCGTCTGGTGCAGTTCGACGGGCCCCGGCGTCGTCAGCGCGCCGTAATGGGCGCCGCGGCTGTCGACGACGCCGACCGTGCCGAGCGAGGCCGCCTCGCGTCCGAGCGCTGCCCAGATCTGGCGCAGAAACGCCACCACCGAGGTCTTGCCGCTGGTGCCGGTCACTGCGGCGATCGTCCCAGGCTGGCAGGGATAGAACCGCGCCGCGGCGTGGGCGAGCGCGGCGCGCACGTCGGCGACGACGACGAGCGGCAGGCCGCAGTCCGCGCGTCTTTGCGCGACGACCGCTGCGGCGCCGCGCGCGTGCGCGTCGGCAGCGTAGGAGAGGCCGTCGCCGGCGTGTCCCGGAACGGCGAAAAACACGAACCCCTCGCGAATCGCCCGGCTGTCTGCGGACAGGCCCGCGATCTCGATCGCGCCTAAGGCGGGATCGAGGTCGCAGGACGCGAGCAACTCGTCGAGACGCATCAATGTCCTCCGCCATGCGCCGGAACGTTGGCGTAGCCGAAACCCATCTTCGCCAGCAATGGGAACGGCTGCGCCGGGGTCTCGAAGCGCGGCGGCAGACCGAGGATCGGGTTCGCGCGCTCGATGATCCGTCCGGTGACGTAGCCGGAGTTGAAGGCGGCCGTGGCGTGACCGCCGTCTTCGGGCAGGCCCTGCGGCTCGTCCATGATGGTGAGGTAAAGATACTTCGGCTTGTCGGCGGGCGCCACCGCCATGAAGGTGGTGAACAGCCGGGTCTTCGAGTAGTGGCCGTTGACGACTTTCTCGGCGGTGCCGGTCTTGCCGCCGACGTAATAGCCGTCGATGTTGACCTTCCTCGCCGTGCCGATCTCCGCGTTGAGGCGCATGAGGTAGCGCATCGCTTCGCTCGTTTCGGGTTTGATGACCTGAACCGCGTCCTTCCTGGCCTCGTCTTCGCTGCGCTTGAGGAAGGTGGGCGTAATCAGATAGCCGCCGTTCATCAAGGCGCCCACCGCCATCATCGCCTGCAGCGGCGCCACGGCGAGGCCGTGTCCGAAGGCGATGGTCATGGTGTTGAGTTCGCCCCAGTTCCTGGGCACGATCGGCTCGGCGCTCTCGGGCAGTTCGGTGCGCATCCGCGTCAACTGCCCCATCTTCTGCAAGAATGCCTTGTGCTTCTCGACGCCTTGACCTAGCGCCATGCGCGCCGTGCCGACATTCGAAGAGAAGGTGAAGACCTCGGGAACGGTCAGCGCGCGGTTTTGCGCGTGATAATCGTGGATGGCGAAGCGTCCGAAGTGCAGGGCGCCGCGCGCGTCGAGTCGCGAGTTGAGAGTGACCTTGCCCGAATCGAGCGCCATGGCGATGGTCAGCGCCTTGAAGGTCGAGCCCATCTCGTAGACGCCGACATTCATGCGGTTGATGTGCGGCACATCGAGCGCGTCCGTGGGCTTGTTGGGGTCGTAGTCGGGCAGCGAGGCGAGCGCGACGATTTCGCCCGTATTCACGTCCATGACCGCCGCCGCGCCGGCTTTCGCCTTGAACTTCTCCACGCCCTTCTGCAATTCGTCGCGCAGCGCGTGCGTCGCCTTCAGATCGAGCGACAGATGCACCGGCTTGAGGCTTTCCGGCGTGAAATTGAACCCCGCGCCCTGGAGATCGGCGAGGCCCTGGCCGTCGAGATGCTTTTCGATTCCGGCGATGCCCTGATTGTCGATATTGGCGAAGCCGAGCACATGCGCGCCGAGCGGCCCGTTGGGATAGACTCGCTTGTTCTCGGCGAGCAGGCCGACGCCGGGCAGGCCCAGATGAAACACCTCGTCGCGCTGGTGCGGCGTCACCTCGCGCTTGACCCATGCGAAGCGCTTCTTCCCGTCGAACTTCTCGCGAAGCTCCTTGGGGTCGAGGTCGGGCAGCGCGGCCGTGAGCAGTTCGGTCGCCTCGTCCTTGTCGATGATGCGATGCGGCTCGACGAAGACCGAGGTGGTCGTCACGTCCGAAGCGAAAACCTCTCCGTTGCGATCGAGAATGTCCGGACGCGCCGCCGCCGCCGCGACCGTCGCCGCGTGATGCGGCGTCTCCGGCCTGAAGCCGAGATAAACGAGCCTGCCGCCAATGACGGCGTAGAGCGCGAGAAAGCCCAGAGCCGCAAGGCGCATACGCGGCGCGCTGGCGGAAAGCCTGGTCGAGAACAGTTTCGACGCCGTCGCGCGCCACCCCGCGCCCGCGAGAGACGGCGCGGCGGCGGGCGGCGGCGCGGCGGGCGACGGCGCGCGGGCGGAGTCGGCGATCATGGCTTGCGTCTCGTTCCTTTGGGAGTCGCGGAGGCGGAGTCCGTCTTTGGTTGCGGCGCGCCGATCGAACCGACGGCGAGATCGTCGATCTTCGGCTTGATCGGTTCGCCATGCGCGGCGCGGTCGGGCAGCGACTGCGCCGTCGCAATCTGTCCGATGTCGAGCGGGCGCAGGTCGAGATAGCGGTCGGCGAGTTGCTGAATGCGTTCGGGCCGCGTGAGATACGTCCATTCCGCGCGCAGCACGGCGACCGCGTTGCGTTCGGCGCGGATTTCGATCTTCGTCTTGGCGATCTGCTCGGCGCGGTAGGCGGTCTGATATTTGATCGTATAGGCGTAGGCCGCCGAGCCCATCAGCGCAACGACCGCGAGGATATTGAGGAAACGCAGCATCAGCCTCTCCTTTGCTCGCGCTGCGGCAGGCGCGCGAGTCGCATCAGCCTGTCGATGGCGCCGCGCGCCGGCGCGTCGAGGCGGATCGCCCAGCGCAGCCTGGCCGAGCGCGCGCGCGGATTGGCGCGGATTTCCTCCTGCGAGGGCAGGGCGGGCTGGCGTCCCTCGCAGGCGAAGCTCGGCGCGGGCGGCGCGGCCTCGCCCGGCAGGCGGCGCGAACCGGTTTCGCCGCGCCCGCAGCGATCGGCGAGGAACTGTTTGACGATGCGATCCTCCAGCGAATGGAAGGCGACGACCGCGAGGCGCCCGCCGGGGCGCAGGACTCGCTCCGCCGCGTGCAGACCCGCAACGAGTTCTCCGAGTTCGTCGTTTACGGCGATGCGCAGCGCCTGAAAGGTTTTCGTCGCCGGATGAATGTCGCCCGGCCGCGCGGGGGCAACGCGTTCGACGATCGAAGCGAGCGCGCGCGTCGAGTCGAGCCGCGCGCTCTTGCGCTCATGGACGACGGCGCGGGCGATGCGTCGCGCCGCGCGCTCCTCGCCGTAGAAATACAAGATGTCGGCAAGCGTTTCTTCGTCAGCGTCGTTGACGATGTCGGCCGCGCTTTCGCCGCGTCCCTCCATGCGCATGTCGAGCGGCCCGTCCGCGCGAAAGGAGAAGCCGCGCGGCGCCTCGTCGAACTGCATGGAGGACACGCCGATGTCGAAGACGACGCCGTCGAGCGGCGCGAATCCCGCGCGTTCCGCAACGTCGTCAAGCTGCGAGAAGCGCGCTTCGATGAGCGTCAGCCGGCCTTGCGCCTTCTCGACCAGCGATTGGCCGGCGCGGATCGCGCCCGGATCGCGGTCGAGCGCGAGAACGCGGGTCTCGGGCGCCGCAGCCAGCAGCGCGCGCGTATAGCCGCCGGCGCCGAATGTGGCGTCGAGATAACGCCCGCCCGCGCGCGGCGCCAGCGCGGCGATCGCTTCCGCCAAGAGCACGGGAACGTGCCGCGCCGCCGCGGCGCCGCGGTCGTTGCTCGCGCGTTCGCGCGCCGTCATGTCGCGGCTCCCGGTCGTGGCGCGCGGATCGGATCCGGCCGCGCGGCGCGCGCCCGCCGATGCGATTCGCGCGCGCGCGCCGCCGCCGGCGCGCCCGGTGAAACATGCGGTCGTCGGAACGGCTCTGGCTGCCATGGAACCATGAGGGCGTCGGATCGTTTGCGGCCGCGACACGCCGGTTCGGCAGCCGAGACCTATTAAGCTTTGTTAGTGTTAAGGGAGCGTTTATTCGGCGCGACTTGGGGCATGAGCCGTCGCGGTTGAACCGGGTCTCGCCGCGGCCTCGCGCCGCAGACGGCGTCACGCGTTCGGCGAGGTGAGCCATCCGTTTCGACGCGGAGCGAGACGAAGGCGCTCGGGCTGGGTCGATCCGCGACGGACCTTGCGCGCCCGCCCCGACACGGCTTATGCCGCACGCCGGGAAAGCTGTAACGCAATCCTAGAAAGTCGCCCTGAAAAAGCGGAGGCCGGCGCCTTGTTCCGAGTTCGCTCGGAGGCGCCGGCTCCATGTCGATTGATCGTCTTCGTGTGACGCGAGGCTCAATCGGCAACCACGTACAGCGCGACGCCCGGGAGCGGAAACTCCCGGGGAAGCGCCACAGCGCGGCGTCAGTTGATCATGCGGGACGTCGAGCCGACGCCTTCGCCCGTCACGCCTTGACGATTGCCGGTGCCGTTCGTGCCTTGGGGCGAAATCCAATCCGGCACCCAGGTCAGAGCGACGACGACGAAGGCGACGAAGGCCGCCAGATACATCAAGGACTTGCCGATTTCGCCGGAGCTGTGAACGTTCACGCCCATGACATTTCCCCCTGTTTTTTGCTTTTGCACCAGAATGCTTGCCGCATCGACAAGAAGCGTAGCCCGATTTTTTTTTCTTTGCAACGAGAGAATGGGCCATTTTTAAAATAATTCGAAAATCAAATAAAAGCTTTTGAAAGCAACCACATGCTTTGGAGAACGCGTGCGAAATCGGCGGCGTTCCGCCTGCGCTCGGCGCACGACTCGGCTAGCGATCGTCGCCCGATTGGGGCACAGCGCAAGCCCTCCGTCCGGGCGGGCTCGTCTCGTGCGCGAACGAACAGGGTGAATTCCGGCCGGATGCGCGAGATTGCAAAGACGCAGCGGAGAGCCGCGCCACGATTTCCGGCGCCGCCGGCCGCGATCCGGGGGCCGGGACGCCCCCTCGGCCACGTTCTCGTCTCAATCCTTCGCTTACTGTAGCGGCGGCTTCCGCAAGCCGCTGGTAACAATTGTGTTACGCTGATCGGTATAAACCCGTCGCAATTGGCGGGCCCGCGCCCGAGGGCGCGAACGGACATTGGAGCGCGCATGAGTTCCCGCAAGCTGACTTTCGCTCTTCGCCTCGGCGCGCTCGCGGGCGCGGCGGCGCTCGCCGCCTGCGAGGATGGCGGGGGTCTCTCGCACCGTTCCCTCGCGCCCATTCCGGGCGAAACCCTCGCCTTGATGGAAAGGGCCGGCACGACCAAGGACGCGCCGATGCTGATCCGCGCGTTCAAGAAGGAGGCGGAGCTCGAAGTGTGGAAGATGCGCGCCGACGGCCGCTATGCGCATCTCAAGACCTTCCCCATGTGCCGCTGGTCGGGCCAACTCGGCCCCAAGACGCGCCAGGGCGACCGCCAGGTTCCCGAGGGCTTTTACGCGATCGCCCCCTCGCAGATGAACCCCAATTCGGCCTATTACCTCTCGTTCAACGTCGGCTATCCCAACGCCTACGACCGCGCCTTCGGGCGCTCCGGCGGCGACATCATGGTGCACGGCGCCTGCTCCTCGGCGGGGTGCTTCTCCATGACCGACCGGCAGATCGCCGAAATCTACGCTATCGCGCGTTCGGCGCTCGCCGGCGGGCAGCGCTCGATCCAGTTCCAGTCCTTTCCGTTCCGCATGACGGCGGAGAATCTCGCCAAACACCGGCTCGACCCCAACATCGGCTTCTGGCGGAATCTGAAGGAGGGCGCCGACCACTTCGAAGTGACCCGCCAGGAGCCGCGCGTCGCCGTGTGCGGCCGGCGCTATGTCTTCGACGCCGCGTCGGCGAACGGCCACGGCTTCGACCCGGACGGCGCCTGCCCGCCGCTTAAATATGACGAGGACGTGAAGCAGCTCGCGGCGGAGAAAGAGGCCGAGGACGAAGCCAAGGTCGCCCAGATCGCCGAGAATGTGCGGCCGGTGCGGCTCGTCTATCAGGACGGCGGCCAGCATCCCGACTTCTACGCGCGCGTCGCGGAAGTGAGCCGGCCGGAGACGCTGACCCCGCCCGCCGAGGTCGCGCTCGACGACAAGCGCGCAGGCAAAGGCGCCGCCGCGAAGCTCGCGGCCAAATCCCCCGTCGTCACCATGACGGCGGCCAAGGCCGCGGCGCAGGAGAACGGCGCCGCCGCCCCGCAAGAGTCCGTCGTCGCGGCGAAGCATAGCGAGAGCGCCGACGGATCGGCTCTGCGCCTGACCGCTCTCGCGCCCGACCACGGCGCCACCGCGACCACCGCAAAGCCGCCAGCGCGGCCGAGCGGGAAAAAGCCGGCCGCCGGCCCGCTGGAGCAAGCGCTCAAGGCGACGGGGGCGGCCGGGGCGGCGGGCCAGTAGCATCCGTACTTACCGGATTTCTCGCACGGCGAAAAACGCGCTTTCCCAGCGGCTTGCTCCCGCCGAACCCCGCCGGCGCGGGGACAGAAACTGTTTTTGCGCCAGGGAGTCGCCAAACCGTATAGATTGGCCCCGGCGACTGATTCGCTCCGTGTGCGTTGCGCGTCCGAATCCCCCGGTTCGCGTGCCTGGTTTGTTCCAGATCGAGGCCCGCGCTTAAGATTTTGGGCCGAACTTGGGACGAGGGTGAAGGTTTGTTAACCATTTCCGCTTAACGTTTACAACGAGGATGACCGAAGGCGCCGGCCGCGACGGGCCGGACTTACGCCGGCGCGCCGACGCGCCAACGGACTTGCGGAGCTCGGTGGGGACTCAAACATGCGCGTTCTATTGATCGAAGACGACAGCGCGACCGCTCAGAGCATCGAGCTCATGCTCAAATCCGAGAATTTCAACGTCTATACGACGGACCTCGGCGAAGAGGGCATCGACCTCGGCAAGCTCTACGACTACGACATCATCCTGCTCGATCTGAACCTTCCGGACATGTCCGGCTACGAAGTGCTGCGCACGCTGCGCGTCGCCAAGGTCAAGACGCCCATCCTCATTCTGTCGGGCCTCGCCGGCATCGAGGACAAGGTCAAGGGTCTCGGCTTCGGCGCCGACGACTATCTGACCAAGCCGTTCCACAAAGACGAACTCGTCGCCCGCATCCACGCCATTGTCCGCCGCTCCAAGGGCCATGCGCAATCGGTCATCACCACCGGCGATCTCGTCGTCAATCTCGACCAGAAGACGGTGGAAGTCAGCGGCGCCCGGGTGCATCTGACCGGCAAGGAATATCAGATGCTGGAGCTGCTCTCCCTGCGCAAGGGCACGACGCTCACCAAAGAGATGTTCCTCAACCATCTTTACGGCGGCATGGACGAGCCGGAGCTCAAGATCATCGACGTGTTCATCTGCAAGCTGCGCAAGAAACTCGCCAACGCCAGCGAGGGCCGCAACTACATCGAAACCGTCTGGGGCCGCGGCTATGTGCTGCGCGAGCCGAGCGAGGCGGACGAGCGGATCACCGCCTGATCGCCCCCATCGGGGAACGAATTCGAAGGCCATGTCCCGGGCGCGGGCGTGGCCTTTTTCGCGTCTTACGCGTCCGCTACGCCTGCGTCCCCTCCCCCGGCGTCACCCGCAGCGCGGTGACGCGATTGCGAACCTTGCGCAGCACCTCGAAGCGGAAGCCGTGGTACGAGAACACCTGTCCCGGCTCGGGGATGGCGCCCGCCTCGTGAATGACGAGGCCGGCGATGGTCGTCGCCTCCTCGTCCGGCAGGCTCCAGGCCATGACGCGGTTCAGATCGCGCACCGGCACGGCGCCGTCGACCAGCACCGAGCCGTCGGGCTGGGGGCGCACGCCCTGCACCGCGAGATCGTGCTCGTCGCGAATGTCGCCGACGATCTCCTCTAAGATGTCTTCTAGCGTGACGAGACCCATGACCTCGCCATATTCGTCGACGACCAGAGCGAAATGCGTCTTGCGCTTGAGGAAGGCCTGAAGCTGATCTTCGAGCGTCGTCGCCTCCGGGACGAACCAGGGCGCCAGCATGATTTCGTCGATCGCGAGTTTGGAGGCGTCGCCGCCCGCGGCGTCGAGCGCGCGCAGCAAATCCTTGGAGTGCGCCACGCCGATGAAATTGTCCGGCCGCTCGCGCCACAACGGCATCCGCGTGAAGGGCGAGGCCAGAACCTCGCGCACGATCTGCTCGGGCGGCAGATCGGCGTCGATGGTGCGCATCTTGGTGCGATGGATCATCACGTCGGCGACGTGGAGCACCTGCAGATCGAGCACGCCGCCGAACATGTCGCGCGCGCTGCGCTCCACTTCGCCCTCTTCGTGAAGGATGTCGACCGCGCTCTTCAGTTCGTCATAGGGCGACAGCACGGTGCGGCCATGGCCGATCTCGACGCCCGCGAGCTTTAACACCCAGCGCACGAAGAACTCGACGCCCGCGAGCAGCGGCCCGAACACCGAAACGAACAGGCTGACGGTCTTGGCTGCGATCAGCGAGATGCGGTCCGGGTGGTTGATCGCCAGCGTCTTGGGCAGCACCTCGGCGAAGACGAGCAGCAGCGCCGTCATGATGACCGTGGCGTAGACCGCGCCATTGTCGCCCACCAGCGTGACGAGCACGCTGGTCGCGAAAGCGGAGCCGCCGATATTGCCGAGCGTGTTGCCGAGCAGCAGCGCCGCGATCATGCGATTGCGCTGGCGCAGCAGCTTGATGACGAGACCGGCGCGCTGGTCGCCCTCTTTCTCCAGCGTGTGCATCCGCGCGTGGGAGGCGGCGGTCAGCGCCGTCTCGGACGCGGCGAAGAACGCCGAAAAGAACACGCAGACGATGACGATCAGGAGGGCTGTCCAGATGTCGACGTTGGGGACGCCCGCTTCCGCTCCATGCATGGGTCTTACTCGCGCGCGAGTTCGTCTTGAAGGAAGGCGCGGACGTCGCCGGCGTCCACCGCCTTGGCGACGAAGGCCTCTCCGATCCCGCGCATCAGCACGAAGGTCAGCGCGCCGCGCTCCACCTTCTTGTCCTGATGCATGGCGTCGAGAATGGCGTCCGCTTTCGCGCTCCAGCCGGGGATGTCGCGAATGCGCGTGGGCAGGCCGACGCGCGCGAGATGGCGGGCGATCCGCTCGGCGTCCTGACCGTGGCACAGGCCGAGGCGCGTGGAAAAGCGCGCCGCGCAGGCCATGCCGATGGCGACGCCCTCGCCGTGCACGAGACGCGCGCTGTCGTACTCCGCGATGCGCTCGAAGGCGTGGCCGAAGGTGTGGCCGAGATTGAGCAGAGCGCGGTCGCCCTGCTCGGTTTCGTCGCGCGAGACGACCGTCGCCTTGGTCTCGCAGCTCACGGCGACGGCGCAAATCTGCTCGGCCTTGCTGTGAAACACGGCGTCCGCGTCGGCCTCTAACCACTCGAAGAAGCGGCGGTCGCCGATCAGGCCGTATTTGACCACTTCGGCGTAACCGGCACGAAATTCGCGCGGCGGCAGGGTCTCCAGCACATCCACGTCGGCGAGCACCAGAGACGGCTGGTGAAAGGCGCCGATCAGATTCTTGCCGTGGCGCGAATTGATCCCGGTCTTGCCGCCGACGGAGGAATCGACCTGCGAGAGCAGCGTCGTCGGAATCTGCACGAAGCGCATCCCGCGCCGCACGCTGGCGGCGACGAAGCCGGCAAGGTCGCCGACGACGCCGCCGCCGAAGGCGACGACGAGATCGCGCCGCTCGATCCGCGCAGCGAGTACTTCGTCGCAGACCCGGCCGAAAGTTTCGAGCGATTTGGAGCCTTCGCCGGGCTCTACGACGATCGCCGAATGGCGAACGCCCGCCGCGTCGAGGCTTTGCTCCAGCGCCGGCAGATGCAGCCCGGCGACATTGGCGTCGGTAAGAATGGCGCAGGCGGCGCCGGGCGCGAGGCGCGCAATATGCTCGCCCGCCTTTTCGACGAGGCCGGAGCCGATCAGAATGTCGTAAGAGCGCCCGCCCAGTTCGACATGAACCGTCTCGCCGCGCGCCGGCGACGCGCCGACGGCTTCCGTCCGATGGGGCTGCAAATGCGTCATGGCCTTTCCGAAATCCTTGCCGAATTCCTTGGCGGCGCGCGCGCGGCGCGTCGCTTCGAGCGTCGGCAGCGCGTCGCGGAGAGCGGCGAGCGTCTCCTCCGTCATCACGTCCTGCGGCGCGTCGCGCGAGACGACTCGAATGTCGGCGAGCGCATAGATGGGATAGCGCTCGTCCATCAGCTTGCGCAAGGTCGCGGCGGGATCATTGGTCTGCAGGAGCGGCCGGTCGTTCTTGCGGCGCACGCGCTTGAGCAGCGTCTCGTGATCCGCGTCGAACCAGACGGAGACGCCGCGCTCGGCGATGCGTTCGCGCGTGCGCGGGTCGACGAAGGCGCCGCCGCCGAGCGCCAGCACCATGGGGCCGCTATTGAGAAGCCGCATGATGACCCGCCGCTCGCCGTCCCGGAAATAGCCTTCGCCGTATTTGGCGAAGATTTCGGGAATGGTCATGCCGGCCGCGGCGGCGACGATCTCGGCGTCGGCGTCCTTGAACGGGAGGCCGAGCCGCGCGGCGAGCCGCTGGCCGATGGCGCTCTTGCCGGACCCCATCATGCCGACGAGCACGATCGCGCGCTCGCCAAGTCGCGCGCGGATCGTGGCGGCGCGCGCGTCGCCGCCGGACGCGGCCGGCGCGGCCAGGGACTGGGCCTTGTTCATGAGCGAAAATCTATATCTCAACGCGCAGGAATTTCACCGAATTATTGCGCCGCCGCCAAATTTCGGAAATCCTGCGCGACTTTGGGGCGCATGCCCAACGGCGCCTTGCCTGCGCGAGACCGGCGCGGCGGGGCTAGTGTTATGACTCTAGCGCTTGTGTCCCGAGAGTGTCATTCCGGGGCTTCGCGAAGCGAAGAACCCGGAATCCAGGAGCAACGAAACATGCGCTTGTTGTTGTTCTGGATTCCCGGTCGGGCCTGCGGCCCGCCGGGAATGACAAACCGGAATCATTTGTCGGAACCGGAACATTAGAACGCCACATTGGCGAACAGGCGGACGCTGGCGCCGGGCAGCAGCACTTCGTCCTTGCGGAACGAAACGTGATTGCGGATGCGCTCGTTGAGGAGATTGGCGCCGACGAGCCCGAGGGTCATTTCGCGTCCGCCGCTGGGATCGAGCCGCATCCGATAGCTGATTTCGGCCTTGAGCAGATTGTAGCCCCGCGTCGGCGTCTCGGCGACGGGATCGACGGCGAACTGCGAAAACGCATGCAAAAGATTGACGCGCGCCAGCCAGTTGGCGTCGCGCCAGAAGAGGCCGCCGCCCACGCGCAGCGGCGGAATGCGCGGAACATTGCCGCCGCCGACGAAGGTCGCGCGCACCACGTCGAACTGGTTTTCGACGCCGAACATGCCGCCCGCGAGCGGCGCGACGTCGAGCTGGCTTTGGAATTCGCCGCCTCGAAAGATCGCGTCGCGCTGTGCGTAACGCGCGAGCTTGAACACGCCGCCCTCGCCTGTCGGCGCGCAGCTCGTAAAATCCTCGCCGCAAGAATCGCCGGTCAGATTGCGGAAGATGAAGCCGTTGAACCGCGTATAGTAGACGGTCGCCTCGAAGCGGAACGGGCCGGCGGCGCGGCGAAGGCCCGCCTCGACGGATTTCGCGGATTCGATGCGCAGATTGGGATTGCCGATGTCGAAAGTGCCGGTGGCTTCGTGCACGCCGCGCGACAAGAGTTCCGGCGCCCTCGGCGCGCGCTCGACATATTGCGCCGTCAGGCTCGCGACCATGCCGAAGGGCAGGTCTTGCAGGAAGCCGAAGGCGCCGCTCTTGGGGGAAAAGCTCCGTGTGAGCGCGAGGGGCGAATTCGGATCGACGGACAGTTCGGGAAACGACCCCGCGACCAGGGCGCGCTCGATCCGTCCGGCAAGCTGCGCCCGCAGGCCGCCGCCGAAATTGACTTCGTTGAACGAGAACGCCGCGACGCTCTTCGCGCGGTTGGGGTCGAACAGGCCGCCTTCGAGGCCCGGCGCGGTGAGGATTTGATGAGACGCCTGCACGCCGGCGGCGGCGACGAGCGATCCGAACGGCAATTGAAACGGGACCGACTGAATCTCGGCGCGCGCCTCCGCCTCCTTGCTCGTGAAGGTCTGATGAATGCTCTCGCCGCCGCCGGGGCCATGGCCCTCTTCTTCCTCTTCCTCGTGTTCCCTGGCGATTTCATGATGCTTGTAGTCGGTCAGCCCGGCCCAGACGCGAACGGCGTCGACATAGGCGGACTGGAAGCGAAATTCGCCTTTGGCGCTGACCCGCGTCTGGCGCAGTTTGATGTGCGTGCAGCTCTGGGCCGCCTCGATTCCGGGAATGCGGTAGAGGCTGTTGAACCGCGTGACCGCGACGCCGAAATAGCCGTTCTCGAAGACATAGGAGCCGCCGAGCGACCCGCCGCCCGAGCGATTGGACGAATTGGGCTGGCGTCCGTAGACGGGCGGCGGCGGAACGGGCGGGAAAAGATACGGATAGGCAGGGATGCGGTAGTCGGAGGCGCGGCGGCCGTGGACGTCGGCGTGGACGGCGACATTGCCGCGGCCCGCGTCGACCAGCATCGCCGTATCCAGCCCATTCTCCACCGTGGAGACGCCGCTGCGCGTTTCGGCGCGCAGGCAGCCCAGTTCGCGCTCGGTCGCCGAGGCGCCGGTGCGGCAGGGCAACGCTTCCGGGATGCGGCCATTGCTGGCGTTGACGACGCCGCCGATCGCCTGCGAGCCCCAGCGCAGGGTGGCCGGACCGCGCACCACTTCGATCTGGCTCATGCCGACGGGGTCGAGCGGGACGCCGTGATCCTCGCCGAGCTCCGAAACGCCGCTGGCGCCGACGCCGTTCTCCTGAATGCGCACGCGGTAATTGTCGAGGCCGCGCACGATGGGGCGGCTCGCGGCGCCCGGCGCGAAGCTCGATCCCGTCACCCCCGGCTTGGAAAACAGCACGTCGCCGAGCGTCGCCCCCGGCGAGCGGCGCAGCTCTTCGTTGGTCACGACCGTCACGGTCGCGAACTGGTCCGCGACGATGGGGAGCGCGCCTCGCGGCTCTGGCGTAGGTTGCTCGGGCGCAGGCGCCTGGACCGCCGGCGCGGGCGTCGCCCTCGGCGCCGCGAGCCGTTCGGCGGGCCGCCGCCCCGCGGGAGCGGGCGCGGGCGTCTCGACCCGGGCGGGCGGCCGGGCGGCGGCGTGACGCCGGATGGGGCTGGCGGCGCCGATGTCGATCGCCGGCAGCGCCTGCTGCGCCAAGGCGGCCTCGCCGGCGGCCCCCGCCAAGCAGCAGGCCAAGCAACCCGCCACGCCGAGTGCCGCCGCACGCCTCCACAATCGCATTCCCGGCCTCCTGCATCTCCATATGTTATAACATAACGCTATTGGCTCGCCGCGCGGGTTGTCAACGTCGTGCGGGTTCGGCAGGAAAAACCGGGCGAGCCTGTTGCAGCCGCGCAACACTTCCGGTTCGGGAGTCGCCGGCTCGCCGCGCGCGCACTCGCCGCGCGCGCACTTGTTTGAGAGAGCTCGCCAAGTTATCTTACTTTGGTCTTACCTTCTTTCGCGAGCGCGTCTTCATGGCTTCCGCCGAGAAACTGACGATCAGGCTTTCGACCAAGGGGCAGGTGATCCTGCCAAAATCCATCCGACGGCGGCGGCGCTGGGATGCGGGGACACAGCTCGTTGTCGAGGACACGGCGGAGGGCGTGCTGCTGAAGGCCGCGCCGGTTTTCGAGCCGACTCGACCCGAGGACGTATTCGGTTCGCTCACGGTCGCCGGGCCGCCGAAGACGCTCGAAGAGATGGACGCCGGCGTCTTGGCCGAGGCGCGGCGCCGCCATGCTCGCGATTGATACGAATGTGATCGTTCGCTACCTGACGGGCGACCATCCCGAGCAATCGCCAAAGGCGAGGGCGCTGATCGACGCCGAAAACGTCTTCGTTTGCACGACGGTTCTGTTGGAGACCGAGTGGGTGCTGCGCAGCGTCTACGGCTTTACGCCAGCCAAAGTCGCCGAGACGCTTCTCGCCTTCGCCGGTCTGCCGACCGTCGCGCTCGATGATCCCGCCTTGATCGCCAAGGCTCTGGATTGGACGGTTCGCGGCATGGATTTCGCGGACGCCCTTCTCCTGGCGAAGGCCGAAGGCTGCGATGCTTTGGCCACGTTCGACCGGCGCTTTGCCAAAATCGCCAATGAGGTGAGCGACATCGAAGTGCGAACGCTCTGATCCGAGTTCCAGCCGAGATCTAAATCCAGCGCGGCGTCCTGGCGCGATACGCCCGATAGTCGTCCCCGAACTTGGCATCGAGATAACGCTCTTCCGGCTTGATCGCGGCCATGCACAACACGCTTCCCGTGGGGATCGCCAGCAGAAGCGTCCAAGGCAAGTTGGCAAGGAAAGCCGCCCCCACATAGAGCAGCATCATCGACAAATAGACCGGGTTGCGCGTGAACCGGAAAACGCCGGTCGTGACGATGGCCGTAGTCGGCTTGCGCACGTCGAATGCGGTTTTCGCTCGATGTATTTCACGGAAGGCGAAGCCGACAAGGACGAGAGACGCGGCGATGGCGCCGAGGCCAATGGTTATGGCCGCCCCCGTAGGCAGGAGCCTGACCGGGAAAAGCGCGGCTGTCGCACTTCCCGCCCCCAGCGCCGCGGCGAGAAGTATCGGGGGGAGAACTTTGACGTCGGCTCGATCGCGCATCTGGCGCCCCTTTTTCAACCGATGCGGCCAATCTACTTCGTCGGCATGATTCCTTCAACTGCAATGGGCGCCGCCGCTTTCGCGCCCCGCCGCATATCGCTCCCACCCCGCCGCGCGCAGACGGCAGGCCGGGCATTCGCCGCAGCCATAACCCCAGTCGAAGCGTTTGCTGCGCTCGCCGAGATAACAGGTGTGCGTCTCCTCGACGATGAGCCGCACCAGCGCGTCGCCGCCGAGTTCTTCCGCGAGACGCCATGTCGCCGCCTTGTCGATGAACATGAGCGGCGTGTGGATCGAAAAATCGCGGTCCATGCCGAGCGAGAGGGCGTCGCGCGTCGCGCGGATCGTGGCGTCGCGGCAATCGGGATAGCCGGAATAGTCCGTCTCGCACATGCCGCCGACGAGATCGGCGATTCCGCGCCGATAAGCGAGCGCGGCGGCGAAGGCCAAAAACAGAATGTTGCGGCCGGGAACGAAGGTGTTGGGCAGGCCGTCTTCGTCGAAGGCGATCTTCGCTTCGCGGGTCAGCGCGGTTTCGGAAATGGCGCCGAGCGCTTCGATGGAGACGGTGTGGTCGTCGCCGAGCCGTTCGCGCCAAAGCGGCGAGATGCGCGCCAGCCCCTCGCGTAGCGCGCCGCGCCGCTCCAGTTCGACGCGGTGCCGCTGACCGTAGTCGAAACCGACGGTTTCGACGCGATCGAACCGCGCCAAGGCCCAGGCGAGGCATGTGGTCGAGTCCTGGCCTCCGGAGAAGAGGACGAGGGCGGCGGCGTCTTCTGGGGCGCTGGAACGCGTCATGGCCGGCGGCGTTGGCGACACGGGGCAAGCCTTACCTACCCCTTGCCTGCGCCAAGCGCCAGCCTCAAGCCGCCGGGCGGCGCGCCTTGACGATCAGCGCCGGCGGCCCCTCGGCAGGATCGAATTTGGGCAGCGCGTTCATCACCCGCTGCGGCGGGAACACGACGATCGCCTCCGTTCCCTCGCGCACTTTCGACTTCAGCACGAACTGCCCGCCGTGCAGTTCGACAAGCCCCTTGACGATCGGCAGGCCGAGGCCCGTGCCTTCGTCGGCGTTTTTCTGCGCCAGGGTTCCGCGGCCGAAGGACGACAGCACGACCGGAATCTCGTTTTCCGGGATGCCGGGTCCGGTGTCCTTGATCGCGACATACTGTCCGCCTGCGGCCGTCCAGCCCACCTTGATCGTGACCTGGCCGCCCTGCGGCGTGAATTTGATGGCGTTGGTGAGCAGGTTGAGCACGACCTGGCGCACGGCCCGCTCGTCCGCCCAGATGCGCGGCAATTGCGGCTCCATGACCTCGACCATTCTGATGTCGCGTTTTTGCGCGCGAATGGCGAGGAGGTGCTTGCAGTCCTGCGCGATATTGGCGAGCGCGACGCTCTCTTCCTTGAGCTCCTGACGTCCGGCCTCGATGCGGGACAGGTCGAGAATCTCGTTGATGAGCATTAGAAGGTGCTGGCCGCTGTTATGAATGTCGTTGGCGTAGTCTTTGTAAGCGGGGTTGGCGTGCGGGCCGAAGAGTTCGTTCTTCAAGACTTCGGAAAAGCCGAGAATGGCGTTGAGCTGCGTGCGCAGCTCGTGACTCATCGTGGCGAGAAACCGCGATTTCGCCAGATTCGCCTCCTCCGCGCGCCGCCGCGCCTCGTCGGAATTCGCCTTCGCCTGTTCGAGCTCGGCGATCAACTCGTTTTTCTCCGCCCGAAAGAACAGGCCTTCGTAGGCGAGTTGATGGAAGCGCTTCGCCAGCACGAAGAAGAACACCTGCGCGGCGCCCACCAAGGCGAACAGCGCGACGGAGGCGTCGTTCGGCCCTTGCGAGCTGACGATAACGAGCGCGGTGAGGGAGGGCGGAAAGATCGTAGCGTAGACGGCCGCGGGAATGGTCGCGGTGACCATGACGTTGAAGGCCGTCGTCAGCAGCAGCATGACAATGACGAAGGGCTTCGCGTTCGGATCCTGCGAATTCAGCAGTATCGCCGCGATTCCGGCCCAGACGGCGCCGTGAATCAGCTCCGTGACGACGAATTTCGTCCGCCAGCGCCGCACGAGCATCTTGGCGTCGTCGAGTCGCAGGAGCGACTGCGCCATGCCGTAACACAGAATGAGGCTCGAAAAGGCCAGGACCGTCCAGATAACCGCAGGATTGGTCGGAGTCCAATACCAGGACAGGATCGCGACCATTAGAACGAGGCAGACGGCCGAAAGCGCCGACCCCGTCCTCGCTTCGGCGTAGGCGCGCAGCAGTTCGAGGTCGCAGCCGCGATGGCCGGTGTCGGAAGTGGTCAGCTTTTCCCGCGCCCGCTGAACCTTAGCGCCGCGCTTACGGCGCTCCTGGGCCGTCCTCGGATCGAGGCCGCGGCCGCGTTCGATCATCTCGGCTGTGACTTCACTCATCTGGAGCACGCGTACTGAAAGGCGTCACAAGCGGCGCGACCTGCGCCCATGAGCCGGACCGAGGTCGCGGTGTTCAGGAACGGCACCATGCGCTCCAAAGGTTAACGGCGGCCTCCCATTTCGCCTCGAATTGTCCATAATTCAGGTTCGAAACGGCGGCGGGACTGCGGAGGGATCGGCGGTGCTGCTCTACAATTCGCCCATCGCGCCAAATTCGCGCCGGGTTCGATTCGTCCCGGCGTCCGAGCGCCCGTGCCAGACGTGAGCCGCGGCGCCCTGGAGCCGCTCCTGCGCGACATTCGCGCCTGCCGCCACTGCGTCGAGGCGGCGCGCGGGCCGCCGCTGCCGCATGAGCCGCGCCCCGTCCTGCGGCTGTCGTCGACGGCGCGAGTGCTGGTCGCCGGTCAGGCGCCCGGAACGCGCGTGCATCGCACCGGCCTGCCGTTCAACGATCCTTCCGGCGATCGGCTGCGCGAGTGGATGGGCCTTGATCGCGACGCGTTCTACGACGCTAGGCGAATCGCCATCGTTCCCATGGGCTTTTGCTTTCCCGGGCAGGACGCGGCCGGCGCCGACCTGCCGCCGCGGCCCGAATGCCGGGATCGCTGGCATGACGCGCTTTTCGCCGCCGCGCCCGCTTTCGAGACGATTCTGGCGATCGGCCGCTACGCGCAGGACTATCATCTCAAGCGTCTGGGCCATGCGCCGCTCAAGGCCGCGCGGGTCGGCGAAACCGTGGCGCGCTGGCGCGAGTTCGCCAAGGGACGCCCCAAAGTCTTTCCGCTGCCGCATCCGTCCTGGCGCAATACCGGCTGGCTGAAGCGTCATCCCTGGTTCGAGGCGGAGCTCTTGCCGGAACTGCGCAGGGAAGTAGAGCGACTCCTGAAATAAGAGCGGGCGTGCTATGCGAGCCGAAAGGGCTCGCCATCTCTGCGCTTCGGGGTTGCGCGCTTTCGCATTCGCATGACGAAACGGGCTTCATGGCGTTCGACGGCGCATTCACGATCGGCGACGGCCCACGCAAGGTCGTGTTCGGCAACGCCCGGCCGCTCGCGCTGATCGCGGGCCCCTGCGCGCTGGAAGGCCGCGAGGCGGCGTTGACGGTCGCTTGCGAACTCGCGCGCATAGCCGACCGGCTCCGCATCGGAGTCGTCTTCAAGGCGTCGTTCGACAAGGCCAACCGCGCCAGCGGCGCCGCCCCGCGCGGCCTCGGCCTCGAGGCGGCGCTCCCCGTGTTGACAGAAATCAAGGCGCAGACCGGCCTCCCGATCCTGACGGACGTGCACGAGGCCTGGCAATGCGAGCCGGCCGCTGCGGTCGCGGATATTCTCCAGATACCCGCCTTCTTGTGCCGACAGACGGACCTCGTCGTCGCCGCCGCGCGCGCTTCTCGCGCCGTCAATATCAAGAAGGGGCCGTTTCTGGCGCCCTGGGACATGCGCCACGCCGTCGAGAAGGCGCGCGCGGCGGGGAACGAGCGTGTGCTCGTCACCGAGCGCGGGGCGAGCTTCGGTTACAATACGCTGGTGAGCGATATGCGCGCCCTGCCCATTCTCGCCGAAACGACGGGCGCGCCCGTCGTCTTCGACGCGACGCATTCGGTGCAGCAGCCGGGCGGCGCCGGCGCGGCGTCGGGCGGCGAGCGGCGCTTTGCTCCCGTTCTGGCGCGCGCGGCCGTCGCGATCGGCGTCGCGGCCCTTTACGTCGAGACGCATCCCGACCCGGCGCGCGCGATTTCGGATGCGGCGACGCAACTCCCGCTGGGCGAGCTCTATGGCCTGATCGAGGAGCTGCTGTCCTTCGACCGCCTCGCCAAGGCCTTCCTCTCCCGCGCCGGATAGGCGCCGCTGCGGCGAGGCCGCCAATTCCCGTCGCGGCGGCGGATGACCGGATCGTCGAACGAGAGCGCGCCAAAGGCCATTTCTTCCGACGGCGAGCGCACGGGATGACGAAGCGTCGCCGCTCGGCCAATTGTCCGAGCTGACAGACCGCTCTCGCGTTCGACGAATCTTCGCGAATTGCGGCTTCGAGACGGCTTTGGAGCAGGGCCGCCGTCTCGCGATCGCGGCTCCCTGTCCGTCGTCGGCCTACGCTCCGGGGTTCGTAGACACCGCGTCCTCGGGCAATTCATTTTTGAGCTCGATGCGCGACGGGACCAACGAGCCAAGACCGGATTATCCCGCGGCGTCGCGCGCCGGAGCGGGCATTTCTTCGTCCAGCCGCGCCGTCGACGATTTGCTCGCGAAGTCGTCGGGATCGAGCGCTACGGAGTCCGCCGCTTGGCCGTCGGGCGCGTCCCGATGTTCGATGCGGCCGTAAGTGTAGCCGTCGTTGCTCGCGCCGTAGCCATAGCCGTAACCATAGCCGTAGCCGTAGCCGTAGCCTGTCGCCTTGGCGTCGAACATGGTGATGATCGTCCCGAGCACGGGCGCTCTCGCCATTCTCAGGCGCTTCAACCCGGTCCGGAACGGTCCGATCCGGGTCTGGCCCGCGGCGACGACGAAGACGGTTCCCGCCACGGCGCGCGTCAGCAAAGGCACGTCGGCGAGTCCCATGACCGGCGGTCCGTCGATGATGACGAGATCGAACACTTCCGAACCTGTGGTCAGCAGCCGAGCGAGCTTCGTGCTGGCGAGAAGCTCGGCCGCGTTCGGCGGCAGCGGCCCCGACGACATGAAAAAGAAGTTAGTGGTTCCCGTTCGCTGGATCGCTTCCGCGGGCGTGCAGCCGCCGGTGAGGAAATTGCTCAGGCCGGTGATGTTTTCGAGGCCGAGCTTCTTGTGAAGCGAGGCGTTGCGCAGATCGGCGTCGATCAGCAGGGTGCGCAGGCCCATGCCGGCGAAATGCCGCGCAATCGACGAGGCGGTCGACGATTTGCCTTCGGACGGCATCGAACTCGTAATCAGCAGCGTCGGCGGCAGCCCCGCTTCCGTGGAGAGCTGCAGAGTCGTGCAGAGCGAGCGATAGGCTTCCGAAATCGCCGAGCGCGGATTGCCGAGCTCGTCCGCCACGTCCTTGACCTTCGGAACGATGCCCAGCGTGGCGAGTCCGGAAATCCGCTCCGCCTCCTCGGCGGAGTGAACGACGTCGTCGAGCCGTTCGAGGACATAAGCGACGCCGACGCCCGACGCGAGCCCGATCAAAAGGGCAAGCGCCAAGATCTTCGAGCGGACCGGGAACGAAGGAGTCTTCGGGGTTTCCGCTTTGTCGATGATGAAGACGTTATTGGTTCCGACGCCTCCCGCGACGTCGACTTCCTTGAAACGCTGCAGCAGCCCCTCATAGAGCGTGCGCGTCGTATCCACCTCACGTCTCAGAATGTTGTACTGAATACTGCGCTTCTGATGATCGAGGGCTTCCCCACGCAGTTCCTCGATCTGCTTGTGGATCTCGTTTTCCTGGCTGAGCGAGGCGTCGTAGGCGCCCTTGAGCGACGCCTTGATTGTCTTCACCTCCACGGTCAACTGGCGATCGATCTCGCTGATCTTGTTGCTCAGTTCGATCATCGCCGGATAGCTCGGGCGGAAGGTCTGCGATTTCTCCTGATATTCCGTCACGAGGTCATTGCGCTTCGTGCGCAGGTCCTCGATGATCTTGTTGGAGAGCAACTGCGGCAGGCTGATCGCCGTCGCCCGCTCCGCTTGCTTCCAGAGCTGCTCGTTCTTGATCCGCTCGGCGACGATCTTTCCCAGCTCCGTGTTGGCCGCCACCAACTTCGATTCCGCGAGCGATCCCTTTTCGCCCGTCGAGATGATCTGCTCTTTCTGGGCGAAATCGAGCGCCGCCTTTTCCGATTCTTGAAGTCGAACCTTCAATTGCTTGATCTGCTCGTCCAGAAACGTCTTGGCGTAGGCGTTCGCTTCGAGACGCTTGTCGAGATTGAAATTGATGAAGGCGTCGCCATAGGCGGCGGCGACCTTTTGCGCCCGCGCCGGGTTGGGATCGGAATAGGAGATGTCGAACAGTCGCGAGCCCGGCAAAGGCTTGACAAGCCGCCCTCCGATAACGGTATTCACCGCAGCGCGCGTATTGCGAACCTCGGGGCTTTCTTCTTCGCCCGCCGACCGCGTCGCCCCGAACATGGAGAACAGGGAACCGCCCTTGGGTTTGTCGGAACTAAACTCCGAGGCGAGATTCGTCGCCGCAACCACACGCTCCGCCAGATTGCGGCTCTGAAGCAGTTCCAGCTGCGTCTTGAGAAATTCGGCGTCCTGCGACTGCTCGGCCGGCGTGATGTTCCCGCTTTCGACAACCTTTGAGACCGAGCGGTCGACCTGAATCCTCACCGATGCGGTGTAGAGGGGCGTCACCAAGAGCGTCCACAGCAGGGCGAGCATGACGACCGCCGCCGTGATCCCGCCGATCAGTCGCTTGCGCTTGTTGAGGATCCGCCAAATCTCGCGAAGATCCAGCCTCCCTTCGTCCGGCTCGCCCGCGCCGGACTGAAACGTCTCCGGCTCGCGAAAGGAATCGCGCGCGACCATCGCTCCGCCCGCGCCGGGCGAAGCCTCGCGGCCGCCTCCAACCGACGGGATAGTCTTGTCGTAATCCGCCATGGGCGTATCCATCGTGCCGCGGGCGCCGCCGCTTTTTGGCTAGAGCGCCAAGAAAAGTAATGAGAGCGGCGACCCCAAGGGCAACAGTTGCGTGAAGACCTTGAATCCGCTTTTGAGCGCCGAATCCTCAACCACCACGACGTCGCCCGCCTGGATGGCAGGGTCGGCCATCCGGCCGCCTCGGATTTCTCCAATATCATACCGCGTCGCCGTGCGCGCGCCCCCGCTCGAACTGAACACCACGACATTTGTCGACGCCGTTTCCCGATCCACGCCTTCCGCGAGCGCAATGGCCCTCAACAGCGTTTCGTTGCCGCGCAATGGATGGACGCCGGGCTTCTTGACGGCGCCCTCGACGGTGACCCGGCTGCTGTTATACTCCTTAACAAATACCGTCACTTGCGGCGATTTGAGGTAACTCGCGTTCAGCTTCGCCTGCAGGTCGTGCTCGAGGGCTGAGGGAGTCTTGCCCGCCGCGGCGACGTCGCCGACCAGCGGCAAGTTGACATGACCGCTTTCGGCGACCTGCACGGTCTTCGACAGGTCCGGCACCTTGAAAACGGTAATTTCGAGCACGTCGAGCGGCCCGATCTTGTAACCCGCATTGCCCGGCGTCGTCGCCGAGACGTATGGGCTGGCCGCGCGCGACAATTCGGCCTGGGCTTGCGAACTCGCGGCCGGCGCGCCTCCCCCTCTCGACCCGGAAAACGCCGCGTCGTCAGCCGAAAAGCCGTTGCAGCCGCTCAGAAACGCCGCGCACGCCAGCGAAAACGCCACGATCAGCGCTCCGCTCCCGTTTACGCTCGCCGACGCTTGAACCGTTTTTCGCATACGTCACCTCACAACCAGCGCTGACTGGCGTCGGCATCGGCACGCTCGACGGCGGCCGGTTTTCGACGATCGCGAGCGGCCGTGTGTAAACAAGATGCTCGGCCTCCTTGGCGCCGACGCGCCGCGCGGCGCGTTCGTATCCTTCGCCGAGGACCGGCGGACGGCCACGCATATCGTGCGCGTCTGTGGCTAGAATATGAACGCACCCTTCGTCAAGCATTCGCTCGCCCCAATAGAGCGGCGAACGTCCGAAAGAGCCGGTCAGCGCGCCCGCCGTGATCTGCATCCACACGCCGCGCCGGGCGAGGCGGCGCACGACGTCGTAGTGAGTCTTGATCCAGGACAACCGCTCGGGATGGGTGAGCACCGGCACATAGCCGGCCGCCATGATGTTGAAAAACAGATCCTCCATTCGCGGCGGCGCGATGTGATGCGGCGGCTCGACGAGAACGTAGCGCGTGTCGGCGATGGACAGAAGATGTCCCGAGCGAAGTCCCTGCACGAACTCGGGAATGACGTGATTATCGGCGCCCGTGACGAGATAGAGCGGAATGCCGCGATCGTCCAGTTCGCGCTGCAAGGCCGTCACCGCGACGCGGATTTCCGGACCGGTGTTATGGTAGAGGCCCGGCAGGATATGCGGCGTACAGGCCAGCACGGATACGCCGTCCGCGACCCAGGCGCGCGCCATATCCAGGGAGGTCGCGAGATCCGGCGCCCCATCGTCGATCCCCGGGAGAATATGGCTGTGCAGGTCGATCATTTACGCCTCCGCGAGCCCGGACGCCCGTCGCTTTCGGGGGCGCATCTCTCATGGCAAATGAGTCTTTAGTTTGTTCGCGGACTGCAGTCTAGGACGACCGAGGTTAAGAAATTGCGGATTTTCGTGCGTTTTGCGCGCGCAGAGCGCTTGCGCGCAACGGGAAAGGGGACGCTCGGGTCGCGACGGCGGAGGAAGCGACGCTGTTGCAGAATTGCAACGGCCGGAGCAAATCGAAGCGGATTTTTAAGATTCGTGGCGTATTCGAACAAGGTGGGGTTGCATCGTCATGCGCATGGTGCGAAACAATCGGCCGTCGAAAATTCTTGGCGCACGACAAGCGCACAGGGCGCTTAACGGAGGTTCGCATGAAAAAGTTTGTTATCGGCGGCGTCGTCGCCGGCATGGCCCTCAGCAGCGTGGCGCAGGCCGCCGTGCTGAGCGTTGCGAGCGGCGACGTCCGCGTCAATCGCGGCAACGGCTATTCGGTCGTTCGCGGCTCCGCCGACCTCCAGCCCGGCGATCTCGTCATGCTCGACGGCCAGAGCAAGGCCAAGCTCACCTACGCCGACGGCTGCGCGGTCAGCGTCCGCGCGGGTTCGGTGACGGCGGTCGGCGCCAAGTCGCCCTGCTCGCAGATGACGGCGCAGGCCGGGCCGGGCGGTCAGGCTCCGGCGGTCCTTGGGGGGCTCCTGGGGAATCCGGTGGTTCTCATGGGCGGCGCGCTCGCCGTGGCTGGCGGCGCCGCCGCGGCCGTGGCGGTCACGACCGGCGGCAAGGGCGCCCAGTCGGTTCCGATTCTTCCCATTCCGCCCGGATCCTGAGCCTCGTAAGGGCCGCCGTTCGGGGGCGAAAGGTGCGATTGACGGCAAAGAAAGAGCGGGCGAGCCCGCTCTTTTACTTTTGCGGCTGCGGGCTTCTCGTCGGCCTTCTGCTCGGCGGCGGCCGCGGGAACGCCTATCCCGGCGCCGTCGCCATGCAGATTGTTTCGGTTCCCGTTCTCCTGGCCGCGCTGTGGCGGCTGATGGACACGCGGCTGACGCCCAAGGCGCGATCCGCCTTGTGGCTGTGCGGGGCGTTTCTGCTGGTTCCTCTCGCGCAGCTTGTTCCGCTTCCGCCGGCGGTCTGGACCAAACTGCCCCTGCGCGAACACGCCGTCGCCACGCTCGAAGCGATCGGGCAGGCGGCCTCCTGGACGCCGACTTGGGCGCCGATCAGCCTGGCGCCCGAGAAGACTTGGCTCGGCCTCCTGTCGATGGTCCCGCCGCTCTCGGTGTTCCTGGCGGCGCTGACGCTGAACGGCCTGGAGCGGCGGCGCCTGACGCTGCTGTGCCTGGGAGCGGGGCTCGTCAATCTGTTCGTGGGCTTGGCGCAACTGGCGCAGGGTCCGTCGAGTCCGCTGCGGTTCTATCAGTTCACGAGCGCGCACGACGTGGTTGGGCTTTTCGCCAATCGCACGCAACTGGCGACGTTTTTCTATTCGTTGCTGCTTTTCGCCGCGGCCTGGATGGCCGGCGCGGCGATTCGACTGACCGCGGCGACTCCAGCCGCCCCGCCCGGATCGGCCCGCTCCAAGTCCAAGGCTGCCTCCTCCAAGACGCGGCAAGCGGCGTCGAGGTTCGATGCGGCCGAGATCACGACGCTTATGCTGGCGGGAACCGTTCTTGTCGTGCTCATGGTCGGCGTGATTATGGCGGCCTCCCGCGCCGGCCTCGTTCTCGCCTTCGTGGCGCTCGCAGCGGCCTTCGCCTTGCCGAAAGGAGTGGCGCCGCCGGCGACGCCGCGCCCGGCGCTCCGCTGGGCGGTCCTCGGGGCGATGGGCCTGGTTCTGCTTTTTTTCGCGCAGTACGGGCTTTCCCGTCTCTTGGCCCGTTTCGAGGCGGATCCGTTGGCGGACGCCCGCTTCGTCATTGCGCGCGTCACGACCGACGCGGCGCTCGCGGCCATGCCGTTCGGGAGCGGCTTCGGCACGTTTGTCCCGGTCTATGCGCTGTTCGAAACGCCCCGGGACATGCTGAATGACGCCTACGTCAACCATGCCCATAACGAATTTCTCGAGTTCTGGCTCGAGTCGGGCGTCGCGGGCGTCGCCGTCATGCTCGCTTTCCTCGCCTGGTTCGTCTTGCGCTGTTTCGACGTGTGGCGGCTGCGCGTGGCCGAGGGCGGCGAAACCGACCTCTTTCTGGCGCGGGCCGCCAGTCTCGTCGTCGCGCTTCTCCTGGCGCATTCCCTCGTCGATTTTCCGTTGCGCTTCGGCGCTCACGCCGCTCTCTTCGCCTTTTGCTGCGCCCTGCTGATCGCTCCGCAGACGGCCCAGCGCCTGCGCGCGGGCGGCCCCGCGCACAGGGGCGCCGCTGCGCCGGACCGCGCGCGCGTCTCGCGTCCCGCGACGGCCGCCTGATCCAGCGCCGCACGACCGTGGGGGACGCCCTGCCGCGTATGCGTCGTTCTTCGCGACCTCGAAGGTCACGGAGTCTTCCGCCTCTCCAGCCGCGGCCGACGATGGCGCCAATGCGCGCGCCGCCTTGCGCGCAGCGGCCCGGCGCCATTACACAAGCCTACGCCGCGCCGCGTCTTGTCCAGCGCAATCGCGCGCGCCGCGCTCAAGCGATCGATGGACCGCACCGATATGAAAACCCTCGTCACCGGCGCCGCCGGCTTTATCGGCTTTCATGTGGCGAAGGCGCTGCTTGAACGCGGCGACGAGGTTGTCGGCTTCGATGTCGTCAACGCCTATTACGATCCCTCGCTCAAGGAAGCGCGCCTGCGCGAACTGGAGCAGGCTGCATCGAGGCTCGGCGCGCGCTACCGCTTCGTTCGCGCCAATCTCGCCGACCGCGCCGCGATCGAGCGCTGTTTCGCGGACCACCGTTTCGATCGCGTCATCCACCTGGCCGCCCAGGCCGGCGTGCGGCACAGCATCGACCATCCGCACGATTATGTGGAGTCCAATCTGGTCGCCTTCACTAATATGCTGGAGGCTTGCCGTCACGCCAAGACGCCGCATCTGACCTACGCCTCCACCTCCAGCGTCTACGGCGCGAATACACGCATGCCGTTCTCGGAGCACCAGAGCGCGGACCATCCTCTGCAGTTCTACGCCGCGACAAAACGGGCGAACGAGCTAATGGCGCACGCCTACAGCCACATTTTCGGTCTGCCGACGACAGGCTTGCGCTTCTTCACGGTCTACGGACCCTGGGGTCGGCCGGACATGTCGCCTTTCGCCTTCGCGCGGCACATCGTGGCGGGCACGCCGATCAAGGTCTTTAACTTCGGCGACCACTCGCGCGATTTCACCTATGTTTCGGACATTGTCGAAGGCGTCGTCCGCGCCAGCGACCACATCGCCGCGCCGAACGAAGACTGGCGCTCGGACGCGCCGGACCCCGCGAGCTCCAGCGCTCCCTTCAGGATTTACAACATCGGCGCGAACGCGCCCGTCAAACTGATGGATTTCATCGAAGCGCTCGAAGAAGCGTTTGGCCGCACGACGCCGCGCGAACTGCTCCCGATGCAGCGCGGCGACGTTCCCGACACTTTCGCCGACGTGACCGAACTCTCGCGCGCCGTCGGCTACAGACCGTCGACGCCGGTCAAGGAGGGCGTCAGGCGCTTCGTCGAATGGTATCGGGACTATTACGGTGTTTGAACGGGATCGCGCCGGAGCCGATCCGTCACCCTGCGCTTGCCGTCGACGGCAGGGTGTGTTTGGATTGTCCCCGCAAACGCATGGGTCCGGATAAGCGTCCGTGCGCGCGAGCGTTTCGGTATTCGAACTCGACGGATTTCCCGCCGCGCCGGCGCGGCGGAGTATTCATCGCCACGGGAGGGAACACGCCATGCCCGCCTTCAAGCTTTATTCCGCCATCGCAAAGTTCGATCCGAACACCACGAAATACGACGCCGACAACGCGCTCGTCCTCGCCGACGCCGCCCGCATCGCCTATCTGGACGAGGCCGAAGCCCGCGCCGTCGTAACCGGACAATGGAAGCTCCCGAACTTCGCTTACGTCGACAATCGGAAGACAGCGACGCAGGCGATCGTCATGGGCAACCGGGATTTCGTCATCGTCGCCTTCCGAGGCACGCAGCCCAAAGCGCTGAAAGACTGGATCACCGACGCGAAGTTCGCGTTTCAAAGAAAGGGCCCCGTCGGGGAAGTCCATCGCGGTTTCTGGGACGCCTTCGATTCTGTGCGGGACGAGGTTCAAGGCCACATCGACAGATTCCGGGACAACGCCCAAAGCCTGTGGTTCACGGGGCATAGCCTGGGAGCGGCGCTAGCCGTGCTCGCCGTCGCGCAGTTGCGTCTGCGGCACGATCGTCCCGTCAACGGCCTCTATACGTTCGGTCAGCCGCGCGTGGGCGACGCCGATTTTTGCGCTGCGTTCAATAACGATTTCGGCACGCGCACGTTCCGCTTCGTCAACAACAACGACATCGTCACGCGCGTCCCGCCCCGCACGAAATTCTATCGCGACGTCGGGCGCGTCCTCTATTTCGACGCGAGCGGCAATCTGCGCGACGACATCAGCTGGTGGAACAAGTTCCTCGAGACCGTCAAGGGCCTGGAGGCGGACTTCGGCAAGTTCGGCCCGGACAATATCAAGGACCATTCCAGCGACGGTTACGCCGAATTGCTCAGCCGCAATATGACGGTGCAGCCGAATTGGGGGTAGAATCGACCGCCGCACGCGGCGAAAGCGCTTCGGCGGCGGCGCGCGTCAGTTCGGCGACATCCGGATTCGCGAAGGCGTCGCCGGAGGGCTCGATCCTCACCACCGGATCGCGCGTGCACAGACGCAGGCAGTCGCGCGTCTCGACGGCGAGCCGGCCCGCGGCGATTTCGTTCGCCATCGCGGCGGCGAGCGCCTCCTCGATGGCCGCCAACAGCGCGCGGCCCCGCCCCTCGGCGTCGCAGCGCGGGCCGACACAGACGAGAAGACGGACCGGCGCCGGCGCGCCTTCCGGGATCATGGCGATTGACTCATACGAAATCCTGATTCCCTCGCCCCCTCCCCAGCCCTTTCCGGCGCTTTGCGCGGGGAGAGGGAGCGGGAAGAGGGAACCCCAACGCCCGACGTTTCGCGATACGAATCCGGTGATCGCGCCGCCCCCTTCCGCGCGCGGCCTGCTTGGTGTAGAAGGCCCCACAGCGACGATACAGCAGCGTCGAGCGCCGCGTCGACGGCCGCTCCGCGGGAGAGGGTTCTAACACGATGCAGCAGGTCATTATCGCGATCCACCTGATGGTGGTGACGGCTCTCGTCGTGCTGGTGCTCTATCAGAAGTCGGAAGGCGGCGCGCTCGGCATGGGCCAGAGCGGCTTCCTGACCGGACGCGGCCAGGCCAACGCCCTTACCCGCGCCACCGGCGTCCTCGGAACGATCTTCTTTCTCACCAGCATCGCGCTGACCGTTCTGCCGGCCTGGGAGCACAGGGCCGCGGGCGGCGGCGACTGGACCACTGCGGTCGATCAGGGCAAGGCGGAATTCAAGGAACTCAAGAAGAAGGAAGGGACGCCGGCCGCCCCCGCCGCGCCGGCCGAGGGCAAGGACAGCATTTTCGATCAGTTGCAACGCGCGCAGGAGAAGCGTCAGAGCGCGCCCGCCGCGCCCGCGGCTCCTGCCGCCGAAGCCCCCAAGCCGGCGGAACCCGCTCCGGCTCCGGCCGCCGAGCCGGAAAAACCGGCCTTGCGTCCGACCACGGAGGCGCCGTCCGCGCCCGCACAGCCTGAGGTCAAAGCCCCCGAGACCATGGCCCCCGAAGCGGGCGCGCCGGAGACGAAAGCGCCCGAGGCGAAGGCGCCGGAGCCTGCGCCCGCGGAGGTCAAGCCGGCGGAGCCCGCGCCCGCCGCCCCGCCGCCGCCCATCGAGTGGAAGACGCCGACCCGCTGATTCCGCCGCCGCGGCGCGGCGCCGAACGTACAGCAACGCGGCCGGGGACAAACCCCGGCCCGGACAAAAAGCCGCTACCCGAATCGTGTGAAAGGCGTTAGGCGTTAAGCCCCATGGCGCGGTACATCTTCATCACCGGCGGCGTGGTCTCCTCACTCGGCAAGGGCTTGGCCTCGGCGGTCCTCGGGGCGCTGCTGCAAGCGCGCGGCTACACGGTGCGCCTGCGCAAGCTCGACCCTTATCTCAACGTCGATCCGGGGACGATGAGCCCCTATCAGCACGGCGAGGTCTTCGTCACCGACGACGGCGCCGAGACCGACCTCGACCTTGGACATTACGAGCGCTTCACCGGCCGCCCTGCGACGAAGCAGGACAACATCACGACGGGGCGCATCTATCAGGACATCATCAACAAAGAGCGGCGCGGCGACTATCTCGGCGCGACCATCCAAGTCATCCCCCACGTCACCAACGCCATCAAGGAGTTCGTGCTGGAGGGCGCCGACCAGGTCGATTTCGTCCTGATCGAAATCGGCGGCACGGTCGGCGACATCGAGGGCCTGCCGTTTTTCGAAGCGATCCGCCAGCTCGGCAACGATTTGCCGGAGCGCCACTGCATTTACGTTCACCTCACGCTCTTGCCCTACATCCCCAGCGCCGGCGAGCTGAAAACCAAACCCACGCAGCATTCGGTGAAGGAGCTGCGCTCGATCGGCATCCAGCCCGACATTCTGCTTTGCCGCACCGACCGCGAAATCCCGCGCGAAGAACGCCGCAAGCTCGGCCTCTTCTGCAATGTGCGCGAACAGGCGGTGATCGAGGCGCGCGACGCCGCCAATATCTACGATGTGCCGCGCGCCTATCACGCCGCCGGGCTCGACGCGCAGGTGCTGGCGGCCTTCGGTATTGAACCGGCGCCCAGGCCCGACATGAGCCGCTGGAGCGCCGTCACCCAGCGTATCGCCAACCCCGAAGGCGAAGTCACCATCGCCGTCGTCGGCAAATATACCGAGATGAAGGACGCCTATAAGAGCCTCATCGAGGCCCTGGCGCATGGCGGCATCGCCAACCGGGTAAAGGTCGATCTCGACTGGATCGAATCGGAGATTTTCGAGCGTTCCGACGCCGCCGCGCGTCTCGAACATGTGCATGGCGTTCTGGTGCCGGGCGGCTTCGGCCAGCGCGGCGCCGAGGGCAAGATTCTGGCGGCGCGTTTCGCGCGCGAGCGGAGAGTCCCGTATTTCGGCATCTGTTTCGGGATGCAGATGGCGGTGATCGAGGCCGCGCGCGCCTTGGCGGGGATCGAAAAGGCCAACTCCACCGAATTCGGCCCCTGCGAGGAGCCGGTCGTCGGGCTGATGACCGAATGGCTGAAAGGCGCCGAACTGGAAAAGCGCGCGGCCGGCGGCGCTCTCGGCGGCACCATGCGGCTCGGCGCCTATCCCGCGCTGTTGAAGCCGGGTTCGCGCATCGCGCAGATTTACGAGGCGACGGAAATCTCCGAGCGCCATCGCCACCGCTACGAGGTCAACTTCGCCTATCGCGAGCGGCTGGAGGCGTGCGGGTTGCTGTTCGCGGGCTCCTCGCCGGACGGGCTGTTGCCCGAGACCGTCGAAATCCCCGACCACCCCTGGTTCATCGGCGTGCAGTATCACCCCGAATTGAAATCGCGCCCCTTCGAGCCGCACCCGCTGTTCGCGAGCTTTATTGCGGCGGCGAAGGCGCAGAGCCGGTTGGTTTAGCGCGCCCCCTCCCTGTCCCTCCCCCGCTTCGCGGGAGAGGGGACGAACGGCGCCATCAGGGCTCATGCCGATGATTCACGAACCTTGATGAAGCGCGCGACCTGCCCCCTCTCCCGCAAGCGCAGCGCAGCGGGGGAGGGTTGGGGAGGGGGCGTTCCCGTGCTTATATCGCGCGAGGAGTTCCCATGACCGACCATCCCCGCATCACGCTCGATCCCGAAATTCTCGCCGGCAAGCCCGTCGTACGGGGCACGCGCCTTTCGGTCGAATTCGTCATCGGATTGATGGCCGACGGCTGGAGCGAGGCGGATATTCTGCGCAACTACCCATCGCTTTCGCGCGAGGATATAGCCGCCTGTCTGGCCTATGCGCGCGATCTGCTGAAATCGGAAAAAATCTATCCCAGCGCGGCGTGACATGCGCTTTCTCGCCGACGAGAATTGTCAAAGCTGTGACGCCGCCGCCACGCCGGCCGGCGCGAGGCCGCCGACAAGGCCGTTCGATAGACGCCCAAGGTCAAGGCGCTCGCAGCTTTGTCGGCGCCGTTATCCCCGCCCGCGCCAGCGCGTCGGCGCGCTCGTTCATCTCGTCGCCGGAATGGCCGCGCACCCAGCGCCATTCTACGTCATGCGGCTCGGCGGCCGCTTCGAGCCTTTGCCACAGATCGACGTTCTTGACCGGCTTCCTGTCGGCGGTCTTCCAGCCGCGCGCCTTCCAGCCCGCCATCCAGGAGGTGACGCCGCCGCGCAGATATTGCGAGTCGGTGTAAAGATCGACCGCGCAGGGCCGCGTCAGCGACTCCAGGGCGACGATCGCCGCCATCATCTCCATGCGGTTGTTGGTGGTCTGCGGCTCGCCGCCGCAGATTTCCTTTTCGCGCTCGCCATAGCGCAGGATCGCGCCGTAGCCGCCGGGGCCCGGATTGCCGGAGCAGGCGCCGTCGGTCCAGATCGAGACGCGGCGGATCATGACCCGAGGCCGTAATCCCGGGCGCCCGCGACGCCGCGGTGAAACCGGAGCTTTTCCAGATATTCGCGCGGATCCTTGGGCCTGACCAGCGCGCCGGGCGGCACGTTGAGCCAGTCGACGAAGCGCGTCAGCAGAAAGCGCATTGCGGCGCCGCGCGCGAGCAAGGGGAACTGCTCGATTTCGTCCGCGCGCAACGGCCGCCGGCGGCGATAGGCGGAGAGCAGCGCCTCCCCCTTCTCGCGATCGAAGGCGTGGTCCGCGTCGAAGCACCAGGCGTTGAGGCAGACGGCGAGATCGTAGGCGAGGGCGTCGTTGCAGGCGAAATAGAAATCGATGAGCCCCGACACGCGATCGCCCAGGAAGAAGACGTTGTCGGGGAAGAGATCGGCGTGGATGACGCCATCGGGCAAGCCGCGCGGCCAGCGGCGCTCCAGACGATCGAGTTCCGACGCCACCAGGGCGCCGAGCCCCGGCGCCACCTCGTCGGCGCGCGCGGCCTGCGGTTCGAACAGCGGGCGCCATCCCCCGACCGAAAGGGCGTTGGGCCGGCGCAAAGGGAAACCCTCGCCGGCAAGATGCAGCCGCGCCAGCGCTTCGCCCAGCGCGGCGCAATGCGCGGCGTCCGGACGGTGAATGGCGTAGCCGTCGAGAAAGGTGACGATCGCCGCCGGCCGCCCCGCGAGGCGCCCCAGCGCCGACCCGGCGCGGTTCTTCACCGGCTGCGGACAAGTGAGACCCCGCGCCGCCAGATGCTCCATCAGGCCGATGAAAAAGGGCAGATCGGCTTCCGCGACGCGCTTTTCGTAAAGCGTGAGGATGAAGCTGCCGGCGCCGGCGTGCAGATAGAAGTTCGAATTCTCGACGCCTTCGGCGATGCCCTTGCAGGAGAGCAAATCGCCGAGATCGTAGGTCTTCAGGAAGGCGATCAGCTCTTCTTCGTCGACTTCTGTGTAGACGGCCATTGGGTGCGTCGGATGGGGTTCGTCGGATTGCGGCGTTCGGGAATCGTATCGTGGTTTTGGGGCGCGGCTCCGGCGCCCGTGGCCAGGACTCCTTGATCGGCCATGCCGAGGTATTTCGCAAGAGCGGGAGCGAAGCGGGGCGACCGCGCCGCCTTCCGAGGAATCAACCCGCGGCGCCCCACGCCAACTTGGCACGCCACGCCCGTGCCGCCCAGTCCGCAATAGCCGCCGGGATTCTTGGCCAGATATTGCTGGTGATACTCCTCGGCATAGTAGAAAGGCGGGGCCGGCGCGATTTCCGTGGTGACGGGGCCGAAGCCCTGCGCGTCCAAGGCCGTTTGATAGGCGCGCCGCGACTCCTCGGCCGCCGCCTGCTGCGTGGGCGTCGTCGTGAAGATCACCGAGCGGTATTGCGTTCCCACGTCATTGCCCTGCCGCATTCCCTGGGTCGGGTCGTGGCTCTCCCAGAAAATGCGCAGCAACTCCGCGAACCGCAGGACCGCCGGGTCGTAGGCGACCAGCACGACCTCGGCGTGGCCGGTGCGCCCTGTGCACACGTCTTGGTATGTGGGGTTCTTCGTCGTCCCGCCGGCATAGCCGACGGCGGTGACATGGACGCCCTCGCCCGCCCGCCAGAACTTGCGCTCGGCGCCCCAGAAACAGCCCATGCCGAAGAGGACGCGCTCCGTGCCGCCGGGGAAAGGCGGATCGAGCGGACGACCGTTGACGAAATGGCGCGCCCCGTGCGCGACCGGATTCGGGCGATCGGGAATGGGCGCGAGAAGCCCGGACAAATCCAGTTTGCCGAAGATGGACATCGCCTCGCCCTCGCGTACCCCGCGCCGCTAATTAGGGCGGCGCAAGCGAAGGAGCCAGCGGCAGCTCAGCGCAGGGAGTAGCCGACGCTCTCGTGCTGTTTGTGGCTGAAGACGATGAACAGCGCGCCCAAGGCGCACAGCGTGACGCTCATGGGCAAGAGCAGCAACGTGACGATCACCGGATCCCACAGAAAGGCGGGGAGGTTGCCTTCCACGGACGCTTGCAAAGCGCGGTACGCCGCGGGAAAGAGGTCGGAAACGCCCTTGTTGAGCGTCGTCACCAGCAGCCGGCCGCCGGCCAGCGAGCGCGTGCCGTCGACGATCAGGGCGACAAAGCCGCCGGCGAGCAGAAGGAGGCCCAGGAAGCGGGTGAGAATTCGCAGCATGGCCGTCTGTTCTCTTGTGGTCTCTTGGAAGTGGGAACCGGCCCGGATCGTAATCCCGTAATTGCGCCGAATTTCTGGCCGTCCCCGCCGCCTCCTGTCCGGGCGCGGCCATGATCTTGACATGAGCGGGCGCGATCCTTGCGCATCCTGCCTCGTCTGCGTCCGTGTCGCCTCGCGTCGATTGTCCCCGTCACTCGCCAGAAGGGTCGAAACGCCGATGCGCCTGCCCAGCAACTGGTGGATGGGCCTACCCGTGCTCGCGGGACTCGTCTACGCCGCGACGAACGCCCTGACCCCGGTGATCGAGGCCGATCTCTCCCGGCGCATCGTCGCCGCTCTCGAGCGCGAAGCGGGGTCCGTCGGCGGCGCGAAGGTCGAGGTCGCGGGCCGCGACGCCCGCCTTGCCGGCGCGGCCCTGTCGCCCGAGGGCAAGGACAGGGCGCTGGCGGCGGCGCGCCGGATCGAGGGACTTCGCGCGCTCGAGGACGCCACGGCCGCAATCGCGGCGGCGCGTCCCTTTGTCCTCAGCTTCGAACGCCGGGGCGCGGCCGTCGTGCTGAGCGGCAATCTCCCGCTCTCCGGCGAACGCGAGAAGCTCGTCGCGTTGCTTGAGGGATCGGGTCTGCGCGTCGACGACCGGACCGCGCCGGCGACGGGCGCGCCGGCCGGGTTTCTCGAACTGGCGCGGTTCGCGGCCCGGCGCGTCGCGGAGCTCGATCCCGGCCAAGCGCGGCTGACCGACACGGCGATCGAGGTCGCCGGCGCGGCCCTCGGCCCGGCGGAATACGACTCCGCGCTTGCGGCGGCCAAGGCGCCGCCCGCCGCCGCCGGCGCCGTCGCCGCGCGCATCGAGCCGCCGCGAATTTCCCCTTATCTTTGGAGCGCCGCCGGCGGCGGCGAAATGGTGACCCTTGCGGGCTACCTCCCGTCGAACGATCTGCGCAGCGCCATCCTCGCCAAGGCCGCGGCGGCCGGCGCCGGCGCCGCCGTCAGCGACGCCCAGAGGATCGCCTCGGGCGCGCCGGAGGGCGATTTCGCGGCGGCGCTCGCTTTCGCGCTGACCGAACTCGGCAAGCTTACGCAGGGCAAGGTCTCGTTCGACGGCGCGCGGCTGACGATCGAAGGCCAGGGCCGGGAGAATGTCGACGCCGCGTCGATCGAGGCCGACGCCAAGGCCGGGCTTCCGCGCGGATTCGAACTTGCGCGCGTCGAAGTCGCGCCGGGGTCGGTCTCGCCTTACGTCTTCTCGGCGAAGAAGGGCGAAGACAGCCTCGAACTCGAGGGTTTCGCGCCGGACGCCGCCATGAAGCTGCAAATCCTCGAAGCCGCGCGGCGCGTTTATTCCCACGCTGGAATCGCGGACAGGCTCCGCGCGGCCCCCGGCGCGCCGAAGAATTTCGCCGCGGCCGCCGTCGCCGCCGTCCGCGCGGTCGCGCGCCTGCGGACCGGCAAGGCCGCCCTCGCCGGCGTCGAGGCGACGCTGGAGGGCGAAGCTTTGCATGAACGCGCGATCCCCGACATCGAGCAGCGATTCGCCGCCGCGCTGCCGGCCGGTTTCAAGGGCTCGGCGCGGCTACGGGCGGGCGCCGTCGGCTCCTCGCTCGGCGCCGCCGAATGCCGCGCGGCCCTGAACGATATTGCGTCGCGAGGGGGGCTCGCCTTCGACCCGGACGGCGAGACGCTCGCCGACGACTCCGCCACCGCGCTCGACGCGCTGGCGGCGACGGTTCTGCGCTGTCAGGACCATCGCATCGAGATCGCCGCGCACGCCGCGCCCGGCGGCATCGAGGAGGTCGTGCGGGCCGGCGCCACAAGGCGCGCGCGCGCCCTCGTCGACTGGCTGGTTCGGGCAGGCGCGGACCCGTCGCGGCTGACCGCTTCCGGCTATGGCGGCGGAGGCGCTCACATTGAATTCCTGGTTCAATAGGCCCGCATCGGCGAGGAACACCATGCTCTACGTGCTGACGATCGGCTGGCAGTGGTTCGCGGGCGCCGCCGCGCTCGGACTGGCCGCGGGCTTTGCGCTGACGCCCTCCGCGCCAGGCCGGGACGAGGCGGGCGGCTGGGCCGCGACGGCTGCGGCGCTCGCTCTGCTCGCGGCCATCGGCGCGGCGGCCGCGTTCGGCGCCGCCCCCGGACGCGACGGGCTGCTGCTGGACATCGCCTTCCTCGCGGGATTCGCCTATGTCGCGGGCCTGCCCGCCGGACAATGGGCGAAACGGCTGACCGCCGGCCCCGCCGCCGCGCCCGCTTCGGCGCCGAAAGTCGAGCCGACGCCCGAGCCGCCTCCTGCCGAATCCGCTGGATCGGAGCCCGTTCCCGAGCCGCCCGCCGCGGCGTCCGCCGAACCGGAGCCCGCGCCCGTTGAAACACCCGTTCAGCCTCCGGAACCGGCCGCGCCCGCGCCGGCGGAGGAGGCGAAACCCGCGCCGCGAAACGCCCGAAAGGCGCCGGTGGGAATAAAACCCGAAAGCCTTTCGGCTCCGCGCGGCGACCCGGACGATCTCTGCCGAATCAAAGGGCTCGGCCCCAAGAGCGTCGAGAAGCTGCATGCTCTCGGGATTTTCCACATCGATCAGATCGCCGTCTGGAATTTGGAGAATGCGCGCTGGATCAGCGCCGCGCTCGGGAGCGCCGGCCGCGTCGAGCGCGGTAAATGGATCCAGCAGGCGCGCGAGATCGTCGCGGCGGCCAAGGCGGCAAAAAATCAATAAGCGCCTTGTCCGCGCAGCGCGCGCCGCCGTGGAGGGAGAAAACGTGAAAACATCGGTATCGGCTTTCGCCGCCTGCGTTCTGTCCGCCTGCGCCCTGGGCGCTCTGGCCTCCGGCGCCGGCGCCCAGGACATGCTGCGCGGCGTCGATCTCAACCAGCCCGCCTATTCGCAGGCGGAAATGTCGCGCGCCGACGTGGAGGCGGCGCTCAAAGCCAAGGGCGCGGCGCTCGATCTCTCCTCGAAAAGCCTCAACGGCCTCGACCTCTCCGGCCTCGACTTCTCGGGCGTCAATCTGCGCGCCGCGCGCATGGTGAAGGCGCGGCTCGCCGGCGCGAAGCTCGACGGCGCCGTGATCGATCAGGCTTGGCTGCTGGAGGCCGACCTCACCGGCGCGTCGCTGAAAGGCGCGCATGTCTTCGCCGCGCAACTGCAAAAGGCGCGCGCCGACGGTGCGGATTTCTCCAATGCGCGCGTCGCGGGCGACCTCAGCGGCGCCTCGCTGCGCGGCGCGATCTTCGACGGCGCCGATCTTTCCGCCGATATGAAGAATCAGTCCATGGGGTTGATGCGCGCCGTACTGCGCATGGCCGTACTGGAGGGCGCGCGCTTTCGCGGCGCCAATCTCGCCCGCGCCGATCTGCGCTTCGCGCGCGCCGCCGGGGCGGATTTTTCCGACGCGGTCATGGAAGGCGCGGACGGCGCGGGCGCCGATTTCACCGGCGCGGTCTGGACCGGCGCCAAGACCAAGGAGCTCGATCTCGATTCGGCGCGCATCGACGCCGCGGCGAAGCCGGCGCTCTCGAATGCGCAAAACCTCAGCCGGGCGCAGGCTCAATGAGCCACGAATCTCTTCGTATCGGCGTCGATCTCGGCGGCACCAAGATCGAGGCGGCAGCGCTGGAGCCCTCGGGCGAGGTCGCCGCCCGCCGCCGCATCGCGACGCCCGAGGATTACGAGGCGACGCTGCGCGCCCTCGCCGCGCTCGTGCGCGAGATCGAGCTCGAAACCGAGCGGCGCGCCACCGTCGGCGTCGGAACGCCGGGCGCGATCTCGCCGCGCACGGGGCTCATCAAGAACTCCAACAACACCTGCCTCAACGGCCATCCGCTCGACCGCGATCTTGCGCGCCTGCTGGAGCGTCCGGTGCGGGTCGAAAACGACGCCAATTGCTTCGCGCTGTCGGAGGCCGTGGACGGGGCGGGCGCGGGCGCCGCGGTCGTCTTCGGCGTCATTCTCGGCACCGGCGTCGGCGGCGGCCTTGTGGTGGACGGTAAGGTGATCGCCGGCCGCAACAAAGTTGCGGGCGAATGGGGCCACACGCCCTTGCCCTGGATGCGTCCCGACGAGTTCCCCGGCTGGCCCTGCTATTGCGGCCACGACGGCTGCGTCGAAACTTTTCTGTCGGGGCCGGGCCTCGCCCGCGATTATTTCGCGCGCTCGGGACGCGAACTCGACGGCGCGCAGATCGCGGCGCTCGCCGACCGCGGCGACGCCACGGCGCTGGAAGCCCTGGCCGCCTATCAGGAGCGGCTCGCGCGCTCGCTCGCCGGGCTCGTCAATGTCGTCGACCCCGACGCGATCGTGTTAGGGGGCGGCGTCTCCAATATCGACCGCCTCTATGACGGCCTCGAAAAGCTCGTCGAACAGCGCGCCTTCACCGACGCGCTCGACACGAAAATCGTGCGCAACATGCACGGCGACTCTAGCGGCGTCCGCGGCGCCGCATGGCTGTGGGGCGCCGGAAAAGATTGAGGGAGAGACGCACGAATGCGCCGACGAGCCAAATCCGGCGTCACACGGTTTGCGAGCGATCGCCACGGGGTGTCATTCCGGGGCTTCGCAAAGCGAAGAACCCGGAATCCACGGGCGACGTCAAGAATGCTTGTCACGGCTCTGGTGCCCGGTCGCCGCTTCGCGGCGCCGGGCATGATTGCGTTTCGCGCCATCGACATTCCCGAGGACAGGGCCTTGAAGGCCGCCGCTGCGCTCGGCAAACGCGACGACGAGGTCGGCGCGCCGAGAAGCGAATTGCCGGTCATCAAATGGATGATGGGGTTCGTGTTGGCGTTTCAGGGGACGATTTTCGTGAAGGCGTTCATACGTTGAGGCGATTCTTTCCTTCGCCGACCCCACCCGATTTCGTCCGAATCGGCTAAACTCCCCTCATGGCCAACAACCCCGACCTCTTCGGCGGCGCGGCGCGCCGAAACGCACCTTCGGCGCCCTCGCCCGCCGCCCGCCAGTCCGCGAAGCCCGCGGGGCAGGCCGACTACACCGCCGCCTCCATCGAAGTGCTGGAGGGGCTGGAGCCCGTGCGCCGGCGCCCCGGCATGTATATCGGCGGCACCGACGAAGCGGCGATGCATCACCTCTTCGCCGAGGTGCTCGACAACGCCATGGACGAGGCGGTCGCCGGCTTCGCCACCTTCATCGAGGTCGGCGTTGAGGAGGGCGGCTGGCTGAGCGTCACCGACAACGGCCGCGGCATCCCGGTCGACCCGCATCCCAAATTCCCGAAGAAATCCGCGCTGGAAGTGGTGATGACCACGCTGCACGCGGGCGGCAAGTTCGATTCCGGGGCCTATCAGACCTCGGGCGGCTTGCACGGCGTCGGCGTCTCGGTGGTCAACGCGCTCGCCGAAAAGCTCGAAGTCGAGGTCGCGACCGGCCAGCAGCTCTACCGCCAGGAGTTTTCGCGCGGCCTGCCGCTGGGCAAGCTCCAGCCTCTCGGCAGGATCGCCAACCGGCGCGGCACGAGGGTGCGCTTCAAGCCGGACGCGCAGATTTTCGGGGCCGGCGCGCACTGGAAGCCGGCGCGGCTCTTCCGCATGTCGCGCTCGAAGGCCTATCTCTTCGGCGGGGTGGAAATCCGCTGGCGCTGCGCGCAGTCGTTGATCGAGCCGGGCTCGAATGTTCCGGCCGAGGCGGTGCTGCGCTTTCCCGGCGGCCTCAAGGACTATCTCGCGCGCGAAATCGAGGGCAAGCCGACCGTGGCCGATCAGCCCTTCGCGGGCAAGATCGAGCGCGAGGGCGGCCATGGCTCGCTCGAATGGGCGGTCGCCTGGCTCTCCGAGGACGACGGCTTCGTCCACTCCTACTGCAACACCATCCCGACGCCCGACGGCGGCACGCATGAAGCGGGCTTCCGTCTCGCGCTGCTCCGCGCGCTGAAAGATCACGCCGAGCGCGTCGGGCAGGGCAAGCGCGCCAAGGACATCACCGGCGACGATCTCATGGGCCAGTCGGCGGCGATGATCTCGGTCTTTATCCGCGAGCCGGAGTTTCAGGGCCAGAACAAGAGCCGCCTGATGAGCGCCGAAGCTTCGCGCATTGTCGAGGGCGCGGTGCGCGACGCCTTCGATCACTGGCTCGCCGGCGCGCCGTCCCAGGCCAACAGGCTGCTCGACTTTGCGGCGGAACGCGCCGAGGAGCGCCTGCGCCGCCGCGCCGAGAAGGACATCGCCAGAAAGACGGCGACCCGCAAGCTGCGCCTGCCCGGCAAGCTCGCGGACTGCTCCAACACCTCGGCGCAGGGCTCGGAGATCTTCATCGTCGAGGGCGACTCGGCCGGCGGCTCGGCCAAGATGGCGCGCGACCGCGCCAGCCAAGCCGTGCTCCCGCTGCGCGGAAAAATCCTCAACGTCGCTTCGGCGACGCGCGACAAGCTGATGGCCAATCAGCAGCTCGCCGATCTCGCGCAGGCGCTGGGCTGCGGTCTGGGCGCGCATTACCGGGAGGAGGAACTGCGCTACGAGAAGGTCATCATCATGACCGACGCCGATGTCGACGGCGCCCATATCGCGTCGCTGCTCATCACCTTCTTCTATCGCCAGACGCCCAAGCTCATCGAGCACGGCCATCTCTATCTCGCCGCGCCGCCGCTCTATAAGCTCACGCAAGGCGCCAAGACCGTCTACGCCCGCGACGACGTGCACAAGGAGGAGCTTCAGCGCACGGCGCTCGCCGGCAAGGGCAAGATCGAAACCAGCCGCTTCAAGGGCCTTGGCGAAATGCTGCCCGCGCAGTTGAAGGAGACGACGATGGACCCCAGGAAGCGCACGCTGCTCAAGGTCGTCGTCGAGAGCGAGGAGCGCGAAGAAACCGCCGATTGCGTCGAACGGCTGATGGGCAATAAGCCGGAAGCGCGCTTCGCCTTCATTCAGGAGCGCGCGGCCTTCGCGAGCGAACTGGATGTGTGAGGCCTTGCGCCGAGGCGCAGCGTATACAGGCGCGCAAGGCGCGAGCGAGACTGAGTTTTTGACTCTCCCGCCCGCTTCGGGCATGAACCCGGGCCACGCAATTCCCTTCTATTCGCAAGGATCGTTCATGCTTAGGAGGCGATCGATGGCTGTTCTCGCGCCCTTGGCCGTCGCGCTGTGCGTCGGCCTCGCCGCTTGCAACGCCGCGCCGCCGCAGAGCGCAGGCGGTCCGGCGGCCGTCGCGGCTCCGGAGCCGCCGGCGCCGGGCGTGATCGGCTCTGCGATCGGCCAGGGGCTCGACGAGCCCGATCGCGAGCGGGCGATCGCGGCGCAGCAGGAGGCGGTCGACTCCGGCGCCCGCAAGAGCTGGCGCGGCGCTCACGGCGCCTATGGCTTCGTAACGCCGGGCCCGGAGTCGGGCGGCTGCCGCGATTATGCGCACAAAATCTTCTTCGACGGCCGCGCGCAGGAAGCCAAGGGCCAGGCCTGCCGCAAGGGCGACGCCTGGCGCGTGATGAGTTAAGGCAATCTCGCCTCGATCTGCGGACGCCGCCGCGACATGCGCCTCTTCCTCGCTCTGCTCTTTGTGCTGCTCCTTGCCGGGATTGGCGCGGCTTTTCTGATCTGGCCGGACGACGACCCCGACAAGCTCGTCGAGGCGTCGACCGGGGAGTCGCATTTCGTGTATGCGCGCGCCTATGCCCGCGACGAGGCGACTGCCGCCGGCGGCTATGCGGACCGTCTCGCCTTCGTCGCGCTGTTTCCCAATTTCGCGCCGGTCAATCGCGCGGCCCAGCCCGCCGGTCCGCGCGCGGCCAGGGAACTGGTCTTCGTCACGATCGCCCCGCAGGACGAAAGCGGCGATCCCGCCGAGCGGCCGACCAGACTTTACTCGCGCTTTTTCGAGCCGGACGCCTCGAGCGGACCGGGCGGGCTGATCCTGCGCCGCTTCGAAGCGGGCTCGCCCTACGATCTCGAAGAGATTTTCCTCGCCCCGCCGGCCGGCCGCGCCTTCTTCGCGCGCTGTCCCAAGGCCGCCGCCGCGGGCGCGACGCCCGCCGAGCCGTGCCTGTCCGTGTTTCGCGTCGGCGCGCTGGACGTGGAGCTGCGCTTCCAGCCGGCGCTGCTCGCCTATTGGGAGACGCTGATCGACGGCGCCCGCGGTTTCGTCGGCCGCCTCGCCGGGCAGGGGCGCCGCCGCCGGTAGGGCGCGCTCATTCCTCGGCGAGGTCGAAGTCGAGAATGGCGATTTGAAGGGTGAAGCTTTGCATCTTCGGGTCGTCGGCGGAAATGACGCCGAGAAAATCCGAGCCGCAGTTGAGTTCGACGGAGTCGGTCTTGCGCCCGCGCGCGACAATGGTCAGGCGATCGTTTTCGAAGAGCTTGCGCAAATAGGATTGCAGAACCTCGCGCCCGACGGGAATCTTCATTTCGAAGGCGAAGGAGCGGTCGCCGTCCTCGTCGTCCACGGAAATGCGCGCGATCTTGCGCTCGCCCAGATGCACGGCGGCGTCGTCCGGGTTTTTCGGGTCCGCGGCGACGCGCAGCTCGTCGGCGCCGAAAGAGCGCCGCAGAAAAGCCTGGAGCTGGCGCAGTTCGATCTTGTCCAAGGCGCCCCCCCCTAGTGTTCCGCTTCCGACGGATGATTCCGGTTTGTCATTCCGGGCGGGCCGAAAGCCCGACCGGGAATCCAGAACGACAACAAGCGTATGGTTCGTAGCCCCTAGAGCAAAATCCGAAAAAGTTGATAGACTTTTTCGACAAGATTTTGCTCCAGGTTTTCGAATCTGGAGCGATTTCTTATCGACCAGACGATTCCGTCTGGTCGGAAAGCGCTCTAGATTCCCGGTTGCAGCTTCGCGGCCCCGGGAACGACCCGCAGGGATCGAAGCGTCAAACACACGGCGCTAGATCACGCTGCGTTTGCGCGGAACCGCGCAAATGCAGATAACGCGATCGAATCCAAAAGTGTAGAGCGCGCTGGCGTCAGCCTCTGCCACGAATCCGCGCCGCACCGCAAGTCGCCATAAGGCCCCGCGTGGAAACCGTCGTTGCGGCGAGCCGCGATTACTGGCCGGCCGCCTTCAGGCGCTTGTTGCAGGCGCTCCAGAACTTCGGCCATTTCAGCTTGGGATCGGCCTTCACGAGCTCCGCCTTCTGCGCCTTCCACTCCGCGGCGCAGCTCTTCTGCCGCTCGGCGACGGTCGACTTGGCGGCGGGCTTGGCTGCAGGCGCCGCGGCGGCAGGCTTCAGGGGATTGGCGGGCGCTTCGGCTTTCGCCGGCTCGGTCTTCGCCGGCTCGGTCTTGGCAGGCTCGATCTTGGCAGGCTCGGTCTTCGCCGGCTCAGCCTTGGCAGGCTCGGCCTTTTCGGGCTCGGTCTTCGTGGGCTCGGTCTTCGCGGGCTCGGCCTTGGGCTGTTCGGCCAGGCTGGCGCGGCACTCCTTGAGGAAGTCCATCCAGTTCTTCCCGCCCAGCTCGTTGGCCGCCTTGGCGGCCTGATACTTGGTCCCGCACACCCGCATGACCTCGGCTTGCGCCCGCGCCTCGTCGGGCGCGGCGACGGCGAGACACGCGGCGACGGCGCCAACCGCGGCGCAGGAAACAGCGAGACGGATCGACATTGAATTCTCCCTCGATGACGGCCGGCTTGAGTCGGCGAAAGCGGCTTTGGCGCAACCGTGCAAGCAGAATTCGCGCCACCTGTCCAGCCCGCGGCGCGACGATAGTCCGTCCCGCCGCTTGAACGCAATCGAAACGCGCGCAAAAATCCGGCGGCCGGGGCGTCGTGTCGCGCCGGCGCGCGGGGAGGGCGCAAAGTGGCGGGCGTGCGCGAAAATCCGGCGGCAAATCCTGCAAGTTGGCGCGATGCGGCGGCGATCCGCCACGAGGACGGCCGCCTGCGCTGTCCCTGGGCCGGGACCGACCCGCTCTACGTCGCCTATCACGACGAGGAATGGGGCCGCCCGGAGCGCGCTTCGCGGGCGCTCTACGAAAAGCTCGTCCTCGACGGCTTCCAGGCCGGCCTGTCCTGGATCACGATTCTGCGCAAGCGCGAGGCGTTCCGCGCCGCCTTCGAGGGCTTCGATCCGCAGCGGATCGCGCGTTTTGACGAAACGCGCGTCAATGCGCTCATGCGCGAGGCGGGAATCGTGCGCAACCGCGCCAAGATCGAGGGCGCGATCCTCTCGGCCCGGGCATGGCTCGAGATCGAGGAGCGCGGGGGCTTCTCCGATTATCTGTGGGGGTTCGTCGACGGCGCGCCGATCGTCAACCGGCCGACGCGCATGAGCGACGTGCCGGCGACGACGCCGCTCGCCGAGCGCGTGGCGAAAGATTTGAAGGCGAAGGGCTTCAAATTCTGCGGGCCCGTCATCGTCTACGCCTTCATGCAGGCGGTCGGCCTGGTCGACGATCATCTGGCGGGGTGCTGGCGAGGGGAACCCGTCGGCGACCTGGGGAAAACACGGCGGCGGGGGTAGGCGTTCGTTTTTTGTTCTTTGATTTAGATTCGGCCTCTGCTACTTTTTCGAACCTAGACCGATTCCGGCGGGGACCGCTCCATTCTTACTCGCGAGAAGCGGCATCAATCACGCTCAGAGCGTCGGGAAGATCGAAATGTTGAGCAAGAACGACGCTCCGAAGCTCTTTCACTCGACCAAGTTGGGCAAAATATATCTTGCAGACAGTCTAGAAGTAATGGCGACGGCGCGTCCGAACAGCGTCGACCTCATCGTGACAAGTCCGCCCTTCGCGCTGACTCGAAAAAAGGAATACGGCAACGAGCAGGACGACGAGTATTTGCGATGGTTTTGCCAATTCGCCGAGGCGTTCAAGCGAATCCTGAAAGACAGCGGGAGTCTGGTTATCGACCTTGGAGGCGCATGGAAACCGGGGCTTCCCGTTAGGAGCCTGTATCACTTCAAGTTGCTTATCATGCTTTGCGAAGAGTTCGGTTTTCATCTCGCGCAGGAGTTCTACTGGTGGAACCCTTCGAAGCTTCCGACCCCCGCGGAGTGGGTGAACGTTCGCAGGGTCCGAGTGAAAGATGCTGTAAACACGGTCTGGTGGCTATCGAAGACGCCTTGGCCGCGTGCGAATAATCGGCGGGTGTTGCAGCCTTACAGCCCGAGCATGAATGACCTCCTGACTAAAGGTTACAAAGCCAAGCTCCGCCCCTCCGGCCACGACATCAGCGAGAAATTCGCCATAAACAACGGCGCGGCGATACCGCCGAACCTGATCGCCATCCCAAACACGGAAAGCAACAGCGCCTACCTGCGCTATTGTCAGGAAATTGGGCTTAAGGCGCATCCTGCCCGATTCCCGGCGGACCTTCCCGAATATTTCATCAGAATGCTTACCGACCCCGGCGATACGGTGCTCGACCCCTTTGGCGGCAGTTGCGTAACCGGAGAGGTGGCGGAACGCCTCGGCCGAAAATGGACCTGCGTCGAACTCATGCAGGAGTATCTCGATGGCGCTCTAGGGCGGTTCGAGCGCCCGAGCACAGTGGAAAGGCCGCAGCCGAACGACGACAAGGCCTATTATCGTGTTCCTCGCCCCGGTCTCTTGTGGAATGGCCCTGATCCCGTCCCACTGGAAAGTGACGGCGGGAGGAAGCGCCCCGCGACGATCGGGAAACGATCGCCGGCAGCGAAATCGGATTTGAATGAGCGGCGAGCGCCTCGAATTCCGCTTTCGCCGCTCGGGGCAAAGGATTAGGTCGACGTGGCGAGGCTCTCCAAACCGGAATTGCTCGCGAAAGTCGAGGAGGCTATACGCGCGAGCGGATGGAATTTGCTCTATATTTCGACGGGTCATCCTCGTCGCTACGCCATCTACAAAGACGACCTGAGCGCCATTATTAAAGTCTATATTTGGAACATCACTCACGGGGGAAAAAGCCGTGCAGCGGATGAATACCGCATCCAGATTACCGGTGTTTCGGAATTCGATCCTGAACCCGACGGACGAACTTTCCTCCTCGGATGGTGGGACGATGTCGGCGTGTTCGCAGGCTGGGACATACGGCAGCATTTAGGGACTTTAGGCGCCTCGCCGTCGATGCAAATATCGGAGCACGCGCTTCGACAAGCGCTGCTGACGGGGCTCGGTCCTTACACGAAATCAAACGGCGAAACCGCAATAGCCTTTCGGCCCGATTTTATGGGCGCGTATTTAGAGTCTGTCGAGGCTTTGCATGACATCGGAAGGATTCCATCGGAAGCGAAACTCCTCGGCCGGCTGGGCGAAGCGCCTGAAGCGGTCGGCGATGACGCGATTGAGCATGAAATTGCGGGCGATCGGCGCGTCGCTGTCGTGTCCACAAGACGCGCGTTGCGAGCCATAGATTTCAGCGCCCGTGTCCTCACTGCATACAGTAACCGTTGCGCCATGTGCGGCATTCAACTTCGATTGATCGAAGGCGCACATATTCTGCCGGTCGCGGCGCCTGGGAGCACCGATCAGACGTGTAATGGCGTGGCGCTATGCGTGCTTCATCATAGAGCATATGATCGAGGGCTCGGTCCCGTCGCGGAGGTGGTTGGAATTGGGTTGGCGTAGTCTCCGGGTTGCTCAACCCAAACGATTCCGGCGTTGGAGCGCTGGAATGGAGACCACGCCATGGCGAGGGATACCATGAAGGAGGC